>Ga0315280_10003332_pt1 | contig 24810 bp, 21 predicted proteins | sample YL17G06_40_MG_FD_203697 | JGI IMG/M metagenome (GOLD analysis project Ga0315280, IMG submission 203697) | Sediment microbial communities from Yellowstone Lake, YNP, Wyoming, USA - YL17G06_40 | ecosystem: Environmental > Aquatic > Freshwater > Lake > Sediment | place: USA: Wyoming | collected...
GGCCTCGACGGCTCCACTGTCACCTCAACCTTCCCGCCCCGCACCGTCTCTGAGCGTACCTCCGGCTCGGGTCGATTTTCATCCCCATGGGTGGGCGTTCCCGCCCATGCGAAACAGGCTACATAACCCCCAAATTCGCCGTCCCGCCGCCCAGGTGCTCCCGGCCTGCCGAATTTAGGGGTTATGTAGCCTGTCCCCGAAATAGGCCCGAGACCTGGTCGAGCAGGTCTCGGGAGGGGACGCTGCCCTGAGCCAGCAGGGCGTTGCCTCCGCCGCGCCCGCCCACCCTGGCCAGGGCGGACTTGAGGGCCTCCCCGGCGTGCAGACCGGAATCCTTGGAAACTGCCAGCAACAGGGCGGGTGGTTCCTCGATCACCGCCAGGAAGAGGGCCCCGGGCTGAGCTGTGAAGCTCTGCGCGGTGGCGCGCAGTTCGTCGTCGATGGCGCCTTTGGGCAGGCTCTTGAAGGCGCGGCGCAGCCCGGTGGCGTCAGGCGGCGTGGCCTGGTACAGCTCGCGGCCGCGATACTGAGCCAGCTCGGCAGCCAATCTCCTCCAGGTCTTCTCGGCCGCGTCCAGGGCCTCGGATTGCGCGCGGACCAGCGAGGGCGTCTCGTCCAGCGGCGCAGAATACAGGCACGCGATCCGGGAGAGCGCTTCGAAATCCGCCCGGGCGCGGCGCACGGCCCTGAAGCCGCACAGGAATTCGATGCGCAGGCTGCCGTGGACCTTTTCCAGCCGGCGAATCAGGATCGGACCAATCTCGCCGGTGGCGCGCACGTGGGTGCCGCCGCAGGCGCTGCGATCCAGATCCTGGATGGTAACGATGCGCAAGACGCCTTCCCGTTCGGAGGGCTTGCGCAGGTCCAGATCCTCGGAGGCCTCCTGGAAGGAAACCGCTACCGGACGGTTCTCGAACACCACCGCATTGGCACGGTTCTCAAGCGCAGTGATCGCGTCAGGTTCAAGCGAAGGCGCGTCCAGGTCGATGGTGGAGGCCTCGGAACCCAGGTGAAAGCCCACGGTGGAGATGCCATACAACTCGGCCAGCACCGCCGAGAGCACGTGCTGCCCGCTGTGCTGCTGCATGTGATCAAAGCGGCGCGCCCAGTCGATGCGGCCGCGCACCTCGACGCCCTGGACCGGCGCGCTGGTGAGGTGCGCGATCCGCTCGTCCTCCTGGACCACTTCGACTACCGCGCTATCGCCGATGATCCCCAGATCGTGCGGCTGGCCGCCGGAAGCCGGGTAGAAAGCCGTCCGGTCCAGGTACAGGCGCAGCCCGTCCGGGGTGCGATCCACCACCCGCGCAGAGAACTCGCTCAGGTAGGAATCGTGGTAATAGAGACGCTCGGTCTTCAAACTAGACCCACTCGAGCGCGCCCTTCTTGTAGGCCCACACGTAGCCCACAATCAGGATGGCCAGAAACACCGCCACCTCGGCCACCCCGAACCAGCCCAGTTGCTTGTAGCGGACCGCCCAGGGAAACAGGAAAATGGTTTCCACGTCGAAGATCACGAACAGGATGGCGATGATGTAGAACCGCACCGTGTAGCGGCCCCGGGAATCGGATGCGGCGCGAATGCCGCACTCGTAGGCCTCCATTTTGGTGAGGCCCGGGGCCGAGGGACGCAGCAGCTTGGCCACCATCAGCAGGACGATCGGGAAGATGATTGCGATCACCCCGAAAATCAGGATGGGCACGTAGCCATCTGGCATGCTCTCAATATAGCATCTGCGCCCGGCCTCTCAGCAGGCCGGCGCCCGCCTGGCGCAGGATTCTGGCGTACACCTGGAGCGGCTTCAGGCTGCGTTGGAGGAGAACTTCCGGCGCGACTCGCAGCGTGGATCCAGCCACCACGGCCGCACAGACCGCCCGGACACCCGCGGCAGGGAAGTGCTTGAAGGCGTACCTGAGGAGGTTGGAATACCAGGAAATGCGCCGCGCCTCCCAGGAGGCGCCGCGGGCCGAGTGTCCGCCCACATGGCTGGCCACCGCGCCCGGCTCATATCGGATCTTGAGGCCCGCGTCCGCGACACGTTTGCAGAAATCCACGTCCTCGAACCAGACTGGAAAGAACCTCTCGTCCAAGCCGCCCAGCCGCTCCCAGACCTCTCGGGGGGCCATCAGAAATGCACCGGCCGGCTGATCCACCTCGGCGGGCTGGTCATAGTCAAGATCCAGACAGCGATACCTGCGGTTGACTGGATTCCGCTCCCACACTCTGTTCACGCCCAGAACCTCGAGCGCCAGAGTCAGGGGCGCCGGAAAGCAGCGCACCAAGAAGCCCACCTGGGTGGCGCCGGATTCATCGATCAGACGCCCGCCGGCAGCGCCCACGCCCGGCCGCGAGCAGGCCGCCACCAGCTCGTCCAGCGGCGTCAGCAGAATGGCATCCGGATTCAGCAGCAGGACCCAGGCCGAATCCAGCGCACGCGCTCCGCGGTTCACGGCCGCTGCAAACCCCTCGTTGAAACCGTTCGCGATCAGCCGGGCGCCAGGGCGCCGCCGTATTTCCGCGAGCGTGGCGTCACTGGAGCCATTGTCAACGACCACCACCTGGGCCCCCGTGCGCAGTGCTGAGTCCAGGCACGCCCCGATGTACTGGCCCGAGTTGAGCGTGACGATAACAATACCAACTCCATTCATGCGACCCCTCAGTGTAGCAGACCACCCGAGGGTGACTCGCGGCTGGCCGGCAAAGCTCTGATAACTGGCATTGCAGCATCCCGCAGGAGTAGGCGCATGAAGCATGCACTTGTCACCGGTGGTGCGGGTTTCCTCGGATCCCATGTGGCCGAGGCTCTCCTGGGCCGCGGCGATGCGGTGACGATCCTTGACGACCAACTCTTCGCCAGCCAGGCCTTTGAGTATGTGTTCCACCTGGCCGCCTATGCAGCGGAGGGACTTAGTCATTTCATCAAGCGGTTCAATTACACTAACAATGTCCTGGGCAGCGTGAACCTGATCAACGCCTGCGTCAATTACCAAGTAAGCTACATCGCGTTTAGCTCCTCGATTGCGGTGTATGGCACTCCTTCGGTGCTGCCGGTCACCGAGGAGGAAATGCCCAGTCCCGAGGACTCCTACGGAATTGCTAAGTGGGCAGTCGAGCAGGAGCTGCGGATCAGCCAGCGCCTGTTCGGCCTTGATTATGTGATCTTTCGTCCGCACAATGTTTTTGGCGAGCGCCAGAACATCGGGGACAAGTACAGGAACGTTGCCGGGATTTTCATGAACCAGATTCTCCAGGACAAACCGTTGACGATCTTTGGTGATGGCTCGCAGACGCGGGCGTTCACTTATGTGGGCGATGTGGCCCCCATCATCGCCGAATCGATCGAGGTTCCTGAGGCCCGAAATGAGACCTTCAACATCGGCGCGGACCACCCCTACACGCTGCGCGAGCTGGCCGAGCGGGTGGCCGTGGCGATGGGGGCGAAGGCGCGCTTGGAGTTTCTGCCTGAAAGGCAAGAAGTGCTCCACACCTACGCCTCACATGGAAAGCTGGAGCAAGTGTTCGGGCGGCGCAAGACAACCACGTTGGAAGAGGGGCTGGCCAGAATGGCGGCGTGGGCGCGAGCGCATGGCGCCCGTTCCAGCCGGCGTTTCGAGAACATCGAGATTCAAAAGGGCCTTCCGGCCGTCTGGCGCGAGTGAGTTACAAGCCAGAGGCGAAGTTGTGGTCGTAGCGGCCCTCCAGAACCGCTTCGATGCTCATCGACAGGAAGAGGCGCTCGGGCTGGCCGTACAGCTTGTAGACGCTGCGGGCGTATTCGAAGGCCGCCGGGACACGGGCATAGAAATTCAGGCGGCGCGGGGCCAGCAGGGCGGCTGCCTCGGGCAGGTCCGTGTAGCGCAGGACGTTCAGGAAGATCGGGCCCTGGAGGTGACTGGCGGGCGGGTCCATCAGCATCACCTGGTGAACTCCGGGATCCAGGATGGCGGCATACAGGCCGAGGGCTCCCGAGATGCCCTTGCCCAGGATCATGATGCGCTCGCGATCCACGCCCGCCTCGTTGCGCAGCGCCTCCAGGGCCAGCAGAACGTCGAACAGCCGCATGGAATCCACGGTCTGGCCGACGTGCATGGCGTTCCGCAGCGTATCCTTCCAGAAGGTTTTGTCCCACCCGAGTTCCCCGACGCCGCGCGGATACACCACCAGGCGCACCGAGGCGTTGCGGCTGTTGACGCCGCGCAACAGTTCGCTGATGGCCCGCATATCCTCACCGTCGGAAGCGATGTAGAGCAGTCCAGGCAACGGTTTCTCCAGCTTGGCGGGCTTTCGCAGCAAAGCGCGAACGGGCACGCCTGCGTCAGAGGACAGCTCCAGCGCCTCAAAGCCCTCCTCCTTCCCCAGCACCCGCCTCTGCGGCTTCAGGTCCTGGAGCCGCAACGCCGCAAAGACCTTGGTCCGCAACTCGCCGAGCAGTTGGCGGCGGCGCGACTCCCAGCGTGGCAGGCTGCCGAACATCGGAGAGGGCGGCCGCGTGGTGAAGGTCTCGTGAACACGGAAGTTCTGCGCATCAACGGGCGGCTTGCCCTGAAAAACAGCGAGGCTCTCTGCGGGAGCATCCGAGTAATCCAGATCGAGCTTGCGTTCGGGGACATTCTTCAGGTGGCGGTCAAACCAGCGGATGGCCTGCTCGCGGAGGTAATCGGAGTCCTGGTGCGCGGTGTCCACTTCGAGGTTGCGAAAGGCTTCCGGCTGCCCGTAGGCGCGATACAGCGCGCCCACCTTCTCCTCGAACTCCTTGTAGCCGGCCACGGGAAACAGGGCGTCTTTCTTGCCGTGCGCCATGAGCAGGGGCCGCGGGGCGATGAGCGCTCCCTGGTGCAGCATATCGTGCAGATGGGAGTTGATGGCGAACATGCAATCGCAGTGCAGGCGCTGGGTGTTCTCGCGGAGGTTGGCGGCGTAGGTGCTGATCCCCATGACCGGCGCCACCACCTGGACGCGCGCATCCACCGCAGCCGTGAACCAGCTCATGGCGGCGCCCCCGGAACGGCCCGTCATACCGATGCGGGTCTTGTCCACTTCGGGGCGCGTCTCCAGGTAGTCGATGGCGCGGATGGCGTTCCAGACCTCGACGCCGGCGGGCGTGTAGCCGCGGGAGTACCAGTCATACATCTCCTGGTTGAAGACCCCGTGATGCAGGCCGAAGGTTTCGGCGACCTGGATGGAATCCAGGATGATCGCGACGTAGCCGTTCTTGGCGAATGAGATCCCGTGGCGCTGGTACATCGCTTTATCCCCGTAGGGCGAGTAGGAGTGGCCGCAGACATAGACGATGGCGGGCAGCGGGCCGGAACGGCGCTTGGGAACGTACAGATTGGCGGTGACGTAGATCTTGGGCAGGCTCTCGAAAGCCAGTTTCTCGACCGTGTAATCACCCTTGTCGAGCACGCCCGTAACCTGCGCCCGCAGCGGGGTGCGCCTGGGCCAAGGCAGCAGGCCCAGCATGTCCCGCATCTCTTCGCGGCGCCGGTCGCGGAGCTTTTCCCAGGCCTCCACCGAGCGGATCTCCTCGGCCGCCCGGTCGGTGATGGCGCGGGCCTGCCGCACCAGGTACTGGGTGACCTGCTGCTTGCTGTCCCGCATGCGGCGCCACGTCACGTCCTCTGATTGTGCAGCCAGAGACAGGATGAGGGCAAAACACATCAAGGCACCAGTAGGTTTCACAGAGCAGATTATGGCACGAATGGCTTGTAGCTTGTAGCCTGTAGCTTGTAGTTCGCGGGGCGTGACGTGTCGGACCGCGACCCGGGCTCCAGAGACTACAAGCTACGAGCTACAAGCTGCAAGCTCTGCGATAATGAAAGAGGGATGTTCAGGGCGATCAAAGAGCAGATCGACACGATCTTCCGGGAGGATCCTGCCGCCAAGAGTTCGATCGAGATCCTGTTCTGTTATCCGGGATTCCATGCCGTTCTGCTGCACCGGCTGGCGCACAAGCTCTACGCCGCGGGCTTCGCGGTGGTGGGACGGCTCATTTCCCAGCTTGGCCGCAGCCTGACGGGCATCGAGATCCACCCGGGCGCCAAGATCGGCCGCCGCTTCTTCATCGACCACGGCATGGGCGTGGTGATCGGGGAAACCGCCGAGATCGGCGACGACGTGCTGCTGTACCAGGGCGTCACGCTGGGCGGGACCGGCAAGGAGAAAGGCAAGCGCCACCCCACTATCGGCAACCACGTGGTGATCGGCACGGGCGCCAAGGTCCTGGGCAACATTCGGATCGGCGACCACGTCAAGATCGGCGCGGGCTCCGTGGTGGTCCACGCGGTGCCGGATCACTCGACCGTGGTGGGAATTCCCGGCCACGTGGTTCGCCGGGGCGGGGTCGAAGTCAACGCCGAGCTGGAGCACGGGAACCTGCCTGACCCCGAGTCTCAGGCCATCGAGGAGCTGGCCAAGCGGGTCGAGGAGCTCGAGTCCCAAGTGCGCGCGCTGATGGAAGAGCGGAAAGCTCTCAGCCGCTAGCCGCTCGAAAAGCGTAGTGGAAACTGTTGCGGATGAGACCGCGCAGGTCTTCTTCAGTGAATCCAAATTCTCGGGTCGCCAGCTCGTACTCTCGGACCAGCGTGGTGTGAAACATGGCTGGGTCGTCGGTGTTCAGCACGATCGGCACGCCGGCATCGTAGAGGCGGCGCAGGGGATGTTGCTCGAGGCTGGCCACTGCGCCAGTCGCCAGGTTGCTCGAGATGCAGATTTCCAGGGGAATGTAGTGGTCCCTCAGGTGGGCCACCAGGAGGGGATCGTCCACCGCGCGGATGCCATGCCCGATGCGCTGAGCGCCCCCTTCCAGCGCGCCCCAGACGGATTCGGGTCCCACGGTTTCTCCGGCATGAATGGTCAGATCGAGGCCACGGCTGCGAGCGTACTGGAACACCTCGGAGAACCATTCCACCGGCCCCAGGGTTTCATTCCCTCCGATCCCGAAACCGACCACGCCCTGATCCAGGCGCTCGGCAGCCAGCTCCGCCACTTCCATGGCGTGCTCCTCCCCCAACTGGCGGATGGCATCCAGAACCCACCACACCTCGACGGGCGAGCCCTGGGCTTCCCGGCGCACAGCTTCGTAGATGGGCGCAAATTCCCGGCCCTTCCACAGCACCACGCCGGCGGCCAGCGTGATCTCGGCGTAGCGCACGTTCTGCTGGGCCAGCCGGGCCAGCAGCCGACGCGTAGCCAGCGCGTAATCCTCCGGCGTCCGCAGGCGCGCCAGCACCCACTTGAAGCTCTCGATGAAACCGGGGAAGTCGTCGTACTGATAGTGTTCCTGGATCTCCGCCAGGCTGAGAGCGGCATCGAGCTCCCGAAGGGTTTCCGGCTCGAGAGAGCCTTCCAGGTGCAAATGCAATTCCGCTTTGGGCTGCTGGAGAAGATCCATCCTTGCCATGATAGCGGCCTGTGACCGTCTGGGTCTCAGGCACACAGTTGGGGGCGGCAACCAGCGCGTCGATCTCGACGGCCGTGCTGTATGAAGGGTGGCGGAGGACAGGCGCCGTGCTTCACCCCGAAAGCGTCAGACTGCCCGCGTCCACGGACGCCGAACGTCAACCGGAAGCGGTTTGTCATACGGCTTTCGGAGCCAAAGATAGCAGTGGTTACCGATCCGCTTGGCGTGCGGAGAACGAAACAGGATGAGATCGAGGTAGCGAAGCGGGAACAATAGCCAGCCGAGAAGCCCGTGGGAGGCGACTCGCCACCAACGCCACGGAAACAGCAGCTTCACGTACTCCAGGAAGAACACGATCATGGTCGCGGTGGGTCCGGTGCGCCATCCTTCTGCGACCACCACCAGAGGGTCGGTGATCTGCTTGAGCCCATCCAAAGTGAAGCGGCGATAGTCCTTGCGGCTTTCCTGAAACGGGTGGCAGAACGAGGTGACCAGATGCGCGTAGCCGCCCGGAGCGAGCACCCGCTCAATCTCCTTCAGGACCATCGCAGGATGGCGGACGTGTTCCAGGATGCCATCGCACTCAATACGCTGGAACACATCAGCCCGGAAAGGCAACTGCTCGCTTCCGGCGGCGACATCCACGCCAGGGACCGGGGACAGGTCGAGGTTGACGTAACCGCTCAGATAGCGGCCGCCGCCACCCAGGTAGAGGTTCCAGCGGCCCAGGCGAAAATCCTTGGGCTCGGCCGGATTCATGATGAGCGGCGCGGGAGGCTCTGCCAGCCGGCGCAGCCTGTCCCGCCATGGCACCGGACTTGCCGGCGTCACCGGCCGAGTGTGCCGGAGCCGAACCACCGCGTCAATCGTCTGGCCGATTGGACCGCAAAGAAACCATTCCACCAGCCCCAGGTTCAACCATCCCGGATGCCGGCGGAAGATGCGCAGCCGCTCCACGAGCCGCACCACCCAGCGGGAATTCGGCGAGAATGAGGCGACCCAGAAAAGCCGGCAATAGTAGTGGAACAACCGGTCTCTTGATGGGTCCCCGGCGGTCACGCCATCGTGCGCCATCCGTTCTGCCAGGTGCGTGCCCGGCAGCACGAACAGCTTGTTCACACACAGGTCATAGCGGCCGCCAATATCCAGCAACACACTCAGGGTATCTTTCAAATCGGATTCTTCTTCGTAGGGGTTAAAGGTGATGATGTCCGTGTAAAAGTCGATCGCCAGTTCCTTGCAGAGACGTGCGCTTTTCACAAGAAGATCGCGGTTATACACTCTGTCGAAGAGGGTTCGATTGATGCGAGCGCTTCCTGACTCCAGCGCCACGCAGCAGAGGTTCAGTCCGGCAAGCTGAAGCAGAGGGATGAGCTTCTCCACATTCCGTGCCGGATATACGTAGGCAGTAAACGGCAGGCCGACTTTCTCGAGGTAAAGCGGCACAAAGGCGGAGAGCCACTTCAAGTCCATTCCGAAAATCTCGTCCTCGAAGACAATCTCGTCGAGATCGAAACGGATCTTGGCCTGGGCCAACTCGGCCACGCAGTCGGCCGGTGAGCGCCGGCGCAGGAATCGTTCACCGGCATACAGGTCTTTGAGCGATGCTTCGCAGCAATAGCTGCACCGATACGGGCAGCCTCGCGAGCTCATGGTTTGATACGAGCCGGGGCGCCGGTCATTGATGACCGGGTGGTTCTCGGCAAGCCTGCCGTCTTCGATGAAGTACTTGTTCTGCGGATCGTCGTCGCGCCAGGGCGCCGAATCCAGATCCTGCAAAAGGGGAGCCCGGGGAGTGAAGACCGGCGGGCCATTCCGCCGCCAGGCCAGGTTGTGCACCCGCTCAAAGCTCTCCCCGAGGTCCACGCATTCGGCCAGTTCGAGAATGGCCGTGTCCCCCTCGCCAATGCAGGCATAGTCGGAGAAATCGAGACAATCAGCCGGATTGACGGTGGGATCATAGCCGCCCCAAACCACCGGCGCCTCGGAAAAACTCTTGATGAACTTCGTCACCCGCGAGTTCTGCAAACGCAGGGGAGTATTTACGGTCAATCCGATCAGGCCCGGCTGGATGCGCTCAATAACCTGGCGTAACAGCTCCAGCTCCCGCGAGCTGATAGGTGAGTTTGATGCGTACTTAAACTCGCGGCCTCGCCGGTCGATGCCGATCCAGGCATGCTCGCCCGCCTCGACCCCTCGGAACTTACTCGGAGTAGAGTCATAGCGCTTGAGAAAGACGATATGACAGTCGTGCCCGTGCCGCTTCAGGTTGGCCGACAACAGGCGCTGGCCGTACGCGTTGCGGTCATACAGCGAGACAAAAACGATGGTGGCCATTGAGCCGAAACTTCCTTCTTTGGCGTCCGGGCAGCATCAGTATACCACCAGAAGAAGAGCCGCCTCCTCAGATGGCGCTCGGTCAGCAGCAGCCCATCATCCTGGATTTCCATATCTGAGAACCGAGGTTGCCTCCAATCCGCTATGCTGGCTGTATTGCGGAGTGTGTCATGATTCCTCGCAGACTCCTGCTCAGCCTCCTGGCGGCCCTGGTCCTTCTGCCCCCGGCGCAGGCCCAGAAGCGCTACCCAGGCCAATCCTGGGACAAAGCCGCCTCGCCCGCCAGTCTCGGCTGGTCGCCCGAGAAACTCAAGGCGGCCAGAGACTACTCGGACTCCATCGCCACAGCCGCGGTGATGATCGTCGAAGATGGCCTCCTCATCGACGAGTGGGGCGAGACCGCCCGCAAGTTCAACCTGCATTCCATCCGCAAGAGTTTTCTGAGCGCGCTCTACGGCATCCACGTGAAAGAGGGCCGGATCCGGCTCAACAAGACGCTCGGGCAACTCGGCATTGACGACAACCAGCCGGCTCTCACGCCCGTCGAGAAAAAGGCCGCCATCCGTGACCTGCTTAAAGCCCGCTCCGGCATCTATCACCCGGCCCTGTACGAAACGCCCGCCATGAAGGCCGGCCGGCCGCCGCGCGGCAGTCATCCGCCGGGCACCTTCTGGTACTACAACAACTGGGACTTCAACGTCCTGGGAACCATCTTCGAGCGCGAGACCAAGACCAAGATCTTCGAGGAACTCAAGCGGCGCATCGCCGACCCGCTCCAGATGGAGGACTACCGCGTCGAGGACGGGCAGTACTTCACCGGAGCCGACTCGATTCACCCCGCCTATCCCATTCGCATGACCGCCCGCGACATGGCCCGTTTCGGTTTGCTCTACCTCCGGCAGGGCCAGTGGCGCGGCCACTCGATCGTTCCCGGCAAGTGGGTCCGCGAGAGCACCGCTTCTTACTCCGACGCCGGCCCGGCGGGCGGCTATGGCTACATGTGGTGGGTGGCGGCCCGCGGCAAACACTTCCCCGGCGCAACCCTCCCAGATGGTTCCTACTCGGCGCGGGGCGCGGGGGGGCACTTCATCGTGGTGATCCCAAATCGCAAGCTGGTGGTGGTCCACCGCGTCAACACGGACCTCCCAGGACGCTCGGTCAGCAGCCCGGAATTTGGCCGCCTGCTAGAACTGATCCTGGAGGCAAAGAGGTGATGCCTTAGCTTGACAAGCTAAAGCTTATCCCACGTCTGCACCCCCGGAAGCGGCCCTGCACCTGTCCCTACAGCCCCACTCCGGTCTGCTGGAACACGAACAGGTCGTGCAGGATGATTTCCTCGCGCTTCAGGCCCACGCACTCGGTCACGTTGGTGACTCGCCGGCCCCCGTCCCGGAAGCGCGCGATGCGTACCAGCACCTGGATGGTCTGCGCCTCCAGTTGCCGAATGGCCCGCGGATTCGTCCACGCGTCCCCGAGCGAGGCCAGCGTCTCCAGCCGCCCGATGGCGTCCCGCTGGCCGCTGGCGTGAATCCCCAGCAGGCACCCGTCCAGACCCGCGCGCATGGCCCACAGCAAGTCCAGCGCTTCCCCGCCCTGCAACTCGTCCACCACCACCCGGTCCGGGCGCAACAGCAGGCCATGCGACACCAGTTGCCGCATGCTCACCTCGCCGCGTCCCAAGGCATCCGGCGGGCGCGTCTCCAGGCGCATCACGCGCGGCTGCCGCAGGCGCAGTTGCGCCTCTTGTTCCACCGTCAGGATGCTTTGCTCCTCGGGAATGGCCCCGGCCAGCACTTCGAGCAGGGTGGTCCTACCCGTCCCCAATGCGCCCGAAACCAGAATATTCAGCCGCGCCCTGACACAGGCCTCCAGCATCCCCAGCATCTCCTCCGGCAACACCAAGTCCCGGACGAGGTCCTCACGGCGGACCGCATCGCAGCGCGGTTTGCGGATCGAAAGCACCGGACCCTGGAAGGTCACCGGCGTGACCGCGGCGTTCATGCGGGTCCCGTCCGGCAGGCGTACTTCAATCAGCGGCGAGGAAAAATCCACCCGGCGTCCCGCCCGCGCCGCCAGATCCCGGATGGCCGCCAGCACCTCCGCCTGCTCCAGCGACAGCCCCGCGACTCGTTCTGTTTTGCCGCCCTGCTCCACCGACACTACCTGCGGCTTGGGGATGAAGATCCCGGTGACCTCGGGATCTGCCAGCAGCGCCTCGAGCGGTCCCATGCATCTACCAGTAGCGGTGCCCGCTGGGAATCCAGCCCGGCAGCCAGTAGGCGTACACCGTCACGATCAGGCCCACGATGATGGCCAGCAGGATGCTGTGCTTGAGCACCGCCCGGAACAGGTCACCCTCCTTCCCGGCCTGCCCGGTGGCCGCGCAAGCCACGATGATGGATTGCGCGTTGATCATCTTGCCCATCACGCCGCCGGCAGAATTGGCCGCCGCCATCAGCACCGGGCTCAGGCCGAGCTTGTTGGCGGTGATCACTTGCAGGCTTCCGAACAAGGCGTTCGACCCGGCGTCGGTCCCGGTCAGGGTCACGCCCAGCCATCCGATCAGCGTTCCGAACAGCGGAAACAGCCGGCCGGTGTTGGCCATGGCCAGCCCCAGCACCGCGTCCATCCCGGAGTAGCGAGTAATGTATCCCAGGCTGATCATGGCCAGAATCGCAATCAGGCTGTGGCGCATGCGATAGATGGTGCGGAACAGAAGCCGGACGGTGCTGGTGAGCGACAGGCCCAGCAGCGGCCCCGCGATCAGCCCGGCAAAGAAGGTCGCTGTGCCCACCGCGGACAGCCACGCAAAATCGAAGATGGCCGGCTCGGCGTACTGCGCGGCCACCACCGGAGGCTGGCGGATCACCGCCAGATGCAGACCCGGCACCGGGAACTTCACCGACGCCGCCTCCACCAGGCGCTGGATTGAAGGCACGCCCCAGAGAATCACGAAAAACGCCAGCAGCAAGAACGGCGACCAGGCGTGCAGCACTTCCCGGGGACGCAGTTTCCGGGCCTGAAGCCGCGCCGGCGGCGCCTCGCCCGGATAGCGCCAGATCCGCTTGGGCTGCCACATCCGGAAGAACAACGCCAGCAGCACCAGGGTCCCGATGCCCCCGACGATATCCACCAGCGAGGCGTCCACGTAATTCGACCAGAAGAACTGGATGGAGCCGAAACCGCACCCGCAGGCCAGCAGGCCCGGCCAGACCTCGAAGGTCTCGCGGGTCTTGACCTGCGTGCGTACCAGCCAGAACGGCAGAATCATCGCGGTGATGGGCAGGATGCGGCCGACCATGGCGCTCAGATCGATCTCCGGCAGGCCCGTCACAGCCACCAGCGTGCGGATGGGATTCCCCACCGAGCCCCAAGCTACCGGAGCAGTGTTGGCAATCAGGCAGAGGGTCGCGGCTTGAAAGGGATTGAAACCCAGACCGACCATCATGGCGCCGCAGACCGCCACCGGTGCGCCGCCTCCGCCCGCTCCTTCCAGCAGGGCCCCGAAGGCGAACCCGATCAGCAGCACCTGCAAGCGGCGGTCGTCTGTAATCCCGCCGATGGATTGCTTGATGACCTCGAAATGCCCGGTCTCGACCGTGATTTCGTAGACCCACACCGCCGCCACCAGGATCCATGCAATCCGCTATAGTGCGAACACCAGCCCATGCGCCACCGTGGCGGCCACCATGGCCGGCGGCATGCGGAACACCGCCAGCGCGAGCACGATGGCTGCCAGGAAGCCACACACCGCCGCCCGGTAGGCGATCATCCTGCGCACCGCCAGCAGATAGAACAGCAGGCACACCGGGATGGCGGCCACCGCCGTGGAAAGCACTGTGTTGCCCAGCGGGTTGTAGTTCTGGATCCAGGTTTGGGGCATGGGTAAACGCGGATCTTAGCACGAAAACCCGGGGACAGGCCAGGATGCGGCTCCGCCGGAAAAAAGAAAATCAAAAGTCAAAAGGCAAAGATTTCTGAGGTGGGCCGTGGGTCGGGTTGGGGAGAGATCTTCGCGGGCTGGCCGCAAACAAAACAATCGTCAATCGTCAATTGTTGAGCGGCGCCGGGAAACTGACCACCCCGCGTAATCTCTGCGGCGCGCGAAGAAGTGGGACTTCAGTAGTACAGGCATTCTTGCCTGTGTGTTGCGCTACAGTAGATGGCGTGAGCGCGGAAAGTCCTTCGATCCGAAGCAAAACCAAGCAACTGGGCACCTGGTTCCTGGGCCCCAAGGCCGAAAACGCAGACCTGGAAGAGGAGATGATCCTCTACATTCTCCGGGACTACTTCCACTGGCGGCGCAACTACTATCCCTCCGACGAGATCACCATCAGCCAGCGCATGCGCCGCGAAGCCCTGGACTGGACCGACGCCCTGTTCCAGCAGCTCAGCGAGATGCTGGCCCGGCTGCGGCGGCACTTCCCCTTTTACAGCCCGCGCTACATCGCTCACATGCTGTCGGATCAGACCATCCCTTCGGTGCTGGGCTATTTCGCGGGCATGCTCTACAACCCCAACAACGTCACCCCGGAGGCCGCGCCGGTCACCGTCGAATGGGAACTGGAAGTGGCCGCCGACATCCTCAAGATGCTGGGGTACAAATGCCCGCCGGCCTCCGGGGCCGTTCACCAGGAGACCAAGAAGGAATTCGGCTGGGCGCACATCACCAGCGGAGGGACGGTGGCCAACCTGGAGGCCCTGTGGGTGGCGCGCAACGTGCGCTATTTCCCCCTGGCGGTCCGGGAGGCCGCCCGCAAGGCGGGCATTCGCCTGACCGTGAAGCTGCCTGGCGTTGCGCCACGCGCCTCGCATGCGCTCGACGAGCTCGATGACCGGCAGTGCCTGGGGCTCAAACCCAATTCCGCCACCTTCCTGTTGCCCCGGTTCATCGAGGCTGTGCGGCACCACTGGAACCTGCCGGATTCCGAGGCCGCGCTGCGGGCCTGGGAACTGCTGCGGGAGACCGGGTTGAGCCTGGCCCATAGCGGCGCCCTGCCCTGTTTCGAGAAATGGCCTCCGGCGCTGTTCGTCTCGGGCACCGCGCACTACAGTCTGATCAAGGCCGCCGACCTGCTGGGCATCGGCAGGGACAACATCATCTTTGTGGATGTGGACCGCATGTTCCGTCTGGATGTGCGCGACCTCGAGGACAAGATCAAGGCCGCGGTGCGCCGCGGGCTGTATCCGCTGGCAGTCATCGCCATCGCGGGGACCACTGAAGAGGGCAGCATCGACCCGGTCCACCGCATTGACGATTTCCGCCGCCGTTTCGAGGAGGAAACCGGCGCCAGTTTCTGGCTGCACGTGGACGCCGCCTGGGCCGGCTACATCCGCGCGCTGTTCGTCTCGGAGGGCGGTGAGCCCGCCGACATCGAGGCGGTCAACCGGTTCACCTCCCGTGACCTGGAGATCAAGCGCGGGCTGTACTCGCGCACCGTCGAGATGCGCTGGGGCAACAAAGAGGTGTGCAGCGCCTTCCTGGAGTTCCCGCGCGCCGAATCCATCACCGTAGATCCGCACAAGATGGGTTACGTGCCCTATCCCTGCGGGGTGGTGGCCTTCCGCAACGACCGGGTGCGCCACTTCCTGACCCAGGAAGCCCCCTACATCACCGTGACCACTCCGGCCAACCTCCAGACCCGGCAGTACAACCCGCCCACCAACGTGGGGCCGTTCATCCTGGAGGGCTCCAAGCCCGGGGCGGCGGCGGCTTCCTGCTGGCTTTCGCACCGCATGATCCCGCCCGACCGCAACGGCTACGGCGAGATCGCCCGCGCCTCGCTGCTGGCCGCCCGCGAACTCTGGGAGCGCCTGGTGCACTGGGAGCAGTCCTCCAAGGCCAACCGGGCGCAGACCGCCTATCAGTTCGTGCCCATCACCGCGCTGCCGCCGGATACCAACATGGTGTGTTTCGTCATCAAGGAGAAGGCCAGCCGGTCACTGAAGCGGATGAACGCTGTGGCCGAAGCGGTGTATGAGCGCCTGACCATCCAGGCGGAGCTGGGCGAGCGCGGCTACAGCTATTCTCAGCCGTTCTTCCTCTCCCGCACGCGCTTCCACATGCCCAACTACTCGGCGCATTCGGTGGCGGACCTGCTCGAGCGAGCCGAGATGGACCCCGAGGAGTACCCGAGGGAAGGCATCTTCGTGCTGCGCGCCACCGTGATGACCCCCTACATCATCCTGGCCGCCGAGACCGGCCACAAGCAGTCCCTGCTGACCGAGTTCATGGACACCCTGGCCAAAATGACCGAGGAGGCTCTGGAGTCTTGAAACTGGAAACTTGGTGCAAATGAGTCAAGTTTTGATTCCTCGCAGAGGCGCGGAGGACCGAGAGAGAGCAAACCAGGAGGCCGGTCCCTGGGCGGTTTCTGTTCGGATCCCTTCAGCCATAAATATGGTAGACTGCTCTCATGCGAACGACCGTGGACATTCCTGACCCAACCTACCGTAAACTCAAGTCCAAGGCGGCCGAGCAGGGGTGCGCCGTGAAGAAACTCATCCTGCGCGGCATCGAGAAGGAGCTCGGGGACGGCAAACGGACGAAGGGGCGCATCAGACTGCCCATTGTTCACTCCAAGGAACCGGGCAGGCTGCGTCTCACCAACGAGCAGATCTATGAAATCATCCCATTTCCCTGACGTGAACGTCTGGCTCGCGCTCACGCACAACCGGCACGTCCACCACGCCATCGCAGCGAGCTGGTTTGACTCGCTGGGCGACGAATCGGTCTTCTTCTGCCGCTTCACGCAACTGGGATTGCTGCGGCTGCTGACCAACCGGCAGGTGATGGGGGCGGAGGTGATGGGCCAGCGGTCAGCCTGGCGGGCGTACCGGCGGTGGTTCGAAGACGAGCGGGTCGAGTTCCATCGGGAGCCGGAGTCGCCTGACTTCGAGCGCCTGTTCGAAGAGTTGAGCACCAGGCCGCATCCGTCCACCAAACTCTGGGCCGACGCCTACCTGGCGGCATTCGCAAAGACCGCGGGCCTGACGGTGGCGACTTTCGACCGGGCTTTCCTGCGGATGACCGGCATCAGCGCCCGAATCCTTTCCGCGTAAGCGACCAGCTCTCACGCTGTGCACTGGAATCCCCGCGTGATTCTGGGTTCGTCATCGAGCCCCTTGTACCTAGAGGCGACATGGCCTACAATTACCTACGGAAGCTCTACGTAAGGAAAGAAAGGGGACAACGCCTTATGAAACCCGCAGTGCTTCTCTGTTGTCTGATGACCATGACCAGCCATTTGGCTGTGGCCCAGAGCGATCCTCCCTCCCGGGTCGCACGGCTCAGCTACATGGAGGGCACGGTGAGTTTTCAACCGGGCAGTGTCGACGAATGGGTCGCGGCGGAGATCAACCGCCCGATCACCACCGGCGACGGACTGTGGGTGGATGACGGCTCGCGGGCTGAAGTCCACATCGGGGCCGCAAGATTGAGGCTCTCCCGGCAGACCGGGGTCTCTTTTTTGAACCTCGATGAAAGCACTGTGCAGATCCAGCTAGACCGGGGAACCCTCAGAATCGACTTGCAGGAGTTAGGCGAGGGCGAAACCTTCGAGGTGGACACACCGAACGTGGCGTTCGCATTGCGGCGCGGCGGTGAGTACCGGTTCGAGGTGAACGAGCCAGGCGATCTGACGAGGATCACGGTGCGCGCCGGAGAGGGGGAAGCCTCCGGCGGGGGGCAGACGGTGGCAGTGAGCGCAGGACAGCAAGTCCGATACTCGGGGACGGATACGGTCAGTTCTGTTTTCGAAGCGCCGGGGCCGCCGGATGACTTCGACAGGTGGTGCGCGGCGCGCGAGACCCGCGAGCAGCGGGCCGAGTCTGCGAAGTATGTTTCTCGCGAGACGGTCGGCTATGAGGACCTGGATGATCACGGCACCTGGCGCACCGATGCGGAGTACGGGCCTGTGTGGAGCCCGCGGGGGGTGGCGGCGGATTGGGCGCCGTACCGCGACGGGCGATGGGTCTGGATGGATCCGTGGGGCTGGACGTGGGTGGACTACGCCCCGTGGGGCTTTGCGCCCTTCCATTATGGCCGATGGGTGTTTGCCTCCCGCGGCTGGGGGTGGGTCCCCGGGCCCATGGTCCGGCGGCCGGTTTATGCTCCCGCCCTGGTGGTGTGGGTTGGCGGATCCTCTTTTGGCACCGGCGTCGCCTGGTTCCCCTTGGGTCCGAGGGAAGCCTACGTCCCGGTCTACCGTACCAGTCCCCTGTACATGCGGCGCATCAACGTCACCACGGTCAACGTCACCAATATCAACGTGACGAGAATTAACTACGTCAACCGTGGCCACGTGACGGTGGTGTCCCGGGAAGCGTTTGTGGGGGCGCGGCCGGTGGCGCGCTCGATGGTGCACGTGCCGCCGGATGCGATGGCCCACGGGCGTGTGACCAATGCCGTGAGGATAGCTCCACAACGCGCCAGTGTGCTCGGTCGTGACGCTCTCTCCCCGGGAGTCGCCCATCCGCCGGCGGCGCTACTGAGCCGCCCGGTAGTCGCACGCACGACGCCTCCGCCTCGGCGCGTGCCATTCAGTCAACAGGAGCGGCTCTTGGCGAGATCTCCTGGACGCCCGCTGGGCCCCAGCGAGCTTTCCCGGATCCAGCCCGCCGGCGCGACACACCCGAACGTTCGCCCTGCCGACAGCAGGTCATCCGGCCGGATTGGTGCGAGACCTGCTGATGCGGGACGCTCGCGACCGGGCGCGGACACGAAGGCAGAACAGAGGCGGTCGAGACAGGAGCAACAACGGCAGCAAAAGCAGCAGCAGCAGGAGCAGAAGAGGCAGCGAGAGCTGCAAAGGAAGGAGCAGAGGACCCAGCAGCAGGCCAGGCCGAGCCGGCAGCAGCGGACTTATCCGACCCGGCAGCAACAGGCTCAGCCCAACCAGACGCAGCGGGCCAAGCCCAGCCGCCAACAGCAGCAGACTCAGCCGAGCCAGACGCAGCAGGCTCAGCCCAGCCGCCAGCAGCAGCAGGCTCAGCCCAGCCAGACGCAGCAGGCCAAGCCGAGCCGGAAGCAGACGGAGAAGAAATCGCCTCCGCCCAAGAAGCAGCCAGAACCCCCAAAGAACCAGTAGCGCCAACCTGGGCGGGGGCCAACACGGTCAGGCAACTCCCAGTAGGCCGTTCAGGAAACCGACCAGGTGCTTCCAGAGCAGATAGTAGAAAAGCACCACCACTGGGAACGCGATGGGAACGGCGGTCACGACAAAGGCGGGAATGGCGAAATCCAGCGCCCTGGCGCTGGCGAAGCCCAGCGGCATAGCGACGAATGGCAACAGCGCGCCGTGAATCCCCAGGGCGAGATAAGGGCGCCTGCGCAGTGCGAGGTAGAGCATGTTCCACAGGCCCCATAAGTTGGGGACCAGGGCCATCGGGAACACGATGACTCGCTCGATCGGAATCGGGACATAGTAAATACAGCGGCAAACCACAAAACCGGCCAGGGCCAGCAGCAGCAGCGGGGTCGGTACCACAATCCCCGCCATATAGGCCCGAAGATACGGATATCGGTTCATAAAAACCTCCCTGTTCACAACTGGTACAGTAGGACCGGAATGGCTTCCGGAAAGACAACCAGCCACACCAGCAACAACGCCGCCAGGGCCCAATCCAGCCAGAACCCGCGCCCGGGGCTGTGGTCCAACCGGCGGAGCATTTGGGGCCAAAGATCCCGCTTCAACTCCGGGTCCTCCAACCGAGGAATGGCGCTTCGAAGAGCTGCTCGAAGTCTCTCGTCGTTGTGCTCCTTCATGGTTCAACCCCCAGGCGTTTCAGTTTCTTTCGCAACAGGCGGACGGCCCGGAACTCCCTGGTCTTGACCGCAGCCAGCAAGATTCCCAGCGCCTCGGCGATGAGTGCGCCAGGCGTTTCTTCGATGAGCGCCAGGGTGGCCACCACCCGGAGTTTTGCGGGAAGCGCACGGAATGCCCGCTGGATGGCCTCGTGCAGCTCCCGTCCCGCAGCCGGATTTGGCGAGGGCGTATCCGGCCAGTTCTGCGGAAGGCGGACTTCACTGTGGACGGTCTTCAAGTGGCTGAGCGCCGCACGGGTCGCGACTTGCCGCACCCAAGCAGGGAAGCTGCGTGCCGGATCGAAGTGCGCGCGCGCCCGATAGACTCGCCAGAAGGTCTCGATGGTGAGATCCTCGGCTGCGCCCGGATCCCGGACAATCCGCACGATCCACCTGTAGACCTCGCCCTGATATTGCCGAAACGAGGCCTCAAAAGCCTCAGGGTCGCCTGCCGCAAAGCGCTCCGGAAGTTCCATCGCCTTACCCTATACCCTTTGCCGTCCGGAAGCGCGGTTGGTTGCACTTTTCTTGAGGGCGCGGGCAGCAGCCAGCAGAATAGCGCGGCGCAGATCAACCCTGGGTTATGTTTCAACTTCGATGGATTTCAGCAGTACCGCGTGCAGGTCCGGCGCGGACAGATCCTCGCTGACGATCACCTCCAGCTCAGCGCCTTCCGCCACGGTCCCGGTCGCCGCCATGGCGAAGTGCTCCCGGAGATGCTCGGGTTCGATGGCGGCCAGCGGTCCAATCGAGACCTCGATGCGGACCACCTTGCGTGCGGAATGCTCGCGGGCAACCGCCTCGACCTTGCCGATCAGGTCCTCGATCAGGCCGGATTCGTGCATCGAGCCACCTCCTGGGCGATGCGTTCTGCCAGTTGTCCGACGGCGTCACTGACAGCGGGCGACAACCCGGCGCCCGGCTGGAACTGCTGCGCCTCGATGCCGTAGATGGTCAGGCTGGCCGGCAACCGGTCGAGCGCGCGCGCCAGTTCCACCGCCTCCGCCACTCCGAAGGCGTGCGTCGAGCCGCGGAAGGACGTGCGCTGGAGGGGCGCCTTGCGCGCCTCCCAGACCGTGATCGTGCCGGGCGGCGCCCCGGTGACCACCGCGTCAATCAGAATCACGCGCCCGGCGCCGCTCCAGGCCTCCAGCAGGGCCGTTCCCTCGCCGCTGTGCTCGACGACGGCGTCCAGGCCCAGGCTGCGCAGCCGGCGGGCGGCCAGGCGCCCTGCCGCGTCGTCGCCCCGGTCCGGGTTGCCCACCCCGATGATCACTTAGCGAGGTCTCCGACGTCAAACCGGCCAAAGGTTTTACCGCAGAGGCGCAGAGCACGCAGAGAAGATCTCTGCGTTCTCGGCGCCTCTGCGGTGAATTCAAGACTTGATCCGTTTGTCACGGTTTCGGGTTAATCAGACGGCTAAAGGCGCTCGACGTTCAGCTTGAGGAAATGCGCGGAGCAGGAAATGCACGGGTCGTAGTTGCGAATGGCCTGCTCGCAACGCCAGGTGACCTCCTCGAGCGGGCGGGTGGTGAGCTGGGGCACGAACTGCCAGAGGTCCTCTTCCATGCGTTTCAGATTCTGTGAAGTGGGCGGCACCATCTTGGCAGCCTGGATGAGACCCTGCTCGTCGATCTTGTAGCGGTGATAGAGAATGCCGCGAGGGGCTTCGGTGACCGCCTGGCCCACGCCCGCGCGCACCGGCGCTTCCACGCGGGGCGCGGCGGGGGGCTGGTACTCGGCGATGATGCGCAGGGCTTCGTGGCACGCGAAGACCGTCTCGATGGCCCGCACGACGATGCTGCGGAAGGGATTGCGGCAGGGCGGGACCAGCCCGCACTCGCGCGCCGCCTGTTGCGCGACCTCCGGCAGCTTCGAGAAGTTCAGGTTGAAGCGCGCCAGGGGGCCGACCAGGTAGGAGCCCCGGCCCTGAATGCGCGAGTGCAGTGCGCTGGAGTGCTTCACGTGCTGCTCGGCGAAGTAGTCTTCGTACTCGGCCACGTCGATGTCCAGGCCCCGGTTGGACACCAGGCGGCCTTCATTGAAGGGGTACTCGTCGGGATGGGAGAGGGCCACGAACTCGTAATCCGGCTCGAAGTCCGGGAACTGGAAGCCCGCCACCAGCCGGACGGTGGCCAGCGATGCATCGAGCGCCCACTTGAGTTCCTCGACCAGGGTTTGCAGTTCCTTCTTGGCAGGCACCCGGTAGAACCCGCCGACCGTGGCCGAGACGGGATGGATCTCACGCCCGCCCATCAGGGTGACCAGATGATTGCCGATCTTCTTGAGCCGCAGGCCCTGCTCGACCATCGGGCGGTGGTCCCGCGCCATCTCGATGGCATCCTGAAACCCGAGAAAATCGGGGGCATGGAGCAGGTAGACGTGCAGGATGTGGCTCTCAATCCACTCTCCGCAGTAGAACAGGCGCCGCAGTTGGCGGATTGCCGGGTCGATGGTGATGCCCAAAGCGCGCTCGATGGCGTGTACGGCGCTCATCTGGTAGGCGATCGGGCAGATGCCGCAGATGCGCGCGGTGATGTCGGGCGCTTCGCTGAAATGGCGCCCGCGCAGAAAGGCCTCAAACAGCCGGGGCGGCTCGTAGATGCGCAGCTTGACATCCTCGACCCGGTCGCCCCGGAGCCTCACATCGAGCCCTCCCTCGCCTTCCACCCGGGCCAGGCAATCGACCTTGATGGTCATGCTGGACTTGGTCGCGTGGCCTTTCATGTAGCCTCCTTTTCTTTTCACCGCAGAGACGCAGAGGCGCCGAGGAACTCCAAAACTGATCTCCCTCTGCGTCTCAGCGTCTCTGCGGTGAGCATTAGACTAAACTGATCTCGGCTTTCACCACCGGATCCTCGATGTCGCGGCTGATCTTGAAGCCCAGGTTCTCACAGACCCGCTGCATGGCGAAATTATCCGGCAGGATGTCTGCAGTGATGCGGCTGAGCTTCTCATCCTTTCCGATTTCGAGCAGGCGGCGCAACAGCTCGCTGCCCAGCCCCCGGCCCTGGTACTCGTCGGTGATGAGCATGGCGAACTCGGCGTCATTGGTGGCGTGGGTTCTCTTGAGCCGGCCCACCGCCATGATTTGAGGCTCCCCGGTATCCGGGTCCTTGCGTTCGGCCACCAGCGCCATCTCGCGGTCGTAATCGATGAAGCAGATGCGGGTGAGCCGTTCGTGGGCCACCCGCTGGCTGAGCTTGAGAACGTGCAGATAGCGCATGTACACGGTGCGGTCCGAGAGCGTCTCATGGAACTTCACTAGCATGGGCTCGTCCTCCGGACGGATGGGCCGGATCATCACGGAAGTGCCGTCTTCCATGATCCAAGGCGCCACGTAGCGGGTGGGGTAGGGGCGGATGGCCAGCTTGGGCAGGTCCTCTCTTGGAACCTCCGGGCCGTGCACCACCACGCGCGCATCCAGGGCGATCAGCCGTTCCGGAGAGGCCAGCAGCGGGTTGATGTCGATCTCCTTGATCCAGCGCTGCTCGACCACCAACTGGCTGAAGCGGACCATGAGCTGCTCGAGTTCCGCCAGGTCCACCGGCTTGCGCCCCCGCACGCCCTTCAGCGCGGTATAAATGCTGGTCTGCTCCATCATGCGCCGCGCCAGGGTGGTGTTCAATGGGGGCAGCGCCAGGGAGCGGTCCTTGAAGACTTCCACCAGTTGCCCTCCCATCCCGAACAGCAGCACGGGTCCGAACTGCGGGTCGATGCTGGAGCCCAGGATCAGCTCATAGCCGAACTGCCGGATCATGGGCTGCACGGTGACGCCCTGGAAATGCTCCGGGCCAGCCTTCTCGCACACCGACGACTGGATGGCCTTATAGGCCACGCGCACCGCCTCCACGTTGCGCAGGTTCAACTGCACGCCGCCCACGTCGGTTTTGTGGGAGATGGTTTCCGAGAACAGCTTCAGGACCACCGGATAGCCGATCTGGGCGGCCAGTTCGACGGCTTCGTCTTCACTGTGGGCCACGTGCGTCTCCGCGATGGGGATGCCGTAGGTGGCCAGCAACTGCTTGGATTCGTACTCGGTGAGAATGGTCCGCCCGGCCTGGCGGGCGGCCTGGATGATGCTTTCGGCGCGGGCCCGGTCGGCATCGGCCTGCTCGCCGCTGGGAACCGAGGGAGTTTCGTAGATCCCGCGCAGGTTGTAACTGAACCGCCACATATAGACAAAAGCCCGCGCCGCGGTATCCGGGTAAGGGAAGGTGGGGATCCCGGCGCGGTTGAGAATCTCCTCGCCGGCGGCCACTTCGGTGCCGCCCATCCAGCTCGCCAGCACCGGCTTGCCCTCGATGTGCGCATAGGGCCGCACCTGCTCGGCGGTCTTGGTGGGATCGGTCATGGCCTGGGGAGTGAGGATGACCAGCAGCCCGTCGCTGTTGGGGTCCTTGGCAACGATCTCGAGCGCCTTGGCGTAGCGCTCCGGGGCGGCGTCGCCGAGGATATCGACGGGATTGTTGCGGCTCCAGGCGGCCGGCAGGATCTGGTTGAGCGCCTCCATGGTCTCCTGGGTCAGCTCGGCCACTTCGGCGCCGCTGGTGACCAGCGCGTCGGTCGCCAGCACGGCCGGCCCGCCGGCGTTGGCCACAATGGTCATGCGGGGACCGGAAGGGCGGGGCTGCTTGGCCAGCACTTCCGCCATGTCGAACAGGTCCGAGATGTTGCTGACCCGCAGCACGCCGCTGCGGCGGAAGGCGGCTTCCAGCACCTCATCGCTCCCGGTCAGGGACCCGGTGTGAGAGGCGGCGGCGCGCGCGGCGGCCTCAGTGCGGCCGGGCTTGATCACCAGGATGGGCTTGGTGAGCGCCACTTCCCGCGCCGAGGAGAGGAACGAGCGGGCGTCCCCGATGGTTTCCATGTACAGCAGGATGCTGTGCGTGCGGGGGTCGTTGCCCAGGTAATCGATGAGGTCGCCCCAGCCCACGTCCGACATCGAGCCGATCGACACGAAGGCGCTGAAGCCCACTTGCTCGCGCAGGCTCCAGTCCAGGACCGCGGTACACAGCGCGCCGCTCTGGCTGATGAAACCGACGTTGCCGGGCAGGGCCATGCTGCGCGCGAAGGTGGCGTTCAGACCAGTCAGCGGGCTCATCAGACCCAGGCAGTTGGGGCCGATGATGCGCATGTTGCCGCGGCGCGCCTCCTCGACTACCCGGTTCTCCAGTTCCGCCCCCTGCGGGCCGAATTCCTTGAATCCCGCCGAGATCACGATGGCGGCGCCTACCCGGGCGTCCACGCACTCGCGAATGATGC
>Ga0315280_10003334_pt1 | contig 24808 bp, 23 predicted proteins | sample YL17G06_40_MG_FD_203697 | JGI IMG/M metagenome (GOLD analysis project Ga0315280, IMG submission 203697) | Sediment microbial communities from Yellowstone Lake, YNP, Wyoming, USA - YL17G06_40 | ecosystem: Environmental > Aquatic > Freshwater > Lake > Sediment | place: USA: Wyoming | collected...
TGCTCCAAGTAATCAAACAAGAACTTGGCGAGTGTGGAACCGACCGCCGAGTAAGTGGAAGCTGAAAAGTACTGGGAGGTAAGAGGCCCAGTGCAAGGTAGGTGGAAGCAGAAAGGAGGGTGGTGGAGAGCCAAGAAGAGGGAGGTTACTTGGGGCATTTTTTATTCCCAGTTTTTATTGTTATACGAGCTATAAGTATTGCCACAAAAAAGAGAGCTAAGTGGGGGGCGGTTATCGCAGCTGCGGGCCTTTGATTAACTCAGGGTGGAGGATGCCAATAAAGGGCAAATTACGATATTCTCCCTTGTAATCTAATCCATAACCCACTACGAACTCATCGGGAACTTCAAAGCCTACGTAATCGAGAGGAACATTTATCAATCTACGTGCTTTCTTATCAAGCAAGGTACAAACGCGAAGACTGGCAGGATTGTGGGCAGAGAGATGACTGAGAATGTAATTCAGTGTCATGCCGGTATCTACAATGTCTTCAACCATAAGTACATGTTGCCCTGTTATGCTGCTATCGAGGTCTCTGGTTATCTTGACTACCTGACCGTCACCACCATAGTATGAGATAGCCATAAAGTCCAGGGTAACCGGAAGAGAAAGATGCTGCATCAGGTCAGCCATAAAGCAGACAACGCCCTTCAAGACGCCTATTAACACTAATTGCTGACCAGCGTAATCACGCGAAATGCGTCTGGCTAAGGTTCTTACCCTTCGTTGAATTTTGGCGTGGCTGTACAAAACTCGGTCGACTCCCTCTACTTTAGCTTCACCGAGAGGACCATAGCCATATTTGGCTAACAGCTTGAGAAAATCATTTTTGTTTAGAAGCCTGATATTGACTTCAGGGTAAAGTTCTCTGAGCTGGCGCAGCTTGCGATTCTTCTCAGTTAGCAGATGTTGTTTTAATGTGGTGAGTTCAACATAAAGGTCTAGCTCGGGCAAATAAAAATCGGGAGTGAACATCTCTGCTATTTTGTCGCCTTCCCACCTAAGAGGAAAGGAACGAGGCTCATAAAGCCATTCAATACAGTAGAAGTCTAAAAGTTTGGCAAAGTCCTCCTCGCTGGGATGAGCGAAACTAGTTGGCCTCAGTGTCGTAGTAGGTAACGGAGATACTTGAGAGGATTTTCTTCGTTTCTCATTTGCCTTATAGTCTTGCTCTAGCAATTGATGGAGCTCTGCTCTTTCAAAGATGACGGCGCAAATATCGGCAACACTGAGGAGGAAACTTTTATCAGCTTCGGAGAATTGGCGAGGCTCACGAGTGTAAATTCGAATCTCCCCGATGGCTTCTCCTTTCTCAAGTACAGGAACCCCAAGTATAGAAGATATTCCTTGTGCTTGGGCAGCTTGGGGATGTTGAACTCTTTCATCTTTAGCAGCATCGGCAATAAATACCACTTTCCCATCAAGGATATCCGGGAGGCTTTTATGGACATCAAGAGGGCCTTTTTTCAGATAAAGGTCGCTCAAACCATATGCGCCTACAGTGATCAAATATTCCTTTTGGGGATTGAGGGATAAAATGCGGCAGCCATTTGCCTGCACTGCCGCGGCAGTGCTTTTAGCTATGGAATTACAGATTCTCCTTAAGCTAAGAGCCGAATTGGCAACTTTAGTTATCTGCTTAAGAGCTGAATAATAACTACCTCTCGCGCTACCCACTTTTCTCGCACTCTATCCGCATTTAGTAAAGCCACAGGCGAGGCAGATGTTGCAGCCTTCTTGGTAAATCAAAGGACCACCACAATCGGGACATTGCCCGGCCCAACTTTTAACCGTCTCAGGATTTTTGGAAGGTGCATCTGGATTAGTGGCAGTCTTTTCCCTAACGTACTTCTCCAGCACGCTAGCGATAGCATCGGCGCAGGACAAAATAGCGTGTCCCTGCTCCCAAGCGATAGAAGGGCACCTGATGCCGCGCAGGTGCTTCACAATAGAATCTACATCTATTCCAGACCTTAGAGCCACGGATGTAAGGCGGCTAATAGCCTCAAGTTGTGCTGCGGCACAACCTCCAGCCTTCCCTAGGGTGGAGAAAACTTCGGATATCCCCCGACTATCAAAATTTACTGTCACATAAATATAGCCACACCCTGTGTTTACCCTCTCAGTTATGCCTGTGGTAACTTTAGGCCTTTTCCGGGGAGCTAGCTTCCCTTCAGCCCTTTTTACTCCCTCACCTATAGTGAGGACCTGACTGTCGCGGCTCCTATCACGGTAGATGGTTATCCCCTTCAACCCTTCCTGGTAAGCCAGCATATACACTTTAGCTACGTCCTCGGGTGTCGCCTCGTGAGGGAAATTGACTGTCTTGGATACCGCGCTATCAGTAAATTTTTGGAATACTGCTTGCATCTTAACGTGCCACTCAGGAGATATGTCATGGGCGGTGACGAAGAGCCTTTTTATCTCTTCAGGAACTTCTTCTATATCTTTTAACCTCTTCCCTTCAGCTAGTTGCTTCATTAGATCCGGAGAGTAGAACCCTCCCTTTTTGGCTGCCTCCTCGAAGTAAGGGTTCACCTCTAGAAATTCTTCGCCTTCTAATATATGACGCACGTAGCTTAAGGCGAATAATGGTTCTATGCCACTGGAGCAATTAGCAATTATGCTCAAGCTGCCAGTAGGAGCAATGGTGGTCCGGGAGGCATTTCGAAAACGAGGACCATCGGGCATATCATAAATGCTTCCCTGGAAAGCAGGGAAGGCCCCCCTTTCTTGGGCTAGGTCTATCGAAGTTTTATCCGCCTCTGTAGATATGAAATGGGCAATTTCCTCGGCCGCAGCAAGCCCTTGTTCACTATCATAAGGGATACCAAGCTGAATCAGCATGTCAGCAAAACCCATCACCCCCAGGCCTATTTTCCTGGTAGTTTTTGTCATCTCTGCAATCTCTGGCAGGGGAAATTGGTTGACTTCGATAACATTATCAAGGAAGCGGACTGCCAGCTTGACTGTTTGGGATAGCTTGTCATAGTCAATGTATGTCTGGCCATCTTTATCTGCCACCATCTTGGACAAATTTATGGAGCCTAAATTACAGGATTCAAAGGGGAGCAGGGGTTGTTCCCCACAGGGGTTGGTGCTTTCTATTTTGCCTAATTTAGGCGTGGGGTTATGCCTGTTTATCTCGTCAATAAATACAACACCCGGGTCGCCGGTGCGCCAAGCCATGTCAACTATTTTGTCAAATACCTCTCTGGCATTAAGCTTATCCACCACCTCTCCAGTTCGCGGGTTCACCAAATTGTAATCGGTGCCTTTTTCCACCGCTTTCATAAACTCATCGGTCACAGCTACAGAAAGGTTAAAATTGGTCAAGGCTTCCGAGTTCTCCTTAGCCTCGATGAATTTTAAGATGTCAGGATGCTCGACATTGAGTATTGCCATATTGGCTCCGCGGCGCATGCCGCCTTGCTTTATGACATCAGTGGTGGCATCAAAGACTCGCATGAAAGAAACAGGGCCGCTAGCAATGCCACCGGTAGAACCCACCCTATCCCTTTCCGGTCTAAGTCGGGAAAAGGAAAAGCCGGTGCCTCCACCACTTTTATGAATCAAGGCAGTATATTTAACCGCATCAAAAATAGATTCCATAGAATCCTTAATAGGTAAAACAAAGCAAGCTGATAATTGTCCTAGTTCGTGACCAGCATTCATTAGAGTAGGGGAGTTAGGTAGAAACTCTAGGCTTTCCATTAGTTTATAAAAAGTCTCTTCATAAAAAGAGACATCCGCCTTGGGATTGTAGGTAAGCTCGGCTGAGGCAATGTGCCTGGCGACGCGGCGAAATAGCTCTTGTGGGGTCTCAATAACCTTCCCCTCTCCGTCTTTTGTTAAATATCTCCTTTCCAGAACTCTTAAGGCATTATCACTAAGTTTGATTCCGGAAATGACTTGGCTCCTGGCTTGAGGAGAAAATTCATCTGCAGTTAGAATTTCCTTAACCATTGCCTGAATTTGAGAGGAAGACACGGGCTGTTTAGTTTGCCGAGGAACCAATTCTTCCATGCCTGGGAAGGGGTGAGCTAACTCGAGGCGCTGGCTCACTTGTTCTGTGAACTTTTCCAACAATTTCCTATCACTTATACCCATGGACTCGGCAGCAGCGAAAACAGCTTGAGCTACTCTGTCTCGACCGATAGTTTTTTGGTTCTCTTTCCGACGGGTTTTGGGCATTTTATCTCCTCTTGCGACCACTCAGGGAACTCACCACCTCAGAGGAGGGCAGCGGTAGCTGGTTTGCTGGCGTTAGCTCTCTTCGTACCGCCAAGCTATCCACTTCTTGTTTTAAAGCGCCGATATCAGCAAATTCCCGATAAACGCTGGCAAAGCGAATGTAAGCAATGTGGTCTAGTTTTTTTAATCCCTCGATGACCAAATCACCAATATAGGAACTGGAGACCTCGCTTTTGCCCACCTTGTAAAGCTCGGCCTCGATAGTGTCCACAAACTTATCAATGGCACCTGTAGGAAGGGGGCGTTTCTCACAAGCTTTGCGAATACCCAGAAAGAGCTTATCCCGGCTGAATTCCTCACGCCGTCCATCCTTCTTAATAACGAAGATATCATGTGGCTGTACACGCTCGTAAGTAGTGAAGCGAGCATTGCAGGCGAGACACTTCCTTCGGCGTCTTACTCCTTCGTCTAGACTCCGAGAATCTATCACCCTTGATTCCTGCTTGCCACAGTAAGGACAGTTCACAAATTTCTCCTAAACATTGTGGTATGAAAACATTTTACCACTAGATGTAGTAAAATGCAATACCCCGGCAGGAAAAAAAGAGGCTTGATGGTAGATGCAAGAATAAAAATCTAGCTGGAAGCTACTTCCCAAACTAAAAGCACGGGAGGAAATATTTGAGACCTTGCATCACCAGGCCTATATTGCTAGTCCTTTGGAGGGAGGCTATTTGGAGAAGGACATGGCGAGCATTGATAGACAATTCTAGGAAAATATGCTAGGTTTGAATTAACATAGGATTAACGTCGTTGAGATTGCCCTATGTTCATGGTCAATATCGTGAGAAGGATTTTAAAAAGCATTGTTTGAGGAAATCTTACCAGGTCTTTATAGAATCAAGGTTCCTCTCCCCGGAAGTCCTCTAAAAGCCACCAACTCTTACGTTATAAAGGGGATAGAGCGGTCTTTAATTATTGATACTGGATGGAATCGAGAAGACTGCATGGTGGCACTAGTTTCCGGATTAAGCGAATGTGGTGTGGACTTCAGGCAAGCTGATTTCTTCATCACGCACATGCACGCCGACCACGCGGGTTTAGTGTCAACTCTCGCCGGTGAAGGGGCGAGAATCTACTTTGGCTGGGCAGATGCGGAAATTATCAGGACTGCTGCGCCTGAGCATTGGGAGAAGCAGATTGATTTTGCTCGTAAATGCGGCTTTCCTGGAGAGGAGCTTGAAAGGGCTATTGGAAGCCACCCCGGTCGCAGATATAGCCCGAGTAATTCCCTAAATTTGTGTGTCTCAAAGGACGGCGATACGATAAGCATCGGGGATTACCTATTTGAATGTATTGAAACCCCGGGACATACTGAAGGTCACATCTGTCTTTACGAGCCCGGCAAGAAAATATTCATATGCGGTGACCATATCCTTGTTGATATAACTCCGAATATTACCCTCTCCTCCGAGGAGCGAAATCCATTAAAAGAATATCTGATGAGCCTGGACAAAGTTTATGATTTGGATGTTGAACTTGTACTGCCCGGTCATAGAAGCATCTTCAGGAATCAAAAAGAGAGAATTAGAGAACTGAAGCAGCACCACCAAACACGGCTTAAGGAGGTCGTCTCTATTCTGGGAAAAGGTAAGCAAAACGCCTTCCAGATCGCATCACAAATGACCTGGGATATAAGTTACAAATCCTGGGATTTATTTCCTCCGGCACAAAAGTGGTTTGCTTTTGGAGAAGCTTTGGCTCACCTGAAATATCTCGAAGAAGAAGGGGAGGTGGGATGGGGGATGGAGAAGCAGGGGATTATGTTTTTCATTACGCAAAATAAGAAGGAGGCGCACAAATGGGAGATGCTTACGTAGTTTTAGCTGAGAAGCTTGGTTATGCTGGGTCGGAGAGGCTTAGGAAGGTGCTCAAAAGGCTCATGGATAAGGAAGAAGCAGAGGTAGTAGCTTCTCTTCCTTGTTCCGTGGCTGAGCTTGCCCAGAAGTTGGGCAAGAAAGAAGAAAAGGTGAACAATATACTCAAGGGCTTTTTGGGAAAGGGGTCATCTTTGTGACTTCTAAGGGCTATCAATTTGCCAGGGACGTATTTCAGCTCCATGATGGCACGGCCACTGACGTGAGATTGGATGACGTTTGGGGGCGTGAACTCCTCGACCTCTGGGAAGATTTCTGCCAGGCAGAATGGTATGCTGATTGGGCGAAGACCGTTCAGACCTGGAAAATGCCTGTGTGGAGGGTAGTTCCAGCCAGAAAAGCTATCTCCAAAGGAACAAAACTCCTTCCGTCTGAGGATGTGGAGGCTATCCTTGATAAAGCCACCAAGTTTGCCCTAGCCCACTGCTCTTGTCGAAGAATAGCCACAAGGTGTGATTTGCCGGTTGAGGTCTGTCTTCAAATCAACCGGGCAGCCGAATATGCCATAACCAGAGGGACTGGTAAGGAACTGACTAAGGATGAGGCGATGAAGGTCATGGACGTTGCGGAGGAGGCCGGTCTCATACATAGTGTGTATAACGGTTCCGTAGTTACCAGTGTGATTTGCAATTGCTGCGCCGACTGCTGTGTCTTTTACTATCCTCTTACTAAGTATGGTGTCTTGGAGAAAGGAGTGGCTAAGAGCAGATTTCAGGCAGAGGTGGACAAGACAACTTGCAAGGGGTGTCAGACTTGTGTGGAGAGGTGTCCCTTTGAAGCACTGGAAATGGTCAAAATCCTAGGGGAAAAGAAACTCAAGGCGCAGGTAAACTCAGAAAGGTGTTTTGGTTGCGGTGTTTGTGCCGTGGGATGCGAGTCAGAAGCCATCAAGCTCGTTGAAATCAGACCTCCTGAGCACATCCCCGTTTAAGGATGGCATCTTAATCTGTTTCTGAAAGGAGTTCTACTGGAGCGATATAGATCTTCTAAATGGCAGGTGAATGTCAAATGTCTGAAGTAAAAGTTGGTATCATTGGAGGAAGCGGGCTTTATAAGATAGAGGGGATGACAGAGGTGGAGAAAGTGAAGGTGGGCACGCCCTTTGGCAAGCCCAGCGACGCTATCATCTTGGGTACTCTAGAAGGAGTAAGGGTTGCCTTTCTCCCCAGACATGGCGAGGGACATCGAATAGGCCCCAGTGAACTACCGGTGAAAGCTAATATCTATGCCTTGAAATCTCTGGGGGTGGAAAGGATTATCTCTGTAAGCGCTGTGGGTAGCCTCAAGGAAGAGATAGAACCTCTGGACGTAGTCATTCCTGACCAGCTAATTGATGCCACCAAAGGAAGAGCCAGCACTTTTTTCACCGATGGGATAGTAGGGCATGTCTCTCTCGCGGAACCTTTCTGTCCTGTTTTAAGTCGGCTCTCGTTTAAAGCAAGCACTAAGGTTGGGGCTAAGGTACATAAGGGTAGTACTTATCTGGTCGTGGAAGGTCCACAGTTCTCCACCAAGGCTGAGTCGCAGCTCTATCGCTCTTGGGGTGCTGATGTTATTGGGATGACAGCTTTGCCTGAAGCTAAGTTAGCCAGAGAGGCGGAAATATGCTATGCCACACTGGCCATTGTCACAGATTATGATTGCTGGCATCCGAGTTATGAATCAGTGACTACGGAGATGATTTTAACCAATCTACGGAAGGGCATTGATACTGTCAAGAGAATCTTGAAGTTACTACTACCTTCCATACCGCAAAAACGAGACTGTGCCTGTGCTAGCGCCCTTAAATATGCCATAGCTACTGAAGCGAAATACATACCAGAGAAAAAAAGAAAAGAGCTAAGGCTGCTAATTAGCAAGTATTTAGGTAGGAAGGAAGATGTCAGCCAGACTTGAGTTTGGATGTTTGCCTACTGCTATCGGCAGCATGCCTCACACGAATCCCGATGAGGCCTGTTCCATTATTATGAAGTATCTTCCTGACATCCCTATCTGGCCACAATTACCGAGGCGCTCTCCTAAAGAAAACATGATTATCCAATTCAGCGAGGGTTTTCCGGGGGTGGTTATAAAAGGGGACAAAATTCATATCGAGCCATCGGCTAATTTTGAGAGCGAGCTAGAGCAAATCTATATTGATTGTGAGCAGGATAACGCCCATAAATATGGCATTTCGACCGAATATGCTGCCGGGCTTTATGCTTTCCTCTCCAAGGCAACAGGTAGTAAAATAGTCAAGGGGCAGGTAACAGGTCCCATCACCTGGGGCCTGGCAGTTACCCGTCAGGATGGTCTGGGCATCCTCTATGACGACACTTTAGCGGAAACCGCGGCTAAGTTCCTGCGGCTAAAAGCTTCGTGGCAGGAAAATATCTTGAAGGAAATATCGCCTAACCCTATTATCTTTGTTGACGAGCCCTATTTAGTTTCTTTGGGCTCGGTGTTTACTCCTATTCCTGAGGAAAAAGTGCCTGTTCTGCTAGAAGAGGTGTTCAGGGGAATTAAAGGGATAAAGGGATTGCACTGCTGCGGAAACACTAACTGGTCAGTCATTCTAGACACCACAATCGATATTCTCAGCTTTGATGCCTATAATTATGCCTCTTCTCTAAGCACTCACTCGGGTAAGGTGAAATCATTTCTTGAGCGTGGTGGCAGCATTGCCTGGGGGATAGTCCCGAATGAGGAAGAGGCTTTAGCTAAAGAATCTTTGCCCAGTCTTCGTGACCGCCTGGAAGAAGCTATGGCTCCATTCACCAGAGATGGTGTTAAGTTCCAGCAGATTATAGCTCAAGGGCTGATAACTCCTTCTTGTACCCTGGCAAGCTTGTCGTTGGAAGCGGCAAATCAAGCTCTGGAATTAACGGCTAAGCTGTCCCATGACTTAAGAAGTCGGTATGGAGTGTGACCTGGCGAAATAACTGCCCTTCAAGTTGTATTCATTAAGAGCCAAGGCTATTATTCTGAGGAATCTCCTTCCAGAGCCCTTATTTTATTCACCCTTTGTACGTGTCTGCCGCCTTCAAAATCCGTGGCTAAGAAAGTTTTGACGATTGCCAAAGCTGACTTGGTATCTATATCCTCTCCCCCGAGGCACAAGACGTTGGCATCGTTGTGCTGGCGAGCTCGTTGTGCTGCAAATGTGTTGTGGCATAAAGCCGCCCTTATACCTTTTATCTTGTTGGCGGCTATGCTCATGCCTATGCCTGTACTGCATATTAGAATGCCCTGGTCGAAATTGCCCGATGCTACTGCCTCCCCGACTTTCTGGGCGATATCAGGATAATCTACAGGCTCGGTGCTATAGCAACCAAAATCTTGATAGCTATGGCCCGCCTTTTGCAGGAAGGGCATGATTAGCTCCTTTAAAGCAAAGCCACGGTGGTCACAACCTATTGCAATGCGCTTCACTTTGCCTCCAAGTATTCCTTATATGCTTTGTCAATCTCATGAGAGGGAATAGTACCCTGACGCAAGATTATCGGCGGTTCATGGGTAATATCAACTATTGTGGATTCCTTGCCGCCAGGACATTTGCCTCCATTGATAATAAGGTCGATTTTTCCTCCCAGCTGTTGTCTAACTTCCTCGGCAGTTAAGGCAGCCGGCTGGCCACTAATATTAGCACTGGTTCCGATTAGGGGATTCCCCAGGTGTTGAATGAGAGCCAAGCAAACAGGGTGGTTAGGAATGCGTACTGCTATGGTAGGTCCTGATGCTAGATAGGCAGGCACCGAATCTGTTTTTGGTAAAACTAACGTTAACCCGCCGGGCCAAAACCGCCTTGCCAAAAACCAGGCAATTTCTGGTATTGGCTCGGCCAGAGCAGTCAATTGCTTTACATCAGTGATAAGCAAGGGGAATTGCTGATGCTTGGGTCGGTTTTTTATCTCATAAATCTTTTCCACGGCTGTGGAATTGAAGGCGTCAGCTCCCAGGCCATAGACCGTATCGGTAGGGAAGGCAATTACCCCACCCTTTTGGAGAATTTTACCCCCTTTCTCGATTTCTCGTTGTAAAACACCCATCTTTCTTAGTGTTAGTATAGCATGGTGCTTGCCTGGGTCAGAAGTTCCTTTCTTTCTACATTCGAAAATTTAGGAAGGCTTTGATCACAAGTGATAAGCTTTGCCAGGTGGGAAAAGGCTTAGCCCATCTCGGTTGATAATAGTTCAGGATAGTGATAAGCTAAATGTATTCACCACCGTAAATCTGCAATGAAAAAGAAGTTAGAAAGCCACAGAATTGCTGCCAGCGATGATATCGAAGTCTCCACTTATCTGGGACTAGCCAAAGAGTTGCGCGGCGAGCAACCTGTAGTTGAGCCTAAGCTACCCCCAAGCGAGCGTGAAACTATAGTAGTGCTCGACTTTGGCTCTCAATATAGCATGCTCATTGCCAGGCGGGTACGGGAATGCCATGTCTATTGTGAACTTGTGCCTCATGACACGCCCTGGGAGAAAATAGCTTCCGTTAACCCACGAGGATTTATCCTCTCCGGAGGTCCGGCTAGCGTTTATGATTCTGGCGCTCCCCTGCCTTTACCGTATATTTATGAGAGCCGTCTACCTGTGATGGGCATTTGCTATGGGACGCAGGCTATCGCTTATCAGTTGGGTGGTCAGGTAACTCGGGGAACAAAGCGCGAATACGGCCACACAATCCTACACATAAGTGCTGAAGACTGTCCTCTTTTTGCCGGTCTTCCTTCATCTCTCCCCGTGTGGATGAGCCATGGTGACCAAGTAATGGAGCTGCCTCCAGGCTTCAAGACCCTGGCTTATACTGAAAATTCGCCGTTCGCTGTCATAGGTAACGATAGTAGCATTTACGGGCTACAGTTTCACCCTGAAGTAGTCCACACAACTCATGGGAAAACCATATTCCAGAATTTTGTACTTCAAATATGTGGCTGCCAGGGCAACTGGACACCAGCTAATTTCATAGCTGAGAGCGTAGATAAAATTAAAGAGCAAGTGAGTGGCGGAAGAATGGTCTGTGCTCTCTCTGGAGGCGTTGATTCGGCAGTAACTGCTACCCTTATTGACCGTGCTATTGGCAATAAGTTAACTTGCATCTTTATCAACAATGGCTTATTGCGTCGTGATGAACCTGAAAGGGTACTTAATACATTCAAGCGTAACCTCAAAATGGATATAGTTTACATAGACGCCACCGATAGATTCTTAGAACGGCTTAAAGAGGTTAGCGACCCGGAACAGAAGCGACACTTGGTAGGAAACGAGTTTATCCAAATTTTTGAGGAAGAAGCCGCCAAATTAGGTAAGATTGATTTTCTGGCCCAGGGCACTCTTTATCCCGATGTCATTGAAAGTACCTCCGCTGATACTAAAGCTGCTGCCAAAATAAAGAGCCATCATAACGTCGGCGGATTACCGGCCAAAATGAGTTTCACTCTTATCGAGCCCCTGAGGTATTTGTTTAAGGATGAAGTTCGACAAGTGGGGTTAGCTCTAGGCCTGCCTGAGGACATGGTCTGGCGGCAGCCTTTCCCCGGACCGGGCTTAGCCATTCGCATCATTGGCGAAGTGACCAGGGAGAAGCTGGAGATACTCCGGGCTGCTGATTGGATTCTGATGAATGAAATCAAAAAAGCCAAGCTTTATCGCCAGCTTTGGCAAAGCTTTGCTGTCCTTACTGATGTCAAGAGCGTTGGCGTCATGGGTGACTACAGAACTTATGGCTACTTGGTAGCGGTCAGAGCGGTAACCAGTGAAGATGCCATGACTGCTGATTGGGCTCGCCTGCCCCACGACCTTCTCGCTACAATATCTGACCGCATAGTTAATGAAATACCCAGTGTCAATAGGGTAGTTTATGATATCACCAGTAAGCCGCCGGCAACTATAGAATGGGAATAGACAAGGTGTTTAAAAATGTAGTTTGCCCAATTGACTGGAAATACTAAATGCTAAATACGAAACACTAAACAATATCAAAGCAATAATGACCAAAATTCAAAAAGGAGTTTTTGGTATTTGAATTTGGAGTTTTGGATTTGTTTAGGATTTAGAGCTTAGATATTGGGATTTAATAAAAGGAGGGAAGAAGATGAGTTATTCTTCTGAAGAAATTAACGATGAACAGCTAGCTATAATAGATGATTTAGAGATGCTCCGTGAGGATTTGGTAGGCGAGTTGCAAGCCATTAACCAGTATCACGGGCATATATTAATTTTGGAGAATGAAGAGGCTGTGACTACACTGGAACATATTATCGAAGAAGAGAAGGAGCATGTCGTAGAGTTGCTGAGACTAATTCAAAATCTCGACCCCGTTCAGGCCGACAAATTCAAGGAGATTTTATAATGCCATGTCACATAGAGTGAAACTAAAGGGTGTAAGGAAAAATAGAGGCAAACATAAGAAGAAGAAGTAGGTATTCTTCGAAGCCAAGATCGGCTGTTCTCTATTTGATAGTAGCCTGTGATATTAGCTCCAAACCCCCGTCAACTATAGAATGGGAGTAAAAAAACCAATTGAAGAAAAATTAAGGAGGGTGGTAGTAATGGACGTCACAACCCAACAGAAGGGAAAGTACGCTGAGTTTTTGGTCTTCGCTGAGTTAATTAAGAGAGGTGCTGACCTCTATCTTCCAATAATAGATACGGGTATTGATGCCATTGTAAGACGGGAAGACGGTACGCACTTAGATATACAGGTCAAATCGACTGAGAAGGAATGGAGTCTTGATGCGTGGGTTCCTGACAACCCGCAGCTACGGCAAAGACGTTTTATCGTATGGGTCGATATGTCGAAATCTGAAGAGAACCCCGAAATCTGGGTTTTTCCAGGCGAGATCTTTAATGACTATTCTATAAAGACCGGAGCAGAACAGAATGGCACATATCGCAGGTTGGATCTGAGTGCAACAAGAAAAGGGGATGACCAGCCACGTTGTGTATTGCTTAAGAAATATTATAACGCGTGGCATCTTTTGACAGGATAGCCCGAAGGTTTGTACTACACTAAGTCTGAGAGAGGCGAAGCCTCTCTTACATTCTCTTCCCCCTCTCCTTGAAGGAGAGGGGGATACAGGGGGTGAGGCAGATAAAGATACTAGTCGTTGGTGGTGGAGGCAGGGAACACACTTTAGTCTGGAAAATTGCTCAGAGTCCCAGGGTGGAGAAAGTTTTCGCTGCTCCGGGGAATGCCGGCACAGCCGCCATCGCGGAAAATCTGAATTTACGTCCCACCGATATAGCAGGGCTGGGCAAGGCGGCTAAAGAAAAAAGCATTGACCTTGTTGTGGTCGGTCCTGAAGCTCCACTAGCTTCGGGCATAGTGGACTACTTTGATAAGCTGGGCATTCCTATTTTCGGTCCCACTAAAGCAGCTACCCGGGTAGAATCAAGCAAGGTTTTTGCCCGAAATTTGATGGAGAAATATGGCATCCCCTGTCCTAAAGGCGCCATTTTTTCTTCTTATTCTGAGGCTCGTGAATACCTTCAAGAACAGCGTCCACCCGTCGTCATCAAGGCCGATGGGCTAGCTGCTGGCAAAGGTGTGATTATCGCTGATTCTTTGGCAGAGGCTCACAAAGCCCTCGGCGACATCATGGAAGCCAAGATTTTCGGCTCCGCAGGGGATAGAGTGATAATTGACGAATATCTCAGCGGTCGGGAGGTAAGTCTTATAGCTTTTACCGATGGCAAAGCAGTCTCACCCATGGTGCCAGCTTGCGACTATAAGAAAATCGGTGATGGTGACCAGGGTCCCAACACCGGAGGCATGGGAAGTTACAGCCCACCCGGTTTTTTCTCTGCCCAGATGACAAAAAAGGTAACCAAGGATATTTTGTTGCCGACTGTGAGGGCTATGGCTAAAGAAGGCCTGCCTTATAAGGGAGTGCTCTATGCGGGGTTAATGATTGTTGATGGAGAGCCTGTGGTGCTGGAATTTAATGCTCGCTTTGGTGACCCGGAGACTCAAGTCATTTTGCCTCTTCTCAAAACCGACCTGGTGGATATACTTATGGCGGTAGTCCAGGGCAAGCTTAACCAGGTGAAAATAGAGTGGAGTTCCGAAGCCTGCGTTGGAGTAGTTATGGCTTCGGGTGGCTATCCTGGCAGCTATAAAACCGGCTTTCCCATACAAGGGATAGATAGTGTGGATAAGGATGTGCTGGTTTTCCATGCTGGAACTAAGTTGGGAAATGATGGCATAATTTATACCGACGGCGGGCGAGTGCTCACCGTGGTAGGTGTAGGCCAGGACATGGCTGAAGCTCGGCAAAAGGTTTACCGCAACATTCCTAATATTTACTTTGAAGGTTGTCATTATCGTAAGGACATTGCTTTGAGGGAGATAGATAGGATAAAATCTAAAAGGAAATCAAAAGGCAAAAGTAAAAATGCAAAATGACAGAGCAACCGTAAACAAAAAAGCAAAGATATGAACAAAGGTATAAGCATTTTTGAGTTTTGAATTGTAACTTTGATTTTTGACCTTTACTTTTTGATATTTGTGTAGGATTTACATGGCAATGGCATTAGTGGGCGTAGTCATAGGCAGCAAGACAGATACCGAACTGATACAGCCAGCACTGGATATGCTAAAGCAATTGGGCATTGAGTATGAGTTTTCCGTTATCTCAGCCCATAGAAAACCCGAAAAAGTAAGAGAGTATGGCTTGGAGGTGGAGAAGAGGGGGCTCAAAGTTATCATCGCCGCCGCTGGTTATGCTGCTCACCTTCCCGGCGTCTTGGCTAGCTGGACAACCTTGCCTGTAATTGGTGTACCCTTACCCACAAGTGAGCTTAAGGGCGTGGATGCTTTGCTTTCTATAAGCCAGATGCCTGGGGGAGTGCCTGTAGCCTGTGTGGGTATCGGGGCAAGCGGGGCCAAGAATGCTGCCTTGCTCGCCGCCCAGATTTTAGGCACAGAACATAAGGAAATAAAAGAAGCCTATCGTAAATATAAACAGGAATTGGCAAGGGGATAATATGATTGAGCGCTACTCCAGACCTCGGATGAAGAAAATCTGGTCTGAGGAGAATCAGTTTGACCAGTGGCTTGAAGTAGAGATAGCCGTTTGTGAAGCTTGGGCTGAGCTGGGTGAAATCCCCCGAAAAGAGCTAGTTAAGATAAGGAAAGCCAGCTACAACTTGAATCGTATTGCCGGGTTTCTGAAGGTGACTCACCATGACATGACGGCCTTTCTAAACTCGGTGGCTGAAAGCCTGGGCACAGAGTCACGCTTCATACATCTTGGTCTCACTTCTTCGGATGTTATGGATACCGCCCTTGGCTTGCAATTGACCCAGGCGGCAGATATCTTGGCAAAAGATGTAGCCGAGCTTATATCCGTACTGGAGAGTAAAGCTATAGAGCACAAATACACTATTATGATGGGGCGAACTCATGGGGTTCACGCTGAGCCGACTACCTTTGGCTTGAAGATAGCCCTGTGGACTGAAGAAATGAAGCGTAATGCTCAAAGGCTGGCTGAAGCTAAGAAAAACATCTCTGTGGGCAAAATATCCGGAGCAGTAGGCACTTATGCCACTGTGCCTCCTCTGGTTGAAAAAATAGCTTGTGCCAAGTTAGGGATTGTACCAGCTCCCATATCGAGCCAGATAATCCAACGTGACCGCCATGCCCAATTCCTGACCACTCTGGCTATTATCGCCAGCTCCCTGGAGAAATTTGCCACCGAGATTAGAGGTCTCCAGCGAACGGAAGTCCGGGAAGTTGAAGAGCCTTTTGAAGCAGGGCAAACAGGCTCCTCGGCGATGCCCCATAAAAGAAATCCCGAGCTTTGTGAGCGTATCTGCGGACTGGCCAGATTAATAAGAGGCTATGCTTTAACTTCTCTGGAGAACATCGCCTTATGGCACGAACGTGACATCAGTCACTCCTCCACAGAGCGAATTATCTTGCCTGACTCCTGTCTGGCAGTAGATTACATGTTATCTATGTTTACCTCCATAATGAAAGGACTTAAGGTTTATCCGGAAAATATGCGTCGTAACATCGAGCTCACCCAAGGAGTCATCTTCTCTCAGAGAGTACTCCTCGCTTTAATAAATAAAGGCCTACCACGGGAAGAGGCTTATAAGATGGTACAAGACAACGCCATGAAGGCCTGGGAGCAAAAGAAAAGCTTTCTGGGTTTGCTTGAAGCAGACAGGCGAATAACAGCTCGTTTGAGCAAAAAGGAATTGAACTCTCTCTTCGATTATGATTATTACCTGAAATATGTGGATGATATCTTTAAACGATTGAGGTTGACTAAAACCAAGCGCGGAAAGAAAGCTGGCAAAGCTGGGTCAGCTAAGCTGGCTCCCAGGGTAGTGTAATGATGGGGCGTTGGCTTCGAAGTTTTGTCTTAGCATATAACGAAGGGAAACAGCAGGATGAAGACTGCGAAAGAATATCTTGATAGCATGAGGAAAATGCATTTTGAGCTCTACATGTTTGGAGAGCGTGTTACCAATCATGCAGATAATCCTATTATCAAACCGACAAGGAATTGTATTGCTGCTACTTATGAACTTGCCGAAGAATCCAAATTTCCCCAATTCCAGAAGGTTATGACAGTCACCTCTCATCTAACAGGAAAGAAGATAAATCGCTTCTGTCACATTCATCAGAGTACCGAAGACCTGGTCAACAAGTCAAAAATGGGTAGAGGATTGGGTGCTTATACGGGCTCTTGCTTTCAGCGTTGCGTTGAGATGGACGCCTTGAATGCTTTGTCGATGGTGACTTATGACATTGACCAGAAATATGGGACCGAATACAACAAGCGTTTCCTGAAATACTTGAGATACGTACAGGATGAAGACCTGGTTTGTTGTGGTGCCATGACGGATGCCAAGGGCGATAGAAGTCTTCGTCCAGCCGAACAAGCCGATCCCGACCAATACCTTCACGTAGTGGAAGAGAAATCTGATGGCATTGTAGTTCGTGGGAGCAAATTGCACCAGACAGGATCTGTAAATTCGCATGAAATCATCTGCATGCCGACCAGGGCTATGCGTGAAGAAGATAAAGAGTATGCTATTTCTTTTGCTTTGCCCAGCGACACTGAAGGGATTATATACATCTACGGGAGACAACCATGCGACACGAGAAAGATAGACAGCCCGAATATGGATGTCGGTAACATTCTTTACGGGGGACAGGAATGCATGGTTGTTTTTGACGACGTGTTTGTTCCCTGGGACCGAGTCTTTATGTACAAGGAATATGACTTTGCCGGCGACCTGGTAGAGAAGTTTTCTGCCTATCACCGCCAGAGTTATGCCTGCAAGTCAGGTATGGGTGATGTCTTGATTGGCGCCAGTCAATTAATTGCTGAATATCAAGGCACGGCCAAAGCTTCCCATATTAGAGAGAAAATCATTGATATGATTCAGCTCAACGAAACCCTGATGTCTTGCAGTCTGGCCTGTGCTTACGAAGGTCACAGAGAGCCTTCCGGGACTTACCTTGTAGACACTCTAAGAGCCAATGTATCTAAACTGAACGTGACGAAATTTCCTTATGACATAGCCAGACTGGCCCAGGATATCGCTGGCGGCTTAATAGTAACCATGCCTTCTGAAAAAGACCTTAAGCATCCCAAGATAGGCAAGTATGTTGCTAAGTATCTGAAGGGTGTTGATGGTGTTGCGGTAGAAAATCGCATTCGTGTACTACGACTGATTGAGAATCTCACGGCGGGTTTAGGAGCCGCGTGTTATTTGGCGGAATCGATGCATGGTGCCGGGTCACCTATGGCTCAAAGAATTATGATTGGCAGACAGTCCAATATAGAGAGAATGAAAAGCAGTGCCAAGAGGTTGTGTGGCATTGAACCCTAGTTACCGGTTTAAAGAGAAGCGAGTTTTTGAGCCGTAACTGGGAATATCATAGTCCGGGCTAAGGAAACTATGAGTAGCAGCCCCACAGTCTTGATTAATACAAACTTACCTCTGCCTTTATTTCGGCAGGGCAAGGTAAGGGACGTTTATGACGTAGGCGATAAACTTCTCATCGTGTCCACCGACCGCATCTCTGCCTTCGATGTCGTTTTGCCCTGTGGTATTCCTGACAAAGGAAGAGTTCTTAACCAGCTTTCTGCCTTCTGGTTCAAGAAAACAGCTCATATTCTACCCAATCATCTTATCAAGGTAATCGATAGCACTGTCATTCTGAACGAAGTGAAGAATCTCTCGAGCCATCCGGGGGAGTTACCGGATTCTCTTATCGGCCGCTCCATGCTTGTAGCTAAAGCCGAGCGCATACCTGTAGAATGTGTTGTTCGTGGTTATCTCTCCGGCTCGGCATGGGCGGAATATAAGGAGACTGGAAAAGTTGGCGATATCAGTTTGCCATCAGAAATGAAAGAAAGCCAGGAATTGTCTCAACCTATCTTTACTCCCACTACTAAGAGCGACACGGAGCATGACCGCCCTTTAACCAATCAAGACATAAAAGGCCTGGGCATTGAGGACGTATTTAAGGAATTAGAACAAAAAAGCCTGCTCATCTACTCCTATGCTCGGGGTTACGCCAAACGCCGGGGCATAATAATTGCCGATACCAAGTTCGAGTTTGGTTTCATCAATGGTCAATTAGCCCTTATTGATGAGCTACTAACGCCGGACTCAAGTCGCTTCTGGGACGCCAGTCAATATGAGGTTGGCCATTCGCAGCCCAGCTTTGATAAGCAGCCAGTCCGTGATTGGCTGTTAGATTCCGGATGGGATAAGAAACCGCCAGCACCTATGTTGCCACCGGAGGTAATCCAGAGAACATCGAAAAGATATCGTGAAGTGTACAGCAAGTTGACCGGGGGTGTTCTCAGAGGAAAATAGGACTATTGTCAAGATAAGCAAGGCTAGGCCGTATAGAGTGCTTTGTCACATTCCTATCCAGCCAGTACCTTGACCAACCGTAACAAGTTGCTATCCAATTCCTTGCTTTTCTCCCAGGTTTCCCTTAGAGGAGTGAAGGCTATATCTCCTTTCAACTCCCCCACCATGTAGCCTGACATGCCCTTAACCAGAGCCTCCACAGCCGCTGCTCCTAACTTGCTGGCGAGAACTCTATCTCTGGCTGTAGGTGAGCCACCTCTTTGGATATGTCCCAGCACACAAATTCGGTATTCCATCTTTAATCTTTCCCATACTTGTTGAGCGATTGAAAATGCACCGCCTGCCTCATCTCCTTCAGCAACTATCACGATAGATGATTTTTTACCTCTCTTGAAGCTGCGCCTTATATCAAGGGAAAGCTGTTCTATTTTTGTCTCTACTTCGGGAATCAAGATATCTTCGGCTCCGCCGGCAATTCCTACTTCCAGTGCAATAAATCCCCTACTCCTTCCCATGACCTCGATGAAAAAGAGGCGTTGCAGCGACCCCGCAGTATCTCTGATCTTATCTATGGCATCCAAAGCTGTATTTATGGCAGTATCGAAACCAATAGTATAGTCCGTGCCATAGACATCGTTATCTATGGTGCTCGGAACACTGATTATTTTTATATTTCCCGCTTCAGCCAGGGCTGTGGCACCGCGCAATGTGCCATCTCCGCCTATAGTTATCAATCCCTCGATGCCTTCCCGTTGGAGATTTTCATTCGCCTTCCTTATACCTTCCTTGGTTTTCATTTCCTCACAGCGAGCTGTTTCCAGGAAAGTGCCCCCGCGGTAGATAATGTTGGCTACCGACCTGCTACCTAGCTTTATAAAATCCTCTTCCAATATACCGCGGTATCCTTGGCGGATCCCTACGACATCCAGCTTATGGCTAACTCCACAACGGACAACAGCCCTGATGCAGGCATTCATTCCTGGAGCATCGCCGCCGCTGGTTAACACGCCAATCTTTTTCATAATACTTTCCGATTTAGCTCCTATTCTACCATGAACTGTAAAGCTATAGTGAACCACATAATCTCGGATAAAATTCCTCTCCCTTGAGGGGAGAGGATTAAGGTGAGGGTGAAATCCCCCTCCCTCTAACTCCCTCCCGCCAGGGGAGGGAGAATTATACTGATTTTTGCCAATGACTATATTTCATGGACTTTGTAGAAAGCCCTCAGTATTCCCAATGTCCAGCTTCTTGGCTCCCTTAAACCTTGTAGCTATCTCGGTAATACACCAGCAAGTATAGCTCTCTAAGCAGGTCAGACTCGTTGTGCTTTATGATTTGCTGCAAATAGTTATCATTCTCTGTGTGAAGGAATCTTTGCCATAGCAAAGGGACATCTCTGCCGCTTATCACTGGCTCGTTAAAATAGTGCTCCGCATGAGAAAACAGCTCGTCTAACTTAGGCCACTTGAGGTAAAGTGCCTCGGCTTTTTCCTTCCAGGGTTGGAATAAGTCTATCCCTTCTATATCAATCCCTTTAGCTTGAAGGAATCCCTTCTCGAAGGAGAGATTGTAGGCGTAAAATGGCTTGGGGAGCGTCGGAACGAGTTCAGCAAGCTGGGCGATAAACGGCGCTTCTTCTTTCGACCTTCGGCAAATTATCTCGAGGCGGCTCCCTTGAATATAGCCAAAGAGCACTATCTCATCGTGGTCCACTTCAAGACCGGTGGTCTCCAGGTCAATCAAGGTTCCTCGGGGGATACCTAACATTAACTCTCGGCTGTATGAGGTAATCATGCCTGCCCCTCTTGTTTTTTGCCAGTATTTATTATACAAGCTAGATTACGCCAAAGATAGCATATAGTTAACTGCACAAATCATTATAATCATCTCTCCCCTGGTGGGAGGGAGTTAGAGAGAGGGGAAAAGCTCACTGAATTCACCCTCTATTTACATGACGTAGTTGCCCAATTTATTAGGCACACTCCTCTGTCATTGCGAAGAATGAGATTCCTCGCTTACGCTTCGAAACAGGCTCCACAATCTCCGCCTCCACCTGTCATTGCGAGAAGCCGTAGGCGACGAAGCAATCTCGAAAATGGAAATCCTAAGTCCCCAGCACCAAATCCTAAACAATATAGAAATCCAAAAATCAAGGGGCAAGAGTCAAAAAATGACAACTCAAAACGCAAAAATGTAGTGCGAGGCTTTAGCCTCGTGCAAGGGCAGGAGTGCACGACCTTAAAAGGTCGCACTACAATCGTATTTGGAATTTAGCCAATGGGATTGCCACGCTGCGCTCGCAATGACAGTGTGGAGTCGTTAATCCATCTGATGTTAATATAGGTGGTAAAAAAATTGGGTAATATGGACATTTGTGAGCAGTTAAGGAATAGGCTTAAGGAAGCTGTGAAGAGAAGCAGAGCCGATGGCATGCTCCTATCAGGAGGGCTTGATACTAGCATTCTGGCTTTTGTGGCCAGGCCGAGCACAGGCTTCACAGTGGCGTTAAAGGATTCCCCAGCATCTGACCTTGTCTATTCAAAGAAGATTGCGAAGCTCCTGGGAATACAGCATAAGAAAATGGAATTCACTACGGAAGAAGCGCTTGCCACCCTTCCTGAGGTTATAAGAATACTGAAGACCTTTGACCTCGCCTTGCCCAATGACCTTTCCATATATTTTGCCCTAAAGCTGGCTAAAGAGCTGACAGCTGACAGCTATCAGCTATCAGTAATGACGGGCGATGGCGCCGATGAACTCTTCGCCGGCTATTCCTATATGGCAGAGCTTCATCCTGAGAACCTGAGAAGATATATAAAAAGGCTTTCACAAAACTGGCATTTCTCAGCCAATGAGCTGGGCAAGGCTTTGGACGTTGAAATAAAGCAGCCCTTTCTTGATGAGGATTTTGTTCGCTTTGCCCTGGGAATAAGCCCGGAGCTCAAGGTCAAAGATGGGGTAGGGAAGTATATCCTGAGAAAGAGCTTTGAGGATTTGATTCCGGCGGAGATAGTGTGGCGGAGAAAGGAGGCCATAGAGTACGGCTCAGGCTCCACCAAGCTACACGAAATAATAAATAGTATGGTCACAGATGGAGAATTCCAATCAGCAGCCAGAGAAGTTGACATAAAGTTCATAAATAAAGAGCACTTCTTTTACTGGCGTATCTATAACAAAGTTGTGGGAGAAATTCCCAAGGCCTCACCCTCGGCTCCCTCTCCATTTACTGGAGAGGGATGGGGTGAGGTAAAAAGCTGTCCTTGCTGCGGAGCAGGCATGGGCATGTACCACTGCCGCACCTGCGGCTTCTCCCGCCCCTTGAAGGAATGCCTTTAGAGATTCTTCATAGAGCCTGCCCTGAGCGCTATGAGATTGCTTTGCGAGCCTGTCCTGAATGAGATTCTTCGGTCGCTTCTCTCCCTCAGAATGGCAAGAGGAGAAGGGCTCAGGATGACACGCCTTTCCTTGTCACCCTGAACGCAGTGAAGGGTCTTAGGATTACAAGAGGCGAGGGGTTGGGGAGAGGATTTATATCAGCTTGTTCCATGACTCCCGCCGGCCCGCCTACCATAGCTGTGCGGCGGGCAGGCTGTGATAAGAGTGGTGGGCAATTTATTAATGGGGTGGGGATAAACATATACTTCGGCTCCGTAAACTTTCTTGATATTCGGCGCTGTGAGTATGTCGAGTGGCGTGCCTTCAGCGTAAACTTTCCCTCCATTGAGCATAACCATCCAATCGCAGTATTGAGCAGCAAGGTTCAAATCATGTAAAGCGATAATGACGGTCAAACTTTGCTCCAGGCAAAGGCTCTTGACCAGATTGAGAATCGCGACTTGATGGTTTATATCCAGATTGGCAGTTGGCTCGTCAAGGAGCATCGCCTTTGGCTGCTGGGTTAGTGCCCGGGCGATAATAAGCCTCTGTCTCTCTCCTCCTGAGAGCTCACTTACTCTGCGCTCGGCGAAGGATTGGGTATGTGTTGCCTCCATGGCTTGCCAGGCGATAGCTAAGTCCTTTCCTCCCTCGTAGCGAAGAAGCCCGAGGTGAGGCGTGCGTCCCATAAGCACCACTTCAAAAGCCGTGAAAGCCCCGGGCAAAGCCGGGCTTTGCGGCACCGTGGCCACAAGACGAGCCAGTTCATCTCGCTTAATAGTTCTTATATCGCGGCCGTCAATTAAGATACGCCCGGAGAATAGGTCTATTACCCGGGTCATTCCCTTGATTAATGTCGACTTTCCCGAGCCATTGGGGCCGACCAGCCCCAGTATTTGGCCGGGCCTAGCCTTCATACTTACATTATTCAAGATGGCTCGATGGTCGTAGCCCAAGCTGACATTATCCAACTCAATCATTCTTACTACCCGCTCCTCTCATCATTTTACCTATTTTCTTGTCATTCTGAGCGAAGCGAAGAATCCTTCGCGCTGCTCAGGACAGCGTCTCAAGACCCTTCCCCTTCGTTTCACTCAGGGTCAGGGTGACAGGCAAACAATTCAGAAGAAAGCAAGCCCCTTCCTTCTTCGTAATAGATAAAGGAAGAAAGGTGCTCCACAGAAAGCAGTAATTATTCCTACCGGAATCTCCGTAGGAGGAATTATGGTACGGGCTAAGGTGTCGGCCAGGATGAGGAAGATGGCGCCAACCAGCGTGGATAGAGGGAGCAAAAACCGGTAGTCCGGCCCCCAAATAAGCCTTACTGCATGAGGGATGAGTATGCCAACGAAACCGATAAGGCCAGTGAAGCAAATCGCTGAGGAAGTAATAAGGGTAGCAGCCGCCAGTAATATGAGCTTGACTCTTTCCACGTTGATGCCCAGTTGTTGGGCCTGCTCTTCGTCAAGCTGCATGACATTGAGCGGTCGGGCATGAATCCAGATGACTACCAGGCCTGCTAATACACAAGGAAGGACCGTCCACACCTCGGACCATTTAGTCAGGTAAAGTCCACCCAGCAGCCAGAATACAATCCCGTGTAGTTCTTCACCGGAAATGGTCATGAGATAGGAGGTGATGGAGGCCAGAAAAGCACTTAGAGCTACTCCAGCCAGGATAAGTGTGGTGGCGGGCAGGGTTTTGCCGACGCGAGCCAGCAAATAGACCACAGCCACGGCGCCTATGGCACCAATGAAGGCAAATAATGGCACGGCCCCAAAAGCCATCCAGGCTAAGGTGAAAGGAGTAAGCATGGCAATGGTCGCCCCCAGTCCCGCTCCGGAGGCCACACCTAAAAGATAGGGGTCGGCCAGAGGATTGCGAAACAGTCCTTGATAAGTGGCTCCGGCTACTGCCAGGGCGGCTCCTACTAAACCGGCCAGCAGGATGCGCGGCAGCCGGATATCTATAATTATCGTTTTCAGGATTTCTAGGCTCAACGGCGTGCCGTAAACCTCGGGCGAAGAGGGGGTAATATGAATGAAGGGCAGTTGAGAGAGAAGGACTTGAAATGTCGTGGTAAAGGGTATAGGAACGCTTCCCAACGTAGTGGCAAACACGACTACCACTACCAGCAGTGCAGCAAGCCCCAGTAAAGAATAAACTCTACTTTGCCAGCGAATGGCAAAAGGGATAACGGGCTCGCGAAACACCTCAGCTGCAGTACGGGCCATGGTTAAATAAATCCTACACAAATATCAAAAATCAAAGGTCAAAAATCAAAATGACAATTCAAAATGTAAAAAAATTTCATCTCCTTCCTCTCAGGGTCAATATACTGGTGGCAAGGATATTCGCAATCTCCGTGGCCTCTCTCAGAAGTCTATTAACGGCCTCTTTGTCACCTCTACCGGAATCTCTGAGCAGTCCCAACCAAAACTTGCATTCGTTTGCTGACTTCAGGGCGTGAGT
>Ga0315280_10003335_pt1 | contig 24808 bp, 30 predicted proteins | sample YL17G06_40_MG_FD_203697 | JGI IMG/M metagenome (GOLD analysis project Ga0315280, IMG submission 203697) | Sediment microbial communities from Yellowstone Lake, YNP, Wyoming, USA - YL17G06_40 | ecosystem: Environmental > Aquatic > Freshwater > Lake > Sediment | place: USA: Wyoming | collected...
CATAGAAAAAAGGGAGGTCGTCTCTCTTGAGAAAGTTCCCCATCAGTTGGTCCAAGCCTTTATCTCAGGTGAGGACGCGAGGTTCTTCCACCACAAAGGGTTAGATTATATAGCCATCCTGAGAGCCCTCTTCAGGAATATTTTCTCCGGAGAGATTGTTCAAGGAGGAAGCACCATTACCCAACAGGTGGTGAAGTCGCTGCTCCTCTCCCCCGAAAAAAGTTTTTCGAGAAAGATCCGGGAGGCGATATTAGCCTTTAAAATCGAAAAATATCTTTCCAAAGAGGAGATTCTTTTCTTATATTTAAACCAAATCTATTTGGGTCACGGGGCATATGGCGTGGGCGCAGCAGCAGAGAATTACTTTGGAAAACCAATCGAAGAACTGAACTTAGCAGAGTCCGCCTTACTCGCGGGCTTACCCCAGGCACCAAGTAAATATTCTCCATATAACCATCCTGGACAAGCAAGAAGAAGACAGTCCTATATTCTCAATCGAATGGTTGAAGAAGGTTTTATCGCACAGGATGAATTAACGAAAGCACTTCAGGCCCCTTTAAAGATTAAAAATAAAGAGAATTTGTTTATTGAAAGGGCACCCTATTTCGTCGAACATGTAAGAAGGTACATCGAGGAGAAGTACGGTAAAGAGGCTTTATACAAGAATGGCCTTCAGGTCTATACGACCATCGATCTTCATTTCCAGAGAATCGCTGAGGAGGCAGTGGAATCCGGATTAAAAGAAATTGAAAACCGACAAAAATACCCATCTTCTGACATCCTTTCAACCCCAGAAGGGTCGCTGGTCTGTTTCGATTTGGAGACAGGATATGTCAAGGCGATGATAGGCGGTAGAGATTTTAAAAAAAGTCAGTTCAATCGAGCCACTCAAGCTCGAAGGCAAACCGGCTCAGCCTTTAAACCCATCGTCTATGCATCAGCCTTGGACAAGGGTTACACCCCTGCATCGGTCATTATAGATTCTCCTATCTTTTTTCAATGGGGGGATAAAAGGTGGAAACCTAAAAATTTTGAGGGAAAATTCTCTGGACCAACGACTTTAAGAAATGCGCTGACCCACTCCGTCAATGTCGTTACCGTGAAGATTGCACAAGATATTGGTGTCGATTATATCAAGGAATATGCCCAAAAATTAGGAATATCCTCGCCTCTCCAAAACGACCTCTCCATGGCCCTTGGTTCTTCGAGTATCTCACTTTATGAATTGACAAAAGCCTATGCTGTTTTCGCCAATCAAGGGAATGTCTTTAAACCCATTTTTATTAAGAAGATCCTGGATAGAGATGGGAATCTTCTGGAGGAACACTTTCCATTGTTTTATCCTAAACAACTGCCGGCTCCAGATTGCATTGTCAGCCCTCAAACGGCTTACCTCATCACACACCTTATGGAGGGGGTCGTTCAAAATGGAACCGGTTGGAGAGCCAAAACCCTTGGAAGACCTGTGGCAGCGAAAACCGGGACAACTGACCAATTTTTAGACGCCTGGTTTATTGGCTATACTCCTGAATTGATCGCTGGCGCCTGGGTGGGATTTGATGAAGAAAGATCTCTGGGCGAAAATGAGACGGGTTCTCGAGCCGCCTCCCCGATTTGGGTTGCTTTTATTTCAAAGATATTGAGGGATAAACCTATTAAGGAATTTCCTATTCCTGAAGGAATCGAGCTTATGAAGATTGATCCAAGGACTGGTCAGCCTTCTGCAGAAAGGGGAGCAACCCTCGAATGCTTTAAGGAGGGGACAGGACCTGACCAGAAAATTTCCTCTCGTTCAAAGACTACCACAGACTTCTTTAAATTCGATTTTAATCTTTCGCCAAAAGGCAAGTGAAGCCCCGTCTCTTCAAGTTTTGACCTTTCTGTCATAACTCGTGTATACTACTAACAACGGGTAGCTGATTCCCAAATGGCTGCTCCGAGTGATATTTAACCTCTTTGAGTTCCATGTTCAAAAACCGCCTCAGATTTCTTTAAATTCAATTTTAATCTTTTGACAAACACCAAATAAAATTCCCTTTCACTTATACCCAAAACTACCTGAAGGATGGATTAAATGGTAAGGTTCGGCCAATTTTCCCCAAAGATTTTTGGTGCCGAAGAGGGGACTCAATGGGGAGTGAAAAATCTCAATGATTTCAAATAGTCACTTTGGAAAGGTTGCATAAATTTTACCCTAAAAACACACCCTATTTGCACCCATTTGCCTGGCTTTGCAAAGGGGATTATTAAGAAAGGGAAAATAGTGGGAAAGTGGGAAGGCCGACCAGCGGGGAGGGAAAGGTTTTTTTAGAAATTTTTAGAGATAAGGAGGCAATCGGAAAATTTTGAAAAGAAAAATGCAGACCAACGACATCATTGCACGGCGTTCGGTGATTTTTATCGAGAATGACACCATTGGCGATGACTGGTTTAATCCGTTGCTGGTGCAAACGCTTCGAGAGTTTGCTGAGATGGTGGAGAAAAAGCACGCCGGTCACGAAGGAGTAGAGATATATAATTCGCCCAATGGAACTAAGCTCACAATCATTTCGAATATTTGGTACGGGACACTCTTGCCAGATTTAAACCTTGGGCTGGCTGATAAGTGATCTCCAGGATTTCAACCTCGTGGGGCATTCCGGCGGCCTCCCGAGCAAGACGAGGTTTGTTTTCAGGATGATCTTTAAGGTGGTGAATGGCGCGCTCCGAGATGGCGTAGTATTTGCAGTTCGGACATTCATAGTATCTGATTCGACCGCTATCGTGGTGCTCGAACTGAGCCATGCGATCACATAATGCGCAAGGCGATTGTTTGGTTTCAGGCATTTTGACCTCTTAACACTCCGGCTTTGATTTTGGTTTGGGTGAACCTAATATATCAAAAGAGGGACAGGGATAGCAATGAGTTAAATGGAAAAACCTATTTACCAAATTACCTCAACTTTTACTTAGGTTGGTAAAATGCCAAGGCCCAAAATAGACAGAGTGAAGTTAGATCAAATGCTTGGAGAAGGTAAACTGCAAAGGGAAATTGCTCAATATTTTGGGGTTACTGATGGGGCCATATCAAAAGCCAAGAATGAATTAAAAGTGGCCGTGGTCAAGAATGTGGCTTTGGAGAGCGCCCACAAGGTTGTAGATAAGCACCTTGACACCCTTGGCCAGCTCCAAAAGATCAATCAAAATGCCAATGAACTTCTTGACCTCCTTATGCGCTGGAACCGGGGGGACGAAGAAGCCCTTCAGATATTGGAAGGTCAGGTTCGTAAGGTGAAAGTTCGGGGCAGCGAAGAGGAAGTGACCGAGTATCGGTTCAAGGACCCTCGGGAGTTGGCCCTTAAAGCCATGCAGGAGATCCGGGGGCAACTGAACTTACAGTTAGACATCTTCAGAACTCTCTATGACGTTCAGGCCGTGGCTGAATTTCAGAAGGAAGTCTTAACAGCGATCGGAGAGGTTGAACCCAGTGTTAGAGACAAGATTATCCAAAGACTCAAAGAGAGTAGAGCTCTTCGACAATCTGTTTCAATCAATTGACTTAGAATTTGGAGACAGAGCCGAAGTTGCGCCTTTTCATGAATGGGTGAAAAATATCACTCTCGATGGAAAGCCTTTTACTTACCAACGTCACGAATACCTTATTGAGCCCTACAAAGATAATCATCCAGATCAGACGGACATGAAGGCAGCACAGATGGGCCTTACCTCTAAGGCCATGCTGAAGGTCGCTTACAGGGCCAGGTACGAGGGCTACAGGGGGATTCTATACCTCTTTCCTTCCAAATCAGACGTGACAGATTTTAGCAAGGGGCGGATCGATCCTCTCATCGATGAGAACCCCGACACGATCGGTAAATGGATCAGGGACACGGATGCAGCTAACATCAAACGCATTTGGAATGCCTTTCTCTATCTCCGAGGAATGAAATCAAGGATTGGATTGAAATCTGTTCCTGCCGACCTGATTATTTTTGATGAACTCGATGAAGCCCCTCAGAATGCCGTTGACATGGCCATGGAGAGGATGGCGCATAGCGAATACAAAGAGGTCTGGAAGCTCTCTAACCCTACCCTCCCGGACTACGGCATCGACAAAGCCTTTCAGGGAACGGACCAGAGGTATTGGCTCCTGAAATGTCAGGTCTGCGGTGAATCCACGTGCCTTGAAGACACCTTCCCTGATTGCCTTCTGGAAATTGGAGAAAGGGTCATCCGGGCCTGTTTCAGATGCAAGTCCAAGCTCAATCCTGCAATCGGGGAATGGGTTGCGAAGAAGCCTTCTATTACCGATAAGCGGGGCTACCATTATTCTCAGCTCTTTTCTCAATTCGTTGACCCTGCTCAGATCTTACATATATTTCGAACCACGACCAACCTCACCGATTTCTATAATTTGAAGATTGGCGTGGGGTACGTCGAGGCTGAAAACCGCCTCAGCATTCAAGAGGTCTTGTCTCTCTGCGGAAATGAAGGCATAGGGAGCGAAGACCCGGGCCCCTGCTTCATGGGGGTTGACCAAGGCGCCGATCTGCATGTCGTCATAGGCAAGAAGGCTCGGCAAAAGGCTGGCAAACTCATACATCTGGAAGTCTATAAGAACTGGGAAGAGCTCGACAGGCTAATGAAGAATTTCCACGTTTCCCGATGCGTAGTGGATGCCCTTCCCGAAACAAGGAACGCCCGGGCCTTTGCTGAAAGGTTTAAGGGCCGGGTTTTCCTGAATTATTATAACGAGCATCAGAAAGGATCGTATGCCTGGAATGAGAAGGAGTTGATTGTCTCTTGCAATCGGACCGAGTCCCTTGACGCTTCTCATAACGAAATTATGAATGGTCAAATCATCCTTCCGAAAGAGTGCGAGATTGTCAGAGAGTTTGCCCAGCATCTTCACAACGTGGCTAAAAAGTTGGAGGAAGATGAGGAGACCGGTTCGAAGCGATACGTTTATGTGAAACTGGGGCCGGACCATTTCCGCCATGCTTTTAATTACGAAGCCATGGCCAGACAGAGCAGCCCTGTTTTCTTATTCCCAAATCTATAGGAGGTCAGACTATGAGCAAAGTGATTAAGTCAAGGCGAACAGAGAAGGGTATCATTATCCACGAACATGATGATGGAAGTTCGAAACAGTACCTTGCGGTCAGGGGTGGGCTTAGTTGGCCTATCATAGCCAAGGGCTTACGTGGTTATTTTTGTATATACGGGGAGGAGTTGATTCCTGCAGCTCAGAGGAAACAAAATCAGCGTGGCAGGCTCATCTTTGTGGATGAGTATGAAGAGCCGAAGATCCTGGCACTGAATGAGCTTTACGCAAAGGCCTTTAGTTTTGCAATCCGGTATTGGTGTGACACCTTTTATGCGGTGACCCAAGAATTTCAGGGTGAAGATTATAGTGGGTACACGAAGGATTTTCGGAAGTTTATTTACGAGAAGCAACAGGAGTTTATGTACGAAGAGCAAACCGTCCTTCTTGAAGAGGCGCTCTATGCAGACAGTCCAAAGGACGGCTTACAGTATATCAATGAATGGGAGGCTAAGGCCCTTCTGGACCTCCCAGAGGGAAGCCTTGTGCGCAACCAGTTAAAAATGATGACGGAGGGTGAAAAAATAGATCAACAGCCCCAAACGCTCAACGCAGTTAACGCATTAAGATTTGTGGTCTGGGGCTTTAATGAATACAAGCCGAATCCAGACATGGGGGACTGGCGAAAGAAGCTCAAACGTGGAACTTGGAGGAGCACTTGAAGCTGATAAAAAATAAAGGGGGAGAGGGTCCAATGCTCTTCCCATTACAGGAAGGAGAGATCGTGAGTGATGTTCCAAGATTAAATCAATGCTTTCTTTGCAAAGAATGGCATCTCGAAAAGGACCTTCACCCCATCGAGGTCCCGGATCAGGGGGGAGGATACATTCAAAAATCAACCTGTAAGAGCTGCCTTGATAAAATTATGGGTAGATTTAGCCTCCAGGATGAGCCACAAGAGGGGGAAGTTGAAAAGAAAGGGTAAGCCCTAAGGGTATGCCGTTAGAATCGATCATTTGCAGAGTGTAGAGAAGCAAGGAGGAATCCATGAAGGACTACTTCATGGAGAAAGGATTTCACTCAGCTTCTGAGTTGATGCCTTGGTAAATTCGATGGCATCTTTACAGATTTTCATTCTGGTATTCCATTCGGTTTGGTCTAAAGGGTTGAGGGCCGAAAGATCAAGTTGGCTACAAAGCCGCATAGCCTCATCGAGATGAAAAGAGATTTGTTCCAATACCATTTTGTTTCTTTCTTTATCCATCGCTATCCCTCAACTGGTATTAGGCAGGATTCAGACAGGGGTTCCACTCAGGAGAAGCGTGAAAAGGAAAATCCCTCCGGTGCCGTTTTTTACTTTATCAAATTTAAGCATTAAGTCAAAGCAAATTTATTCCTGATTTTGAAAGGAAGAAGATCGAAGATGGAAACAGAGGGAAATGCGAGGGATTAACGAGCGTGTAGAAGATTTTTTGGAGACCTGAAAAATAGGAGGCATACAGCTAATATTGAGGGAGTGAGATGAGGGAAGATTTTTTCACCGTCAATGAATTGGCCGATCACTTCGGAGTGAACCCGAAAACGATCTATCGGAGACTTTGGGCCAAAGAGATACCGGCCTATAAGGTCGGAAGGGCCTGGAGGATAGCGAAGAAGGATATCAAGTGGCTTAGACAATAATTTCTTATCCGGTCAGAAGGCCTAAATTTGGGGAGCTGTAAGGATAATGACTGAACTCACGGGTCGCCAGTATTTTGGCGATCCAGTGGAGTGATTTGGGAGGTGATTTATGGATGTTGTAGTATTCATCGAAAAGCGCGATGACGGATACCATGCTTTTTTTCAAAAGGGAGATGAAGTCTCGGTCAAGTCTCCACTTAAACCAACAAAGATAGAAGCACTCATCGCTGCTATTCGATTAATGGAATGCCGGTCATGCGTCGAGATCCTATTTCCATGAGGATAGCGCCCAGTTTGGCAATGTCATCTTTACCGATTGATGTTAGATATTTTTCTATCTTTGCATGTGCATCTCCTGGATCGTTGGCATAAACTTGAGCTTCAAAAATGATTTTATTGGTTTTTGGATGATGAACTGTTGCGTGATAATTTTTCATTTTTTCCTCCTAACGAGGCGCTTTGGTGGTTTCTCTAACTGTCAGAGAGCGTACCAAAATCATAAGGAAAGCACAATAAAATTGTTTGTAAATCGTTGTCCAATGGAGTCCAAAAATTTTAGTTGACAAAGCTTTTGAAAGATGTATCATGGAGTTGTCTGAAACCAAGGAGCTGGTCCCGGCTGTCAGGGCGATTTCTATTTATCGGGATTGCCGAAAGACTCTTCCGGTTGCGAGGCCGGGAGCTACCTCCTTGGGGTAGAGACAAGTCTTTCGGCTTTTTTGTTTTCAGGAGAAAGGAGGCGAGAAGGATGGAAGAATTATTCGAGGGATGGAATGAAGCTGTAAGGAAGTGGAACAAATGAGAAATCACGAACGAGGAATTTCAGGCAGTGATCAAATTAGCTGGGAGCGCGGGTAAGGTTGATAAGACAAGAAAGGAAGGTGGAGAATGAAATTTGAAAAACTCTTTGATACGTTTAACGATGAGGATCATTGTATACGTGATGTTTTGAGTAAGATAGCGCAGAGTGGCGACCACGGTAAATCCCAAAAAATTCTTGATGACCACATTGAGGAACTTCAAAAGAATGACAACAAATTAATGCAGAGAGTGGATGAGGCTCTTACAACTCTTCTCATTGCCCACATGGACGTTAGCTTTGTGGCTGGTTTCCTTTTCGGCCAGGCGTTTGATGTGGTGGATGCCGAAGCTTTAAAGGACATCCATTCTATGAAGGAAAAGTTAAAAGCTAAAGGTGTGATTCGTTATTGGCCGAAAGGAAAGGCCCCTGAGAAGCCCGCGAAGACTGACTCAGAGGCCCCAAGCAAGTAGAACCGTTAAGCCTTACCCGCTCTCTGTTTTTTTAGCATAATGCGAAAAGGAGGTCAATATGGACTATTTAGAGGAGTTTATAGATTTTTGTCAGTTTCAGAGGTCGCTTTCGAAAAATACGATTCGTTCCTATGAATGGGATTTGAAGCAATTCTTTAAGCATCTCAAAGATAGAAACCTCGACATTACCGAAGTCAAGATCAGAGACATTGATTCGTTCCTTATTTCTCTGAGAAAAGAAGGGAGAAGTCCCCAAACTGTGAACCGGAAAATTGCGTGCTTACGATCTTTCTTCGAGTGGTGCAGAAGGGTGGAGATAGTTAAGGGGAACCCGGTTGAATTTATAAAGAGCCTGAAACAACCCAAAACTCTCCCTAAGTATTTGACCGAGGCCCAGCAGCAAGCCCTTTTGGAGGCTTCAAAAAACACCAACCACCCGAACAAGAACGGACCTTACATGAAAGACCGGGATTACCTTTTGGTGGTCTTTCTTTTAGATTGCGGGTTGCGGATCGGCGAGGCCTGCGCGATTCGGAGAGAGGACATCAACCTTGAAGATGGAACTCTCCGGGTTTTGGGAAAGGGGCAAAAGGAAAGAATCGTTATTCTGAGCGATCGATTGATAAAAGCAGTTAAAGAGCATTTCAATAATGGATCGGATTTACTTTTTTTTAATCAGTGGAGAAAACAGCTCGATACCCGCCATGCCTTTAGGATAGTACAGGTGATCGGTGAACGGGCAGGGATAGAAAATCTTCATCCCCATTTATGCCGTCATACATACGCTACGAATTTGAGGAGGAAAGGGGCTGACTTGTTGCTTATCAAAGAAGCCCTGGGCCATGCCTCGGTCTCCACAACCGAGATCTACGCCCACCTGGGGGAACAGGAATACAAGGAGAAGCTAAAAGCGTTGATAAATTGAGGCGGTCATCTTAGTAAAAGAAAAGGAAGAGGCGAAAAGACATCTTGAAAGGAAGTTGAAGGAAGAAATAGAAGGGAATGAAATGGTTAGGTCATTCAAGTTTGGCGAGCACTATGATATACTTAAAAGTGCTGGCGAAGGACACAAGGCACATTATGGAGGAACTGGATTCTAATAGAGAGGAGGGCTAAAAATGAAAAGGTGGCTTATGAAAAAGATGGAGATGACAAGAAGATTTAGGAATTTAGTTGGTGTGATGGTTGCCGGTGTTTTTCTTACGTCGTGTGCGCTTGGAACTGACTATGTTAAACTTTATGACCCATTAACATATAAAAAAGGGACTGTGACTGCTTATCAAGATATGCCAAATGTCAGACCGGTAGTTGGAGAGAAAATACGGGTAGCTATTAGAGAAGTTAAAGATAACCGTCCATATACCCCACGCAAACCAAACCCTTTACGCATAGGCACGAAGAAAGGTGCTTATGGAAACCCAATGGGTATTATAAGTCTCGAAGAAGGTGTTGATTTCGTGGACTCATTCACTAAAAATCTAATTAATTGTTTTGAATCGGCTGGCTATGAAGTCATTCCTATTAAAAAATTTGAGGGAGATGTTAAAGTTTTGATCGTTGATGGAGAGGTTAGGAAGTTTTGGGTGGAGTTTACACCAGGTCTTTTCATTGTCGATGCCACAAGTAGTGTTGCTTTTGGAGTGAGGGTGTCTGAGCCTGAAACAAATCGGGGAATTTGGAGTGATGCTTTTGACGCAGAAACTAAAGTCTCTGGAGTGGCGGTAACAAGGGGTATGTTTGAAGAAAGTATTAACGCTTCATATGCCAAAGCCATGTGGAATCTTTATAAGACAATATCTAATGAGACGGTAAGAAACATGCTTAGGAGAACATTAATTGAAAAACCATCACCTGATAAGGCTAACCTTCCTACTAAACCTCAGGCAATTCCACCTGAGAAACCAGTAATATCAGTTCCAGTTAGTCCTCCTTCAGGCACAACCATTGTCACTGTCACCTGGACTTTTGCTAACATTCGATCAGGTGCCGGAAATAATTATTCTGTCGTAACTACTGTGAAGCAAGGAGATAAGCTGACCACAATTGGAGAATCTGGTGAATGGTTTAATGTCCGGTTAGAAGATGGTAAGGAAGGGTGGATTAGCAATAAAGTGGTGAAGTAAAAGATGGACAATTTAGGTGTCCACATAGGTGTCCATACAGCCACGGGACAGAGGACTATTTGAACCTTTGCAAGGAAATATTAAATAGGGAAACATAATGAAAACCAAAATTATTATTCTCCTTGTTTGGCTTATGAATCATCGACAAACGCTTGTTCTAATCCTGGGCGCGATTGCCGTATTGGTTACCATATTTACTGCACCTGAATTCTATATGATTCCCTCATCGAGGGGATATATCCGCAGTGCTTCTCCACCACATCACGGCCCTTATGAATACGTCCCAGTGGTTGACGTACCAACAACCATATTGAGAATCACCGGAGTTGTCATTGCTACCATTCTGGTCTGGTTCGCACTTAAAGATAAGAAGAGAACATAGAAGGGGAAACATGGACAAAAAGCCCAAGTCAGGCTCAGACCCTTTTAGACAGAGTGCCGTTGCCCGTTAGAGGTGTAGTCTCGGACTCAGATTCCTTATCCTCAAAGAGATTATTAAGGGAGGCAATAAGATGACTGGAAATATGTTCCTTATGATTTTCATAATCGGAGCTGGTATTGGCCTTTTTTTCTGCTATCGCTACATTTGGTCTACTGCAAGAAACAAACATAGAAACGTCATCGGATGGATTTTGATAACTTTACTCATGCCATTTTTCATGGCGCCAATAGTCTCCCTGATCCTATCGAAGTTAAAACCATTACCCAAAACCGCCAAAGATTATATAAAAGGAGCTTTTTGATTGGGGGTTAGGACAAAACCAGGGAAGAAAGTCATGGAAAAAGACCCGGTAAGGCTTAGAGAGTTATATGCTGGTTGGAAAATGGAAGATTTAATGAAAGCAATAACTGTCGATAAAGCGAATTACGAACTGACCGCCATTAACATCATCAAGGAAGAACTTCAATCAAGAAATGTCACCGCTGAAGACCTCGACAGTTTTTACAAAAGCTATACTCAATCTCTAAGGAGTGGAGGAAAACTCTTTTGTCCAAAATGCGATTCCCTCGACATCAAAAAGAAAAGGCCGTGGTGGTTTTATTGTATAATAGGGGCTTTTCTGGCGGTCGCCGAGGAGGTGGCCAGTCTCTTCTGCGTGCGCCCCTGGTCCCTTGCGGTGGCTTTCTTCACTCTGGTTCTGATTCTGCACTTGAAGCCCGAGGGGTGGGCTATGTTCCTTAATCCAAAGTATCAATGTTATGGCTGTGGATACTCTTTTAGAAAGATAAGGGAGAAAAGCGAATGAGCAATCGAAACTTGAGAATCAATTACACATGGTATATCATAACCAGGGGATAGGCTGACGAGCCGAAAAGCTGGTGACTCCTGGTTAGTTTCCCCATTCCATTTGCAGGAGGCCATTGCAGGAGGTGGCAACAGTGAATAAGGAAGAGTACCTCCGAGAATGTCTGAAACGTAACCCAAAGCTCAGGGAAAATGTTCTCATCTTTCACCATCAATTCCCTCCAGTTTTTTCACGGGAAGACAAGAAAAACGAGGCAATACCCGATTGGATAAATACGATTCTCGAACCTTCGGGGTTAAAGGATACTTTTGGGAACGATTTATACATTGGAAGGCCAAAGAGGTTTGAGGATTTAGAAATTCTGGGCGGTCCCCGTATCCAGGAAGAAGGATTTCGAATCCATGTTGTTGGAGAGGGGAAGAATTATTGGGAGGCGTTAAACAAAGAACCATGGGAATATGGCAGGGAACTCCGCAAACTACGTAAAGCATGGCCAGGTATTGCCGAATCAACTTTTTTACACGGTATTTTTGAACCTTATATGCCAGTGGTATTAATCCTTTCCGACCGTGAGGAATGGAAGAAAGAATCAGATCGGATTGGAGGTAAGGTTAAAATATTCGTACCGATTTATGAAGACACTTCTAAAGATAATATTAATTGGGATTACATAGAAGGTCTGCAAGATCTTTACTATGGGAAGAAACATCGATCAAGACCTGATAAATACGAAATTAAACTGAAAATCTGGGATAAGTATCAGGAGCTAAAAAACTATGCAGCAGTAGCTAAAGAACTACGTCTTCCTCGGACGACCGTCGAAGAGACTTACGTCTCCGTCTACAAGGACATCATCGGCACATCCCTAAAGGGGAAGAAGTTAAGAGACAAGCGAGCAGCAGGGACACCCAAGAACCATTTCCAAGAGTGCACAAAGTGTAAATGTGCCACAAGGTTTGAAGATATGTGTCCGGCAGGGCGAGCTTTGGTTAACCAAGACCAGGTATCACAGAGAGAATTAACTGTCGGAGGGTCTCCTGAAGCCTTTAATAAGTCGCGCGGGAAAAGAGCCAAGACTTCTGATGAATATTTCAAAGAGGAAGGGGAATCTCTGATGAGGTCAAGATGGAAAGAATCGCTTAATAGTAAATAGTCTTTGCCAACATAGGCATATCTTAGATTAGAGTTCTTTTAGAAGGGAGATTGTTATCTCCCTTTTTTGTTTTCTGCACCGACGAAATAAACCCCTCCTTAACCCGTCGTGTTCTATAAGTAGACAGAGGTAATTTAGAGGAGGAAACAGAATGGAACGAGACAGAATACCTTATGTGGACGACAGAGAGGCATCGGGGGTTATAGGGGTGGCCCGACAGACTCTGGCCAATTGGCGATACCTCCGAAAGGGACCCTGCTACGTCAAGAACGGGCGTCTTGTGCGCTATGCTGTGACCGATCTTCTGGCTTTTATGGATGCCCGGAAAGTCGGGACGGAGGACCAGCCTATTTTATGAAACGGGTAGAAAGATTCCTTGAGAGAAAGATTTTCTTAAAGAGACAGCATGTCGAAATCATCCGACGCGAAATTGAGGATCTGAGGCGGGAACTGAAGAAAGAGAATCGAAAGTTGACATGGAATCAAGCCTTTAATCAGGCAGAAAAGGAATTGGGGAAGATAGAAAAAGCACTAAAACCCATTACCCAAGATGTGATTGATAGCATCAAAAAAGAAATCAAGGGGATGAAGAATGGACCTAAAACCCCGGAAGACGCAAGAGCATTAGCAAGGATTAAGGCGCGTGAACGGGGTTATGATCCTGAGAAAAGGGCGACAGAATAATTAACGAGGATGTATTTGATACAGAATTTTTGGATTGACAGATAGGAAAAGATATGGAACCGAAAATCTTTGAAACCTCAGATTTATATCTTACCTCAGCTCTGAAAATTCACGGCTTCAAACTGGTTGATATTCGGAAAAGCATCAATGGTCGTGGAATTTTTGTTTTCGAAGATAGACCGGATCGACCAACATTCGTAAAAAATTATTTCAACGGTGAGCTTCAGGGCAGCCTGAAGAATTTCGCCAATGCATGGAGCGACCTGAAGACTTCTTTAAATGAACTGGACTGATATGGAGATGAAAGATGACAGCCAACAAAGATAATAACTATCCTTCCTTCGACCTTCTGAAGTCTCTCTTTATCATCCTTGAAATTTCTCGATTTGGACGAGTTAAGGCAATTTTCCCTGTTACACAGAAGGAGAGAGAAGAAAAAGTTTTGATGGCGGCCCTTGAGCGGTGGAGATCCACGGGGAAGCGGAGAATCGAGGATGGATAAGACTGAAAGAGATTTGACGGCACTGGCCCGAGCTCGTGCGATAGAGAAGGACCCTGACCGGATGAAGCAGGTTAAGCTATTCGCAAAAGCAAAGCTTAATGAGAGAAAAAAGAAATGTAAACCTCTCATCGAAGCTCCTCTCCCATCTAAGCAGGGATCCCGGGACCAGGCAGAAACACATGAAAAATCCCTACCGGATAGGAATTTGATACCACCTGAGAAATCGACAACTGTTGGCGTTTTGACACCTGAACCCAAACCTCAAACTAAAACGGTCCCTGGGACTGATTTGACACCCGTGACCGAACAGGGACCAGATACCTTTCCACCGGAAGTTAAACCGTATGATGACCTGCCCCATGGATGGGTCAAACTCCATCGGAAAAGCGAGGATTCGCAGGCTTTTCAAAATGAGGGCCTATGGAAGGTCTGGACCTGGTGTTTCATGAAAGCGAAGCACAAAGACGAGTGGGTTTCAATCAAAATCGGGAGGGGAACAACGGAGGTTTTGGTTAAGCGTGGACAGTTTATTTTTGGAAGAAAATCAGCGGCCAAAGCCCTCAAGATGGATGAAAGCACAGTTTACAAGAGAATGCAGAAATTAGAAAACATCGGAAATTTGAACACCGAAAGTAACACCCATTATTCAATTGTAACTATCTTAAATTACGAATTTTATCAGGGTTCTGAAAATGATGAAGTAACACCGAAAGTAACACCCAAGGAACACCCAAGTAACACATACAAGAAGTTAAGGAATAAAGATATTCCGGGGCGGGTTAAGAAAGAGAAACCCGCTCCCGACCATAGAGTGAAAGAGTTTTTCGACTTCTGGAAAAAGCTCTATCTTCAGGAGAGAGGTATCCCTTACGTTTTCGCCTGGAAAAGAGAGGGAGACAATATCAGGGGTATGCTCAAGGTTCACTCCCTTGAGACAATCCAGAAAGCAGCCGTCAAATTATTTAAAGACGAGAAAACAAAACGAAACGAAGCTTATAACATTGGATGGCTAAGGCTCGAAATAAACCGCCTCGTTGGTTCAACGTCAATCAGTCCTTTTGAACAGGCCCAGAAAGAGAAACAGGAGAGAGATGAAAAAAGGGCAGCTAAAGAAGCTCCGAAGATTGAGAAAAGCGATATTAACCTATCTTGATAAGACACAATGGGCTTGGAATCGAGACGTTTCTCTTTTACTCGATCAGGTTGATTCAATGATTCTTGGAATGGGAGGGGGAAGGAAATCAGTATGAGCAGCATCGAGAGTTATCTAAATTCAAAAGGATGGGATTTTAAATTTAAGAATGGCGAATATTGCCTTAATCAGTGTCCACTCTCAGGGTGCGGACCCGGGCATTTCTACATCAACCAATCCAAAGAATTTTTTTACTGTCAAAAATGCGGTGAAAAAGGTCATCTCCTTTCGCTTAAAAAACGGTTAGGCGATATTCCCGCAGTCCTTCATGCCTCTGAATACTCGAAGGTCAATGTTCCCTCCAAAACCATAGAATTGTCGTTGATTGAAAAATATCACAAAGAGCTTTTAGAGAATCCGGCAGCCCTGGCCTACCTCACCGATCAGAGGGGATTCAGTCTTGAGACAATCAAAAATTTTAGGTTGGGATTTAATAACGGATCTATCACTATCCCTTACTTCAGGGATGGCCTTTGTCTCAATGTTAAATCGAAGCCGATAAAACCAAGTGGTGACCTGAAATATTTCCGCGAAGAAGGTTGCCAGTCAATTCTTTTTAATTTGGACAATGCGAGAGAATATCGGGGGACAGTTATTCTCACCGAAGGAGAGTTTGATGCGATCGCCTTTGACCAGATGGGTTTCTCTGACGTGTTATCTGTTCCAAATGGAGCGGAGACCTTTGCAGATGAGTGGATTGATGATCTTGAGCAGTTCGATCAAATTTATCTATCTTACGACATGGATGATGTGGGACGGCGCGGAGTGGAGAAGGGCGCCGATAAATTGGGCCGTTACAGGTGTTTCAATGTATTGCTGCCGTTGAAGGATGGAAATGATTGTCTGAAGGCCAAATTTACCAATGAAGAGATGACTAACATTTTGGCCGAGGCGAAGCCTTTTATCTCAAACACGGTGAAGGGATCGGACGCTTTTTTTGATGAAGTCCTCGACCTCCACCAAGGAAGATCGGTCAGCAAGGGCATCCTTACCGGATGGAATGACTTTGATAATCTCCTAAGTGGACTCAGACCAAATGAATTGAGTGTCCTCACAGGTGAGACCGCAAGCGGGAAAACAACCTGGGCAGCCAATCTCTCTTACAAGTTAGTCAAAAAAGGCTATCCGGTATTGATAGCGTCATTTGAAATGAAACCGCTTACCATCCTGAAGAAGATGGTCCAGATGGAAGTTGGGTGTCCTTTTTTCGACTTGCGGGAAGCAGAGGTCAAGGCAGCACTTAAAGACATATCGGAAAGACCCCTTTACTTCATTGACGTCTATGGTGAGCTCGGTATGAGTGAATTAAGGAACGCCATTTACTACGCCAAAAGAAAACACGGCATCGAGGTTGTGGTTTTAGATCATCTCCATTATTTTCTCAAATACAACTCGAATGAGGAGCGACAGGCCATAGACCAGGCCCTTCGAGACATGAAGAAATGGAGCATGGAATTGGAGATCCACATTCTTTTGATAGTCCATCCCACAAAGTTAGCCTACGACAGCGAGGTTGTTCACCTAAACGATTTGAAGGGGTCTTCTGGACTCAAGCAAATCCCTGATAACGTTTTTTCGATATGGAGGTTCAGGGGGGAAAACAAAAAAGGAGGGGCATGGATTGATAACCAGGTTGTTCTACACATTCTCAAGTGCAGGGATGACTCAGGTGACGAGGGGAAAGTGCCAATGACCTTTAATAAGAAGGCTCAATCTTACTCAGAAAGCGAGAAGGTCGAAAGGGCGTAAAAGAAAGGTTTAACTCCGTGGAGCGTCACAGATCGCCCGAGGCGGGTGAGAGATGGGGAGATTGAAAGGCGAAATGATTACAGCGGAATGGGGAAAAATAAAGACGGTTGCTGCCTATGCGGGTGTTTCAGAACGTACAATGGAGTCCTGGCTTAAACAGGGTCTTAGGTGTGTTCATTTGCCGTCAGGTTTAAGATTGGTAAAATTCCAGTGGGTAGATGATTTTCTTGAAAGGTTCGATGACTCTTCTAACCAGGTTGACCGGATCGTTGAAGAGGTCATGGCAAAAATCTAAGACTCATTTAAAGATTTTCCTTGACAATATAACAAAGTTATACTATATTTGATTTCAATGAAGCAGTTAGTCTGGACACAAGAACGAATAAAGAAATTCAGAAAGAGTTTTAGCCTTACAAGAAAGGCTCTCGGCCAGCTTCTTGGCGTAACTGTGTCAACTGTCTATCAATGGGAAACCGGGCTAAGGAATCCAAGCAAAACCACCCAAATATTATTATCAAGAATTGGAGTTGAATTAAAAGATCGGAGAAGAAAGGAGGTGAAAAAATAATGGGAGTAAAGGTTAGAGAAAAAGTACAAGGTTCAGGTGTCTGGTGGGTTTTTGTCAACCATAAAGGGAAACGCATATCCAAAAAAATTGGAAGGGATGAAGAGAACGCTTATGACATTGCGAAGAAAATAGATGCAAAATTGGTTCTGGAAGAGCTTGACCTTGACAAAAAAGAGAAGTCCCCTACCCTCACTTTCAAACAATACACCGACCAGTGGTTAGAAACCTATGTCAAAAGTGTAAGGCGCCTTTCAACCTATCAGCGGTATCGGGATCTGCTGATTAGGTACGCCTATCCTGAGATTGGGTCAATGCCGATCGATAAAATTACACGGGGGACGGTGCGAGACATCCTCCTCAAACTTAATGGAAAGGGACTCTCAAGAAGCACCATTGCCCTGATGAAAGATGCCATTAGCGGGTCTCTCTCCGCTGCCTTGGATTCAGAGCTCATTCCCGTGAACCCAACCAAGGGATTGATCAAATCCCTTCACATTGAAAGGGACAAAAGAGAACACCTCGACCCGCTTACCCATGAAGAGGTCAATCTTTTCCTGCAAACGTGTTTGAAGCATTCCCCTGAGTATTATCCCTTTTTCCTTTGTGCTTTTCGAACTGGTTTGCGATTGGGGGAACTTTTGGCCCTCCAATGGGGAGATATTGACTGGAACGGTAGGTTTATTCAGGTCTCAAGGTCATATAAATTAGGAAAGACGACAGGGACCAAGACCGGAAAAGTCAGGCGGGCAGATATGTCAGACCAGCTTATTGAGACCTTGAAGGGTCTCCTTATCCGGAGAAAGAAAGATGGCCTTAAAATGGGTCTTGGAGAGCCGCCAGAGGTAATATTCCAGCAACATGGCAGGCCGATGGAGCAGAACTATATTCGAAGGCAGTTTAAGCGAATTTTAAAGAAGGCAGGGCTGAGAGAGATCAGAATTCACGATATAAGACACACGTATGCCTCTCTTCTTCTGTCTGACGGAGTAACCCCTGTTTATGTGAAAGAACAGTTAGGGCATTCCAGCATTCAGATGACCGTTGATATCTACGGCCATTGGATTCCAAACAGTAACAGAGGGGCTGTAAATCGGCTGGATAAGTATTGCTCGTCCGATATCGAAACTTATCCTCGTGAAGAAGAAATTAAGGAAGCTATAAATCAGTCAGTTCCCCTTGATAACCCGCACTTTTCCGCACCCCAGACGCACCCTGCAAAAACAAAAGAGGCACAACCTACTGAAATTATGCCTCTTCCGGTATTTTTGGTGCCGAAGAGGGGACTCGAACCCCTACAGGGACTACTCCCCACTAGACCCTGAATCTAGCGCGTCTACCAATTCCGCCACTTCGGCATATGAAGCTTCCTGCCCTCTGAGGAGGTCTCCCGGAGCTGAAGAATCATTCATCTAGCGCCCCTTGATCCCGCCCGGAAAGCAGGGCTCACGAGACATGTCCCAATGAAGCGCTTCAATTGAAAAATTTTGAATATTATTTTATATTTTTTTGAGATAAAGTCAAGAACTGAGAATTTAAAGCCATTTCCTGACGAATCAAGATGGAAATCATATTTGGAATTGATCATCTCAATAGGCTTTTTGTTAATCCTGTGATCACTTTGGGAAATTTTGATGGTGTCCATTTAGGGCACCAGAAGATTTTTGAAAGGTTGAAGGAAGAGGCATTAAAGATTCACGGAGAGGCAGTGGTGATCACATTCGAACCCCACCCCCGGCAGGTCCTTTCTCCCAAACGTTATCCTCCCCTGCTAACTCCCTTTAGGAAAAAAATGATGCTGATCGAGAATTCGGGAATAGAAACGGTCCTCTGCATCGAATTTTCATCGGCTTTTGCAGAGATGTCCCCCTTAGAATTTGTTCGAAATGTTTTAGTGGAAAAGGTGAATGCCAAGAAGATCATCGTTGGATACAACTACCATTTTGGCAGAGGAAAAAGTGGGGATGTCGAAATCCTAAAAAACATCTGTAAACTTTTCAATATTGGAGTGGAGGTGATGGAAGCATTAACCATCGAGCACACGATCGTCAGCAGTTCTAAGATAAGAGAACTCATCAGAGGGGGAGAGGTTGAAAAGGCTTCAAAATTATTAGGTAGGGATTACCCGATCATCGGTAGAGTGGTCATGGGTTCAAAGAGAGGGCATACTTTGGGTTTCCCCACGGCAAATTTTGAAATTTCGGATGAATTATATCCCAAGACAGGCGTCTATGCAGTAGAAGTTATATGGAATCAGCAGGTCTTCAATGGCCTCGCCAACGTCGGATTAAATCCTACTTTCGCCACCACCCAAGAAGGCAAAAAAGAACGTTTTTCGTTAGAGGTCTATATTTTGAATTTCAACCAAAATATCTATGGGGATGAACTTCAAGTCAATTTTAAAGCGAGGATACGCGATGAAATCCGCTTCGACTCCCCATCCGATCTCATCAATCAGATCCAAAAAGATATTCGATGGGCTGAAGAAAATGTGTTCTAAAGTATCTTCAATTTGACTAACGAATCAGCTTCCCAAACCTCATCCACCTGATCTTACCCAACAGGCTCTGTGCATATCGATCCCAAGAAAAATAGATGATGAGGGCTTCTCCTCTCACTGCATTGATATTGACAAAACCCCAAAAACGGCTATCTTGACTATTATCCCGATTATCACCCAAAACAAATAAAGAGTCTTTGGGAACAAGGACGGGGCCAAATTTCTCTATCGGTTGAAGGTATTTCATCCAATTGCTTTCTTCGTGATAATGTCCCCATCGGTCATCAATCAACTTGTCGTTGATATAAATCTTGTTGCGGATGACCTCTACTTTCTCTCCCTCCGTTCCGATGACTCTTTTAATAAAATCCTTTGACCGATCTCTTGGATAAATAAACACAATGATATCCCCTCTTTTGGGGCGCTTCAATTGAAACAGTTTGATATCGGTAAGAGGAATTTTTATTCCATAAATAAATTTATTAACGAGAAGATGGTCACCCACCAGCAAAGTGGGTTCCATGGAACTGGATGGAATTTTAAAGGCCTGAATAATAAATGTTCGAATGAAAAGAGCGATCACGACAGCGATGACGATCGGTTCCAAATATTCTTTGATAAATTTCTTCTTTCCCATTCTCTCCTCTTTCCATAAAAAACTTTCTTAATCCTTCACCCCTTTTTATAAAAAGGGATGATGAATTGTCCCAGATGTTGCAATATCAAACCCGGGCAGGGATACTTCCAAACCCTTGCAATTGCGGATTTATCGTAAATGAAGGGTTACAGAGGATCTCACTTTACGTGAAGTCCCGGTTTTGCCTGGAGACGCATGCAGCTAACTCCCAAAGGTGCCGCTGCAAGGCTTTTCCAGTACCCCCGCCCGGTTTCGATATTGTTTTTTTGCAACTGGCGGGTTGTCATGGTTCTTCCCTGCCGGTAGAGGCGATCTGCTCATTGCAACAAATTTCGTTGTAGATCTCCGGCCTTCTATCCTTGAAGAACGGCCATTCCTTCCTCACCTTTTCAATGTTCTTTAGGTCAATGTCGATGAAAGCGATACCTTCTTTCATTCCGGTAGGTTTATCCAGCAATTCCCCCTCTGGGGAAATGCAGAACGACCTTCCATAAAAATCTTGTTTTTCTTCGCTCCCGACTCGATTCACTCTGAAGATATAGACCCCATTTGAAATAGCATTGCCCGAGATCACTGTTTCCCATTTTTTTTGCGATGCAAAGGCAGCCGCGGTGGGAGAAAAAATAATCTGTGCTCCTTTTAGGGATAATATTCTTGAACCTTCTGGGAAGAAGTTGTCCCAACAAATTTGGACACCGATGACAGCAAATTTCGTTTTAAAAACTGGGAACCCAAGGTTGCCGGGTGAAAAATAGTATTTCTCTTCCCAAAGAGGAATTTGTGGAACGTGAATCTTTCTGTAACTTCCCAAAATCCCTCCTCCGGCATTGATGACGACCACAGAATTATAGAAAGCTTTGTCTTCTCCGATTTCAAAAATGGGACATACCAAAACCGCCTCATTTTCTTGGGCCAGCTTTTGCATTCTCATGATGGAGGGACCTTCAACCTTTTCGGCCAAAGAGAAATGAATCTTATTTATTTCTTTTGGAAACCAATGAGTCGTGAATAATTCCTGAAAACAGATGATGTTCGCACCCTTCTCTAAAGCAACATGAGCGAATTTTACTGCTTTTTCAATATTATGTTCCTTTTCCTCGCTGCAAGATATCTGAATCCCTGCTATCTTTATCAATGCGTCACCTCACTGCCTGACTGGAAAAAATCTTAGAAATGCTAACAAAGTCTATATGAAGTGTCAAGGCTTCACGGAAAAAAATGATTTCCGTGTTTTATACCTCCCTATTTCACTATTGCTTTTTTGTACATTAAATTTATAATTGGGGAGTGTGGCCTTTTGAATAATGATAACCTTGATGAAGATGAAGGCACAAGAATAACTTCAGCCATTTTCTGACTGGAGGTTTTCACCTCGCGGTTACGTTAATATCGTTCCTAAATCAAAGGGGGCGAGGGATGAGAATCTTAGTTGTCGAAGATGAGAAAAAAGTAGCTAATTTTATTAAAAAAGGCCTCGAAGAAGAACATTATGCTGTCGATACGGCATATGATGGAGAAATGGGCCTCTATATGGCTGAAGTGAATGAATATGATTTAATTGTCCTTGACTTGATGATCCCGAAGATCGATGGGTTAGAGGTCTTAAGAAGAATTCGAGGGAATAAAAATAATGTCCCAGTATTGGTTCTGACCGCAAAGGATTCTGTGGAAGACATTGTACAGGGACTGGACTCCGGTTGTGACGATTATTTGACCAAACCCTTCGAATTTATAGAATTTTTGGCAAGGATACGCGCCCTTCTACGTCGGGAAAAAATAGAAAAAGAACCCATCCTGAGAATAGCTGACCTAACCCTATCTCTCGTGACCCACAAAGTCATGAGGAAAGGGAAAGAGATCGAACTCACCAGTAAGGAGTATGCCCTGTTAGAATATCTTATGAGGAATCCAAATAAGGTGCTCACACGGACGATGATTTCCGAACATGTCTGGGATTACCATTTTGACTCTCTCACCAATGTGGTGGACGTATATGTGAATTATCTTCGGAAAAAAATTGATAAGGAATTCCAACCCAAACTGATCCATACCATTCGAGGGGTCGGTTATATGATGAAAAGGGAATGAATGCGTCTCCGGAGTCTTCGATCGAAACTCACCCTATGGTATGTCCTCATTTTAGGAATTCTATTAATTTCCTTTAGCAGTTTTTTGTATCTCACCCTTTCAAAAAGCCTCTATCGTGACGTGGATAATAAGTTGAGGTCTCTGGCTGAACTGATTGCTTCAGAAACTGTTTCTCCACTCTCGAAATTTGGTTTCGGAAATATCGACCAGGCCCTTGAAGCATCGATGAATCTGAAACCGATAGGGAAATTCATACAAGTCTTGGATGAATCAGGCAAAATTGGTCGAAAATCTGATAATTTAAAGAATGTTCAACTCCCGATCAGTCTGAACGCGCTCAAGAATGCCTCCACGGGCATGATTACATTTGAAACCCATCGATCCTTTGAAAATGCTCCATTGAGGATCATTACCTTCCCAGTGATCGAAAATAACCAAACCACCAAGATTATTCAAATTGCTTCCTCTTTGGAAGATGTTGAGGATGCTCTCAATACGTTGTTCATTATCTTGATGATCACAGTACCTCTTGCTCTAATGGTGGCGAGTCTGGGAGGACAGTTTCTTGCCAACAAAGCACTGAAACCAGTTGATCAAATTACCAAAACGGCACGAATGATTACCTCCCAAAACTTAAACCAAAGGATTAATCCCCCAAAGGTTAGAGATGAGATATCAAGGCTGATTGAGACATTCAATGAGATGATTTCCAGACTGGATCAATCCTTCCGTAAGATCAAACAGTTCAGCACAGATGCTTCTCATGAATTGAAAACTCCCCTCACCATTCTCAAAGGGGAAGTGGAGGTTTCCCTCCGGAGAGAAAGGACTCCCCAGGAATACGAGCAGATCTTAAGGAGTAATTTAGAAGAGATTAATCGGATGTCACAAATTGTCGATGACCTCCTATTGCTTTCAAAAGCCGATATCGGAGAGATTCGACTCAATAAGGAGAATATTAATTTAACAGAAATCTTGAGTGAGGTGGTCGCCCAAGTCAACATTTTGGCTCAGTCTAAAAACCTCCATATTGAGACATCAAACCATTATGAAGATATTCATATCTTTGGAGATGGGTTGCGGATCAGAGAATTATTCTTAAATTTGATCGAAAATGGAATCAAATACACCGAGGAGGGGGGGTCCATACATATCACTGTGACCAAAGATAGCTCGTCCCATGCCAACCACCCCTCGGCTTGGGCAGAAGGAAAGCAGATCGAATTTGCTAAAATTATCGTATTGGATACAGGAATTGGAATTGCTAAAGAGGATCAGGAAAGAATATTCGATCGGTTTTTTAGAGTGGATAAGGCTCGCTCGAGAGAACAAGGAGGAAGTGGTCTTGGTCTTAGCATTTGCAGGTGGATCGTCGAAGCTCATGGAGGCGAAATTAGAGTAGAAAGTGAATTCGGAAAAGGAAGCTCTTTTATAGTTAAATTACCACTCTATCCACCTTAAATTTCGATCATATGTGGTTTGTAGATTGGTTAACTTTTTTTCAAGAATTGGATAATTATTAACCAACCTGAGCGTTTATTTTACAGTTTTTTGTAAGTGAGAAATAAAAATAATAAAATATTTAAGTAAATTCAAATAATTAAAAAATTGGCAAAAATTGGCACTTATTTTGCTTATATTTGTATTACAGTTGATAAAAATTTCTTGATTCTTAACATCTTACCTTATTAAAAAACTTTGGAGGGAATCTAAATTGTCAGAACGTCTTGCCGAATTGCTGGTTAAAAGAAATTATATTACCCCGGAACAACTCAAAAAGGCTTTGGATGAACAGAAACTTAAGGGGGGTCGCTTAGAATCGAACCTGATAAGAATGGGATTTATCAAGGAAGATGAACTACTATCTTTCTTGAGTGCACAGTATAGGGTTCCTTCCGTTAAGATTTCAAAAATTGAAATCAATCCAAACGTCATCAAGTTGATCCCATCCAGCACAGTTAAGAAATACTTTATCATCCCTATTAGTCGTGTCGGTCCTAAATTAACACTGGCAATGGCAGACCCGAGCAATATTATCGTGATCGACGAAATTAAATTCATGACCGGGTTCAATGTTGAAGCGGTGGTGGCTTCAGAAGCGGAGATCATCGATGCAATTAAGAAATATTATGGAGGGGGTGGCGGTGTTGCGGGAATGGGAAGTGTGGGGTTTCAAGCAACTGATTATGCCATCGATGACGAAAAGGCGTCTTCTGTGGATGGTGGCTTAGCGATCGATGAGGATGTCGTTGATGTCGATGACTTCGATGCCCTTGTCCATGGAGCGGTGGATAATGTTGAAGTCATTGAAACCACACAGATGGACGAATCAGGGGACATTGAAGGCCCGATCATAAAGATCGTCAACGGAGTTCTGATCAAGGCAATAAAAT
>Ga0315280_10003336_pt1 | contig 24801 bp, 19 predicted proteins | sample YL17G06_40_MG_FD_203697 | JGI IMG/M metagenome (GOLD analysis project Ga0315280, IMG submission 203697) | Sediment microbial communities from Yellowstone Lake, YNP, Wyoming, USA - YL17G06_40 | ecosystem: Environmental > Aquatic > Freshwater > Lake > Sediment | place: USA: Wyoming | collected...
GACAGGCGGCCTCCTTCGCGACGCGCCACGTGGCGGATCTCCTCGGGCTTCGCCACAAGGGACGGATCGCTGACGGATGCGACGCGGACCTGCTGCTTCTGACCGCTTCCGGCGAGGTGGACCGGGTGTACGCCCGCGGCCGCCTCTTGGTCGAGGGAGGTACGCCGATCGTGCGCGGTCCCTTCGATGGACACGACCCGGCATGAATGGCGCGGCTGACCACTTTCCCTGTGGGACGATCCGCTGCTGGCCACGCCGACAATCACCTCGCCATTCCCATCAGCGGTGCCGTGGTTGCCACTCCTGATGGATCACTGGGGGAAGCGCGTACTTTCGCACACACATCAGGGAGCGTGAACATGGGAACCTATCGAATCGCCGTGTTGCCCGGCGATGGGATCGGGCCGGAGGTGACGGCCGAGGCGCTCAAGGTCCTGCGCGAGGTGGAAGCGGCCTTTCCGAGCCTGCGCTTCGAATGCAAGGAGTATCGGGCGGGAGCCCGTTGCTACAAGGAGACGGGCACGGATTTGCCCAGTGAAACGCTGGAGGCGTGCAAGACCGCGGATGCGATCCTCTTCGGCTCGACCGGTGATCCGAGCATCCGGTTCCCCGACGGGACGGAGATTGCGCCCCAGCTCACCCTGCGCTTCGTCTTGGACCTCTACGCCGGGATTCGACCCATTAAGCGGTACGCGGGGGTTCCGCCTGTACTGGCGGGCGATCCGGCCATCGACTACGTGATCATGCGAGAGAACACCGAGGGGCTGTACGCCTCGCGTGGGGCCGGGGTGAAGGTGGGCGAGCATGTGGCCGTGGACAACATGGTCATCACCCGTCCCGGGACCGAGCGGATCGTGCGCTACGCCTTCCGAATCGCACAGGGGCGGCAGGGTGCACCGGCGGATAAGGTTCGGCGCGTCACCTGTGTGGATAAGGCGAATGTCTTGAAGAGCATGGCCTTCTTCCGCCAGATCTTCTACGGCGTGGCGCGCGAATTCCCCGGCATCCAGACGGAGCACGCGTACGTGGATGCCATGACCATGTACATGGTGCACCGGCCGCTCCATTACGATGTGGTCGTAGCCGAGAACATGTTCGGGGACATCATCTCGGACCTGGCGGCCGGCACGGTGGGCGGCCTCGGTATGGCCCCCTCCGCCGACGTGAGCGATACCTGCGGCCTGTTCCAGCCCTCCCATGGTACGGCACCGGACATCGCAGGCAAGGGGATCGCCAATCCCATCGCTCAGATCCTCTCGGCCGGTATGATGCTCAATTGGCTGGCGGAGCGGAAGCAGGATCCCCAGGCCTCGGCTGCGGCCCGGGCGATCGACGCGGCGGCGGAGGCGACGCTCCGCGATTCCCGCTATCACACCGCGGACATCGGCGGTCGCGCCGCCACGGGGGCGGTGGGGGACGCCGTCTCCGCCCGGATCCGAGCAGCCAAGGCCTGACTCCGATGCCCGCATTCCACCCTCGGCTCGCGGCCACCCGCCTTCGGCGGGTGCCCGACTCTCGACCCTTCGTGCTATGCAGTTGAGCCTGCTGACCAGTACGCCGGATATCGTCGCGACCGGCTACATGGTGAATCTGCTCCTGGGACCGCCCGAGCTTTTGGGGGCCGAGGCGAGCGCCCTAGGCTACGACGGCATCGAGTTCTTCCCCGGCCCGCCGGGCACGGTCGGCGTGGCCGAACTGGACCAGGCCCTGAAGCGCTTCGACCTGACCCTGACGGCCGTGAACAGCGGCCGGATCGTGGCCGAGGGCCTCACCCTGCTTCACCCCGACGCGGCGATCCGGGCCCGGGCCCTGAACCGGGTCAAAGACCTGCTGGATTTCGCGGGGCACTTCGGCGCGCCGGTCACCCTCGCCGGCACCAAGGGCAGTTTGTCGAGCGGCACCTCCATTGAGGCCGCGGAGACCCTGGCGGAGGAGATCTTCGGCGATCTCGCCCGATTCGCGGCGTCGGCGGGATCCACTCTCTTGATCGCACCCACCCATGAGGCCGATAGCAACTTCATCTGCACCGTGGCCGAGGCGGTGGCCTGGATCCAACGCATCCATCACCCGGCGTTCGGATTGATGCTGGACACGTATCACCTCCACCGGAAGGAGGCGTCGGTCCCCGAGGGGCTGCGCGCCGCGGCCGGGCTGGTACAGCACGTCCATCTGTATGGCCCCGGCCGCGTCCCGCCCGGCACGCGGGGAAGGCCCGGTCTGGACTGGCGCGCCATCCTGGTCACCCTGCGGGACATCGGCTACGAGGGCGCCGCGTCAGTCTGCCTGGCCCACAGCGGCGACCGCCGGGCGCAGGCCCAGGAGACAGTCTCCTACCTGCGATCGCTGATGGTTGGCTGACGCATCGTCTCCGCATGTCTGGGAAGTCGGAGTGGGCCGGTGACTGGCGCACGCTGGCGTGGTATAAAGCCTTCAATGGCCAGCCGTCAGCCATCGACCTTTGGCCTCGTGCGGGACGCATTCCAGCGGCTGAACGCTGACCGCCGATGGCTGACCGCTCATGGAGCAGAATCAGAGGAGGCGCGCCATCATGGACCGACCGATCCTCGGCATCACCATGGGAGATCCGGCCAGCATCGGGCCGGAGATCGCCGCCAAGGCCCTGGCGGATCCCTCCGTGTACGCCAAGGCGCGGCCCTTCGTCATTGGCGACAGGAATTGCATGGCGGATGCCTTGCGGATCACCGGGCTGCCCCTACAGCTTTCGCCCATCGCCAAGGTGGCCGACGCGCGCTTCACCCGTGGGACCATTGACGTCCTGGACCTGGCGAACGTGGACATGGCGAATCTCGCGTACGGCAAGGTCAGCGCCATGTGCGGCAAGGCTTCGGTGGAATACATCGAGCGGGGGATCCGGATGGCGCTGGCCGGCGAGATCGACGCCGTGGTCACCGGCCCGATCCACAAGGAATCCATCAATCAGGCGGGCTGCCCGCATCCGGGACACACCGAGATCTTCGGGGCCCTGACCAACACCAAGGATTACGCCATGATGCTTTTGGGCGAGGACCTGCGGGTGGTTCACGTGTCCACCCATGTGTCCCTCCGCCAGGCCATCGAGCGGACCAAGAAGCCGCGCGTTCTGACGGTCATCCAGCTGGCCAATCGGGCCCTGAAGGCCCTGGGCATTCCCGAGCCCAAGATCGCCGTGGCCGGATTGAACCCCCACGCCGGAGAGCACGGCCTGTTCGGCGACGAGGAGATCAAGGAGATCATCCCGGCCATCGAAGAGGCCAAGGCCGAGGGAATCAAGGTGGATGGACCCATTGCCCCCGACACCGTCTTCGGCCGGGCCCGCGGCGGCCTCTATGATATCGTGGTGTGCATGTACCACGACCAGGGGCACGTCCCCCTGAAAACCCTGGGCTTCACCTTCGACAAGGCCACGCAGAAGTGGACCTCGGTCAGCGGGGTGAACGTCACCCTGGGCCTCCCCATCATCCGCACGTCCGTGGATCACGGAACGGCCTTCGGGAAGGCCGGCAAGGGCACCGCGGCCCATCAGAGCATGCTGGACGCCATCGACGTCGCCGTGAAGCTCGCCCAGGGCCGCGAGAAGGGCCTGTCCGCCTAAGCGGACGGCGAGGGGTGCACTCCCCTCATGCCTCCTCTCACCGGGACCCCCCCGCCACGAGCCGACCACCCTGCGGTAGGAGCGATCTCTCGGACGCTGCCAGGAGCGGCAAGAGGGCTTGTCTCCTCCCTGTGAAACCAGATCCAGGACACCAGACGATTGAAGGCCAGCCGTGGATGAATTGCTTGACCATCTCCTGCAGCCTTGACAAGCTTCGTTTGAAGATACGGACCCGCGCCCTGCCTGTTACTGCCGGTTGGTGTGGCCCAGACTGCGGCCATGGGAGGAGAAACACCGATGGTGCCCCGCACGTTCGTTGCTGAACTCCGACAGATCGTGGGCAAAACGAACGTCCTGGATTCCGGCGTGGACCTCCAGCTTTACAAGTATGATGCGTACCTGGAGGAGCGACGCCCGGACGCGGTGGTGTTCGCCCACTCCACCGAGGAGGTGGCCGGGGTCGTCAAGGCGTGCAACAAGTTCGGCGTGCCCTTCGTGCCCCGCGGCGGGGGCACGAACTTGAGCGGGGGCTCCATCCCCTTCAAGGGCGGCGTCGTCATCGAGATGATCCGCATGAATCGGATCCTGGAGGTGGATCGCGCCAATCTCCGGGCGCGGGTACAGCCGGGCATGTTCAATCTGGAATTCGGCAACGCGCTGGCCCCCCTGGGTTACCAGTACCTCCCGGACCCCGCCAGCCAGAAAGCGGCCACCCTGGGAGGCAACGTGGCCGAGAACTCCGGCGGCCCCCACTGCTTCAAATACGGGGTGACCACGAACCACGTCCTGGGATTGACCGTGGTCCTGCCCGACGGCGAAGTGGCAGGGATCGGCGGGAAGGCCCCCGATGTCCCGGGCTACGACCTCACCGGAGTCTTCGTGGGAAGCGAGGGCACGCTCGGGATCTGTACCGAGATCGTCGCCCGCATCGTCCATCTGCCCGAGGGCGTGAAGACCCTGCTGGCCATCTATGACTCCATCGAGGAGGGCAGCGAGACCGTCTCGGCCATCGTCGCCGCCGGCATGGTGCCGGCCACCCTCGAGATGATGGACCAGCTCGTCATCAAGGCCGTGGAGGAATCCATCCACTGCGGATTCCCTCTGGACTGCGCCACGGTCCTCATCATCGAGGTCGACGGCTTAAAGGATGACCTCACGCAGCAGGCCCAGGCCATCACGGACCTGTGTCGGGCGCACGGCTCCCGCGAGATCCGGGTGGCCAAGGACGACGCGGAGCGGGCCGCCCTCTGGGCCGGACGCCGCGGCGCCTTCGGGGCCGTGGCCCGCATCACGCCGAGCTACCTGGTCTGCGACGGCTCGGTCCCCCGCACGGCCCTGCCCAAGGTGCTTCGCCAGGTGGCTGCAGTGGGCAAGAAGTACAACCTGCAGATCCCCAACGTCTTCCACGCCGGGGACGGGAATCTGCACCCGCTGATCCTGTTCGACTGGCGGGATGCGGACCAGAAGGCCCGGGTCATGAAGGCCGGCATGGAGATCCTGGAGCTGTGCGTCCAGATGGGCGGCACCATCAGCGGCGAGCACGGCGTGGGCCTGGAGAAGATCGACGCCATGCGCCTCATCCATGGAGATGCCGAGATCAAGAGTCAGCTCCGGGTCAAGAAGGCCTTCGATCCTCGGAACCTTGCCAATCCCGGGAAGATGTTCCCCATCCCGGAGGAGGTCCGCCATGCAGCCTGAGGCGGATCGGCTGAAGCGGTGCCTGGAAGAGATCGTCGGACGGGAGCATGTGCACGCCGGGCCTGCCTGTCCGCGGGACGCAGACAGGCCGGCCGCGGCGGGTTTCGCCGTGGATGGGGTGTCCCCGGCCCTCCTCGTGCATCCGGCCTCCCAGGAACAGGTGTCCTCGGTCGTGGCAGCCTGCGCCGAGACGGGGGTGGCCATCATCCCATGGGGCGGCGGCACCGCCATGGGGACGGGCAACCGCCCCGCCCGCGCCGATGTGGCTCTCATCCTTGACCGGCTCAATCGGATTGTCGAGTTCGATGCCACCAACCTGAACGTCACCGTCGAGGCCGGCATGCGGCTGGCCGACCTGCAGGCTGAGCTGGCGACGCAGCGCCAGTGCCTCCCCCTCGACCCGCCCGCTGAGGAAAAGGCCACCGTCGGGGGCATCCTCGCCGCGAACAAGAGCGGCCCGTGCCGCCTGCTGTATGGCACGGCGCGGGACTGGGTCCTGGGGATGCGGGTCGCCCTCCCCAGCGGCGAGCGGATCCGCTGCGGCGGCAAGGTCATCAAGAATGTCTCGGGCTACGACATGAACAAGCTGTTCATCGGCAGCCTGGGCACCCTCGGCATCATCACGGAGGCTACCTTCAAGCTCCTGCCCCTCCCTGCCGTTCGGAGGAGCATCGCCGGGGTGTTCGCGGAGCTCAGCCAAGCCGCCGGCGTGGTGACCAAGGTCCTGGATTCCGTCCTGCTTCCCGAGGCCATGGAACTCTTGGATCCCGACGCGGCGGCTTTGCTCGGATCGACGCTCCACCTGGACGCGACGGGCTACGGCCTGGCCGTGTCGTTCGCGGGAAGCCGCGAGACCGTGGAGCGGCAGGTGCAAGACTTCACCGGGCTCTTCCACGAGGCGCACGCTCAGGCGACGGCGACCCTGCTGGATGAGCGGACCGCGCCGGCGTGGAAGACTGTCCGCAATGTCTTTGATCTTTTGCCGGGGCCGCCGCCGGAGCGCATCACGTGCAAGATCGCGGTCCCCATCAGCCGGACGGCCGAGCTGTTGGCGGCCGCCGAGCGCCTGGGCCGTTCCCACGGGCTTCGCGCCGCCGTCACCGCCCACGCCGGGAGCGGCGTGGTCCGCGCCTGCTACCTGCTTGGCCCCGAGGCGCCGCCGGCCGAGGTCCTGGCCGGCGCCATCGAGGAGCTTCGCCGGGAGTCGGAGAAGGCGGAGGGAAGCTTGGTCCTGCAGGCGGCTCCCGCGTCCCTCAAGGCTCACCTGGACGCCTGGGGCAAGCCGGGTGGGGCGTTCGCAGTGATGCGACGGCTGAAGGCGGACTTCGATCCCCAGGGCCTCTGCAATCCGGGAAGATTCCTGGGCGGGATCTGAGGGAGAGGGACCATGGCGATGTCGGAACTCCTCCCGATGTATGATCTGATCGCGAAGTGCAATCGCTGCGGATTCTGCCAGGCCGGATGTCCCGTGTACCGGGTGACCGGCTCGGAGCATTCGCTGGCCCGGGGGCGCTGGGCCGTCGCCCGCGGCCTGGTCCTGGGGGAGATCGAGCTGACCCCCGAAACGGTCCGGGCCCTGGACGACTGCCTGCTCTGTCGCGGCTGCACGGCCCACTGCTTCCCCGCCCTCAAGACGGATGAGGTCGTCACCGCGATCCGACAGACATACCTATCCCGATACGGGCAGCCCGCGCTGCAACGGGCCCTGTTCCGAAACGTCCTGTCGGACAGCCAGCGGCTGGAGTGGGCCGGGCGCCTGGCCGTCTGGGGGAAGCGGAGCGGCCTGGCGGTCCTGGCCGATAAGACGGGACTCCTCGGGGTCGTGGACAAGCGCCTGGCCGTGGCGAACCGCGTGGTGGGGTCCATGCCGGAGAAGATCTTCCGCCGGGGCGCCCACAGCCGGAAGGCCCCGGCCAATCCAAAGCACCGGGTGGGCTATTTCGTGTCCTGCGGCTTCAGCTTCCAGTATCCCGAGGTCGCCGAGGCCACGCTGCGCGTCCTCGAACGGAACGGATGCGCCGTGACCGTCCTCAACAACACCTGCTGCGGCCGGCCCGCCCACGCCTATGGAGACCTGGAGGCGGCGCGCGACATCGCGCGCAAGAACATCGAGCGCCTTGTTCCCGCCATGGCGCTGGACGCCGTGGTCTCGGAATGCGGCAGTTGCAGCACGCACCTGAAGGATTATGGGCAACTCCTGAAGGACGACCCGGCCTGGGCCGAGAAGGCCGCTGCGCTCGCCGGGAAGATCCGGAGCTTCAGCGAGTTCCTGACGGCCATCGGCACGGACGGGAGCCTCGGGACGCTCCGGGGGATCGTCACCTACCACGATCCGTGTCACCTCTCCAATCGCTTTGCCAAGATCACCGCCCAGCCGCGGACGCTCCTGAAATCCATCCCGGGGATCACGTACAAGGAGCTGCCGGAGGCGGACTGGTGCTGCGGGGCGGCCGGCAGCTACACCTTCCTGCACCATCCAGAGGCCGTGGGCGTGCTGGATCGGAAGATGGGCAACGTGGAGAAGACCGGCGCCTCGATCCTGGCCACAGAGTGCCCGGCGTGCATGCTGCACCTCCACTACGGCGTCCGGCGCCGCGGCCTGCCCGTCCAGGTGCGCCACGTGAGCCAGCTCCTCGACCAGGCGTACACCGCGGGCACCTAAGAGACTGAGCGTCCCCGCGACGCCATGGTCCTCGCGTCTTGGGGGAACAGAATCACGGAGATTGCGCCGACGGATGAAGGCGGACGATCCTCGTCCGGGGCGCGGGCGGCGGTGGCCCCAAAGACACTGCCGCCAGCCGGGCCGCATCGTTCATTCCCCGTGACCCCTGTCCTGGGCATCAGACCTTTACCGGGCAGGCAAGAGCGTATCCCTTGACACCCGTGGAGCAGGTGCGGGAAACTCGGCTCAGTCCAGCGGGCACCCGACCTGGCCTGTCCCCGCTGCGGAGGGCCGAGGGCGAAGCCGCGGCCGCGACAAGCAAATGCCTATCAGCAGTTCGGGGCCAGCGGCAGCAGCACGGGCGGCCGGCCGGGCAGGATGGGGAGTGAGGAGAGGAGGAAACGCGATGATGATGGGAAAGATTCTGCGGGTGAACCTGACCACCAGGCAGATCACGGAGGCGCCCTACCCCGAGGTCCTGGCGCGGCAGTTCATGGGCGGGGCGGCCGCAGCGATCAAGCTCCTGTACGACGAGGTGGATCCCCGTGTGGACCCGCTGGGCCCGGACAACAAGCTGCTCGTGAGCCTGGGCTTCCTGGCCGGGACGCCGGCGCCGGTTACCAGCCGCGTGGCCTTCGTGGCCAAGTCGCCCCTCTCGGGGACCGTAGGCTACTCCAACTCGGGGGGCTACTTCCCCAACGAGCTGCGGGCGACCGGCGTGCAGGCCATCATCGTGGAGGGGAAGGCCGAGGCCCCTGTGTACCTCTGGATCGGCGACGGCCGGGCGGAGATCCGCGACGCGAAGGAGTACTGGGGGCTCAACACCATCGACACTCAGTACTACCTGCAGCAGTCGCTGCACGACGGCAACATCCGCGTGGCGTGCATCGGGCCGGCCGGCGAGCGGCTGGTGAAGTACGCCGCCATCATTCACGAGCGCCGGGCCGCCGGGCGGAAGGGGCTTGGGGCGGTGATGGGGGCCAAGAACCTGAAGGCCATCGCCGTGCGGGGGAGCCAGAAGGTGCCCCTGGCCGACGAGGCGGCCTTCAAGGAGGCCGCCAAGGTCCTCTACGCGGCCATGAAGGACAGCCCGGTCCTCTACCACCGCTTCCGGAACTTCGGCACGGCGGGCAACGTGGAGTTGACCGTGGGGCAGGGGGACATGCCGGCCAGGAATTTCCTGGAGCCGGCCGGCGAGGAGTACCTGGCGATCGGGGCTCAGGCGGGCACCGGCTACCGGGTCCGCCACTTCACCTGCGACCAGTGCCCGGTCATGGCCGCCCAGGTGCGCGCCGTCAGCTCGGGCCCGTACGCCGGATACACCAGCGAGGGACCCGAATTCGAGTCGCTCTACTCGCTGGGGAGCGACATGTGCATTGCCGACATGGGCGCCTGCATCGCCATGGACCGCCTCTGCGACGAGCTGGGGGTGGACACTGTCTCCTTCGGCGCCACCGTGGCCATGGCCATGGAGCTGTACGAGCGGGGCATCCTGACGCGGAAGGACGTGGACGGTCTGGACCTCAAGTTCGGCAACCACGAGGCCGCGGTCGCGGTCCTCAGGAAGATCGCCTACCGGGAAGGGGTGGGCGATCTCTTGGCCGAGGGGTCCCGGGCGGCCGCCGAGCGCATCGGCGGGGACGCCCCCAAGTACGCCATGCACGTCAAGGGGCTGGAGTTCCCGGGCTATGATCCCCGCGGCCTTAAGTCCATGGGCCTCAACTACATGACCGCCTTCACGGGCGCGGATCATTCGCGGGGGCACTCGGAGCAGGAGGTGTTCGGCATCCCCGTACCCCAGGCCGTGGATCGGCTGGCCATCGAGGGGAAGGCTGCCCTCACTATCTTCAATCAGGACGTGGGGGCGGCCGTGAAGGATTCGTCCATGCTGTGTACCTTCGTCGTCCGCTTAGCCCTCCTGCCCAAGAACCTGGGGCCCACGGTCGTCGCCGACTTCTGGCGGGCGGCCCAGGGCTACGACGTGACGCCCGAGGAGGTCGTGCGGGTGGGCGAGCGGCTCACCAACGTGGCCCGGGTGTGGAACCTCCGGGCCGGCTTCACCCGGGCCAGCGACACGCTGCCGGACCGCTTGATGACGGAGCCGCTGAAGACCGGGGCCTCCAAGGGGCACATCATCTCGCCGGCGGACCGGGACCGCATGCTGGACGAGTACTATAGCCTGCGCGGCTGGGATGCCCGCGGGGTGCCGACGCCGGAGCGGCTGGCGGCCCTGGGTCTGGCGGCCCTGACGGCGGACCTGCCGCGCCCCTGACACGCGGCGGCGGGAGGGCGGCATGCCGACGGTAACGGTCCGCACGATGTTCGAGCTGGCCCGGGTCGTGGGGCGGCCCTCGGTGCAGCTCACCGTCGGGGCGGGCGCGACCGTGCGGACCGTGCTGCAGGAGCTGGCGGACGCGCATGGCGGCCTGCGGGGCTGCCTGTTCGATCCCGGGACCGGCGGCCTGCTCTCCTACCTCTTCATCGAGTTGAACGGACGGGATATCCGGAGCCTCCAGGGACTGGAGACGCCGGTGGGGGAGGGCGACGCCCTGTCCGTGCTGATCCCCGTGGCCGGGGGTGCGGGCAGCAACGACAACGCACCCTGATCTCCGCGGGTCGCGAGCGCAGGCGAGGGGATGCGGCGGGGGCGGCCTCGCCCGATCGTCGCGGGCCACGGGGGGGCAGGACCCAGATGAATCCGCAGACTTTGCGCGCCATTGGGGTGGCAGCCACCGGGGGCGATGTCCCCCGTAGAAGGGGACGGCGGTGCTGAGACAACTTATGGCGTGCCCCCTACTCTTGGCATCGCCTCCGCCTACGCAACCGATGCGCAGCGGATGTCGTGTCCTCACGCAAGCAGGTCTTCTCAGCGCTGCTGTTTCCTAGCTGCCCTACCATCAGTCGTCGAACAAACCGACGCGTCTGGTTGCCTGAATGCCGCGCCGCCCCCCGGGCGCCCCGGCCCCAGGCTTCCACAGTGACGCCTCTCTTTGAAGAGTTGTCTCAGCACCAAGGTCCCGTACTCTGGCGTACGGTGTCCGGCACCGCGGCCTGCCCGTTGAGGTGCGCCACGCGAGGCAGCTCCTCAACCAGGCGTACGCCGCCCGTCGCTAGGAGATCGGAAGCCCCTGCGACGCAATGGTCCTCGCGCCTGGGGAAACAGAATCTCGGAGATTGCACCGACAGATGAAGGCGGGCGATCCTCGTCCCGGGCGCGGGCGCCGGTGGCCCCAAAGACACTGCCGGCAGCCGGGCCGCATGGGTCACCCCCGCACCCGCATGCCCTGGACACGGGACCTTTCACGGCCAGGCACCCCCGTGTCTCTTGACATATTCCCCGGACTGAGGTAGCTTCGCATCATGAAATGTATTTCCATCATACGAGAATCCATTATCCCCCATCCCTCCCGGGCCGGACGTCTGGTGGGCCAACCCGCCTCGCTGCGGAGCTCAGCCGACCTGCGACTTCCCTGACCCCGCCGCTTTGCCCCCGGGCAACGAGGGATCCATGAGGAAGCTGCGCCCCCGAACCCACGAAGCCAGCAGCACGGTCCAATCCATCCAGCGGGCTCTCAGCCTGCTGGAAGCCCTGGAGGATTCCCGAGGCGAGGTGGGCATCGCCGAGCTCTCCAAGCGGGTCCGCCTCCACGTGAGCACGGTGCACCGTATCCTGGCCACCCTGGTGGCGCGGGGGTACGCGCGGCAGAGCCCGGAGACCGGCCGCTACGCCCTGGGGGCGAAGGCGCTCCACCTGGCCGAATCATTCCTCGGCCAGATGGACCTCCGGCGGGTGGTCCGTCCGGTCCTGGAGCGGCTGAGCCAGGAGACCGGGGAAACGGCAAACCTGGTCATCCTGGACCGGCGGGAGGCCCTGTACTTGGACAAGGCGGAGAGCCCGCAGAGTCTGCGCATCTTCTCCCGGATCGGTCGCCGGGCGCCGCTCTACTGCACGGCCGTTGGAAAGGTCCTGCTGGCGTTCCGACCCAAGGCCCAGGTGGACGCCTTGCTGGGGCGGGGCCCCTTCCAACGACTGGCCCGCCACACGATCACCTCGCCCACTCAGGTGCGGCGCGAGCTGGAGAAGGTCCGCGATCAGGGCTTCGCGCTGGACCGGGAGGAGTGTGAGGAGGGGGCGTGCTGCATCGCCGTCCCCATTCGCAACGCCCAGGGCGACGTGGAAGCCGCCCTGGGCATTTCCGCGCCGACGACGCGCCTGACCCCCCGGCGGATGGAGGAGCTCATCCCCACCATGCTCCGCACGGGGCGGGAAGTCTCGGCCCAGTTGGGATTCAGCGGCCCGTAGCGCTGAGCGTTCGCCGGACCACCGACCGGCATTGACCGGAAGAATCGAGAGGAGAGTTCCATGCCCAAGATGCCCGTGATGGAAGCGGCCGTGAAGATCATGGAGAGCGAAGGGGTGGACGTCTGCTTCGGGATTCCCGGGGCGGCGATCCTCCCGCTGTACAAGGCCCTGTCGAAATCCACGAAGATCCGGCACCTGACCGTGCGTCACGAGGAAGGGGCGACCCACGCCGCCGACGGGTGGGCTCGCATCACGGGCAAGGTCGGCGTGGCCATCGGGACCTCGGGCCCCGCCGGCACCAACATGGTCACCGGCCTGTACACCTGCATGGGCGACTCCGTCCCCATCGTGTGCATCACGGGGCAGGCGGTTCGCCCCATCCTCCACAAGGAGGCGTTCCAGGCGGTCAACATCGCCGAGATCGTGAAGCCCGTCACCAAGAAGAGCTACTGCGTCCTGGAGACCGCCCAGATCCCCTGGGTCTTCCGCGAGGCCTTCAAGATCGCCCGCGAGGGGCGGCCGGGCCCGGTGCTCATCGACCTGCCCCTGGACGTCCAGCGAGCCGACGTGGAGTACGACCCGGACATCGACGCCCCGTTGGAGGTGACAAAGCCCACCCCGGACATCCGGAAAATCCGGCGAGCCATCGAGATGCTGCTCAAGGCCGAGCGCCCGATCCTGATGATGGGCGGCGGCGTGATGCGCGCCCGAGCCTACCACGAGTTCGTGGCCCTCGCGGAGTACCTGCAGATCCCGGTCATCCCGACCTACATGGCCGAGGGCGGGATCGCCTACGACCATCCGCTCTACGGCGGCCGCGTCGGCCTTCAGACCAACACGCGGGGCGGCAACAAGCTGTTCCTGGAGTCGGACCTCGTACTGAGCATCGGCAATCGCTTCGCCGACCGGCACACCGGCGACCTGACGGTTTATCGCGGCGAGCGGAAGTTCATCCACATCGACATCGAGCCGACGCAACTGGGGAAAGTCTTCCCGCCTGACCTCGGCATCGTCTCGGACGCCAAGCTGGCGGTGGAGGCGCTCCTCCAGGTGGCCAAGGAGATGACGCCCAAGCGCTCCCCCAACGAATGGTCGAAGAGGGCGGCGGATTACAAGCGCCGGTTCCGCCGCAAGATGGACTTCGACAACGTCCCGATAAAACCGCAGCGGATCTACAAGGAATTCAACGAGTTCTTCCCGCCGGAGACCATCTTCGTGACCTCCATCGGCCTGTACCAGATCTGGTCCGGGCAGTTCCAAGAGATCCAGAAGCCCGAGACCTACTTCTGCTGCGGTCAGGCGGGCCCGCTGGGGTGGGAAGTTCCAGCGTGCATGGGCATGAAGCTGGGCAAGCCGGATGCGCAGGTCGTGGGCGTCGTCGGCGACTATTCTTTCCAGTTCCTGGTGGGGGATTTGGCCACAGCCGTGCAGAACAAGGTCCCCTATGTCCTGGTCATGCTGAACAACGGGTACCTGTCGCTGATCCGGCAGCCCTCGAAGTACCTCTACGAGATGAACTACGCCGTGGACATCGGCTACGGCGACGGCTACGGGCCCGATTTCGTCAAGATCATGGAAGGCTTCGGGGGGATCGGCCGCCGCGTCCTGCGCCCGGAAGAGATCAAGCCGGCCCTGGACTGGGCGATCAAAGAGTCAAACCGCCTCAAGGTCCCGGCCCTGGTTGAGATCCGGGAGGATCGGGAAACCGACGCCGCCATGGGCGTCTCCATTGACAAGATCGTCGAGCGGGATCCGGTCATAGACCTCCCGGCCGAGGAGCCGGTCAAGGCGACCGCCGGCGCCCGCTAGACGCGAGCCCCATCTTCCTCGTCGCGCCGGGAGGGGAGAGGGCGAGAACGCCAGCCCATTCCTGTCCATGGGCTGGCGTTTTTTGTGGACCGCCGATCTCTGGCTCGACGATCCGTGCCGTGCTACTGGATGAGGCGCTGACGGCAGGTGCCTGGATCTTTTTTGCCCGGGAGGTGTTCGATGGGTTCGAAGAGCGGCCGTCATTTCCTCCAGATCCCGGGGCCGACGAACGTGCCCGACCGCGTCCTGCGAGCACTCGCCCGGCCCACCATTGACCACCGCGGACCGGAGTTCGCCCGACTGGCCCGCGAGGTGACCGAGGGACTCCAGCAGGTGTGCAAGACTTCAGGCGCGGTGGTGATCTATCCCTCATCCGGAACCGGGGCGTGGGAAGCCGCGCTGGTGAATACCCTGTCGCCGGAGGACAAGGTGCTGATGTTCGAGACTGGACACTTCGCCACGCTGTGGCGGAACATGGCGGGGCGGCTCGGGCTCCAGGTGGATTTCATCCCCGGCGACTGGCGCCACGGCGTGGACCCCGACGTGGTTGAGGCGAAGCTCGCCGAGGATCGCAGCCACGCCATCAAGGCCGTGGCCATCGTCCACAACGAAACCTCGACAGGCGTGACCAGCCGGGTGGCGGAGGTGCGCAGGCGGATGGACAGGGCCGGACACCCGGCGCTGCTCATGGTGGATACGATTTCGTCATTGGCTTCCATCGATTACCGGCACGATGAATGGGGTGTGGACGTGACGGTGAGCTGTTCCCAGAAGGGGCTGATGCTCCCCCCCGGCCTCGGCCTCAATGCCGTCAGCCAGAAGGCCCTGGCGGCATCGAAGTCGGCTCGCCTGCCCCGGTCGTACTGGGACTGGGAGCCGATGCTCAAAGACAATAAGGCCGGCTTCTTCCCCTACACCCCGGCGACGAATCTCCTCTACGGCCTGCGGGAGGCCCTCCACATGCTCTTCGAGGAGGGACTGGAGAACGTGTTTGCCCGGCACGACCGGCACGCCGAAGCCACCCGTCGCGCCGTCCAGGCCTGGGGGCTGGAGCTGGTCTGCCTGAATCCCGCGGAATACAGCAGCTCTTTGACTGCGGTGATGATGCCAGAGGAATACGACGCCGACGCCCTCCGAAAGGTCATCCTGGATCGATTCGATCTGTCGCTCGGTACCGGTTTGGGGAAGCTGAAGGGCAAGATTTTCCGGATCGGCCATCTCGGGGACTTCAACGATTTGATGCTCGCCGGCACCTTGGGCGGGGTCGAGATGGGCCTGGCCATGGCCGGCGTGCCCTTCACCCGAGGCGGGGTCGCAGCCGCACTCGAGTATCTGTCCAGTAAGTGACGGTGGCGGAGCGGAGGAACTTCTTGTCTCCCGCCCTGATGCTAGAACGGGCAGCGTGCGCGCAACGAGTTGAAGGACGACGGACGGGGAGGGCTTGATGCAGGTCGATCAACACAAGTGTGTCGCATGCAGCAACTGCATCCCCATTTGTCCAATGGGAGCGATCTACGTCGATCCAGCGATGAACCGGGCGACGGTGAACCTGGACGAGTGCGTCGAGTGTTTCGCCTGCTATCGGGGCATGAGCAAGGAGGACTTGAATCCCACGGTCGTCCGCACCATCCGGGGATTCCTGAAGCTCCTGCGCATCCGGTTTGACCCCGAGCCGGACGTCTGCCCCACGGACGCCCTCACCCCGCAGGAGCTCACCTGGCCACGGATCGTCCGAAGGGCCTTCAGCGACCCCCTGGTCCCCCACGAGTCCACCGGCGTCCACGGCCGGGGGACGGAGGAAGTGAAGACCAACGACGTGACCGGCCGCGTGAACGAGGGCGAGGCCGGCTTCACGATCGAGTTCGGTCGCCCCGGGGTCGGGGTCCGGTTCCGGGACATTCAGAAGATGACCATGGCCCTCGCCCCGTTGCCCATTGCGTTCGAGAAGAAGAATCCGGTCTTCCCCCTCATGAGCAACGCGGCTACTGGCGCTGTCCGGGAGGACATCCTGGATGAAAAAGTGCTCTCGGCTATCGTGGAGCTGAAGACGGCCCTCGAGCACGTGCCGCAGGTCCTCCGGGTCGTGGAGGAGGTGGCCCCGACCCTGGACACCATCGTGTCCATCGGGGTCGCCACCCGCTGCGATGCCCAGGGGGACAACCTGCTGGAGCCCCTGCTCAAGCACGAGGGGTATGCGGTCTATCGGGGCAAGACCAACCTGGGGCTGGGACGGCGGCCGGTCCTCGCGAACGCCTGACAACAACCCACTGGGACGGAGAGGAGATGCAGGCCATGACCAATACGCTGCACCGATTCGGTGGCCCGGGAACGCTCCAGGATGATTATATCGTCTTCGCCATGGCCGCCCGGGGAATCAACGACCAGGACGCCCCGCCGAAACTCCAGGAGTTCCTGCGCCTGGCTTTGAAGCACCACCCCATCAACATCGGGAACGCGATCAAGGGCGGAATTTATCGGGCCTCCGGGAACCTCACGCCCCTGGCCCACTGGCATCGCAGGGATGCCGTGGACCCGGAGGAGGTGGTGAAAAGCATTGATGCCTGCACCACGGCGGCGGCGGTCTTCGACCGGTCGGAGAACCTGGAGGCGTTCCTGCGCGACCTGCGGCAGGCCGATCTCGGCATCTCGATCAACGTCAGCGCCCTCACGGACGAGACGCGCACTTGCTGCCAACGGGCTGGCATCATCCGGCATAGTGTCGGGTACTCCCTGGGGTTCCACGGCGACCTGAACCTTCTGCCGGATCGCCGTGTCCTCGAGCTGTCCACCATGTGTGGGCATGGGATGGTGTCCCACAACTTTGCCACGAAGATGATTGACCTGGTGAAGGAAGGGCGTCGGAATCCGAAGCAGGCCGCGGCCTGCCTCGCCAGGTTCTGCACTTGCGGCGTCTTCAACCCGGTCCGTGCCGAGCGGGTGCTGGAAGAGGCGCGAGTGGGGAAGTAAGGGTGATCGGGTTCCAGAGGCTGCGTCCAACTCCGCTTGAAAAGGCAGATCCCAGCCGCTCGGTAACGCCATCCTCTCGTTGTCCATCGCAACGCGACCTCGCCCACTTGCCCCTGACGCCGCCTGCATGGAGCCCGAGCCGGATGTGCGGAGCCGGGGCGCGACCGGCCCTGCTGTTCACGGTGGAAGTCAGCGATTCCCAGCGGCGGACGTGGATCTCCGGGCGGAGAGGACGAACTCAGTAGCGCGGGATCGCTCCGTCGCCCGGGCGAACGACAAGCAGGACTCTCCCTCCCAGATGCCTTCACTTCCACAAAAACTCCTTGACAGCCTCGGGCGCCTGGAAGTATGACAGCGCTGTCATGACAGCGCTGTCAAGGTCCCCCAGGAAGGGGGCAATCAAGCTAGAGGACGTCGCGCGACGGGTCGGCGTGTCACCGATCACGGTGTCTCGCGCGTTGCACGGAGGCAACGTGGTCGCCAAGACGACACGCGAGCGGATTCTGGCCGCCGCCGCGGAACTGGGGTACGTGCCGAATCTTCTGGCCCGCGGCCTGGTCTACAACCGCACCTCGACGGTCGGCGTGGTCATCGTCGAGCTGGCCAATCCGTTCTTCGCGCCCATGGTCAGCGCCGTCGAGACCATCGCCGCCAAGCGTGGCTTTCTGGTGATCGTGGGCGAATCCGGGAGGGACGAGCAAAGAGAGCGCCAGTACGTGGAACGGTTCCAGCAGCTCCGGGTCGGCGGTATCCTCGTCGCGCCAGCCACCAAGCGCGTGGACCACCTGGCGGCCGCCCAAGCGGGCGGGACTCCCGTCGTGGTCATGTCGCGGCGCTGGGAGGACGGCGATTATGTGACGGCCGACAACGCTGCGGGCGGACGGATGGCGGCCCGACATCTGCTCAGCCGGGGGCATCGCCGTATTGGCTTGGTCACTCACGACGGGCCGGTGGACACGTCCTTTCAGGACCGCTTTCGCGCATTCCGGCGGGCGCTGGCCTCGGCCGGTGTCTCGGTGCCGGCCCACTGGGACATCCGAACCAAAGCGACGTGGATCGAAGACGGGATGGCGGCGGCGGATGCCACCTTGGCGCTCGCCGACCGTCCCACGGCTATCTTCGCAATGACAGATCGGATGGCGATGGGGCTGATCCAGCGCCTCCTGGCGCGGGGGGTCAGGGTCCCGGAGGACATCGCGGTCGTTGGGTATGACGATATCCCCTTCGCCGAGTGCAGCCAGGTCCCTCTTACGACCGTCAAGATTCCAGTTCCCCAAGTCGGCGAACAGGCGGCCGAGCTTCTCTTGGATCGAATGGAAGGCAAGGGTCCGAGGGGACCCCAGCAGGTGCTCTTACCGCCCGAGTTGGTGATCCGGGCTTCAAGCCCCTGAGGGAAGAGACAAGATATCCACGCCAGGGTAGGGTCCCGCGGGGAGATGCACGAGGAAGGAAAGGAGGGTGCCATGTGCAGGATGACAAGGTGGCTAGTGTTGGTGGTGTGCGCCCTGTCGGTGGCGCTGAACAGCGCGGCCTACGGGGTCGACCTGAAATGGTGGTCCCACTGGGCGATCGAGGACAACAAGAAGTTCGTGCTGTTCGAGGTCAAGAAGCGCTTCGAGGCCAAGCATCCCGGGAACACCGTCACGATCACGTTCTACGAGAAGGTGAACATGTTCCCGGTGCTCCGCGCGGCCTTCACGGCGGGCTCCGGCTTCCCGGACGTCTTCTACTACGAGGCCGACGTGCCTGAGTTCATCCCCGCCGGGTGGCTCGCGGACATGTCCACAGGCATCCGCTGGGAGAACATCGAGCCCAGCGCCAAGGCCTTCTGGACCCGGCCCGGCCCGGGCGGTAAGATGGCACCATGGGCCATCGCGGTGGAGTCCGCTTCCGACGAGCTGTACTACAACAAGAAGATGTTCAAGCAGCTCGGGATCACGGTGCCGGCCAACGGGGTCTTCACGGCGGAGCAGTTCAAGGACGTGGTGGGGAAGTGCATCAAGTCGGGTGTTGCGGCCTTCGCCACCGGGACGTCGGACCGCGAGTACCCCGCCCTGTATATCCCGTCCGAACTCTTGCTCGGCAAGATAGGGGGCGATGAGGTGAAGAGACTGGTCCGCGGGGAGCTATCCTGGAAAGATCCCCGCGTGGTCGAGGTGTTCCGGTATTACAGAGAGTTGATTGACATGGGGGCCTACTCCAAGGCTATGACCAGCATGACGCTGGCCGAATCGCACCGGTACTTCCACACCGACCAGAAGGCCTGCATGTTCCCCGTCAGCTCCTGGTACACGGGCCGCTCGTTCGTGCCCCCGGAGAAGGGCGGGCAGCCGAAGGATTTCGAGCTGGGGATGCTCAACTACCCGATGATGAAGGACGGCAAGGGGGCGAACCAGAAGTACATCGGCTACCAGGGCTCCCTGGCCGTGGCGGCCAAGGGTCCCAACCTAGCACTGGCCATGGAGGTGGCGAATACCTTCGCCGATCCAGAGATCGGGAACCTCTGGACGGGCAAAACCGGCATCCAGACCGGGATCAAGACCGACGTGCCGAAGATCGACAGCCCAATCAAGTGGTATATTGACATGTTCCACCAGGTGAACAGGAACACCAAGTGGCAGGACATCGCGGTCCAGACCTTCAAGCTGAACATGAAGCCGGAAATGTGGGAGGTCTGGGTCTCCATTCTCAACCAGGGCCTGCCGAACAAGCTGGTCGGGGCGGACGAAGCCTTGGACAAGCTGGAGGCGGCCCGGCTGAAGTTCAAGTAGGTTTCCCTGGGTCATCAGCCATCGGCGGTTACCAGGCACCCACTTCGGGGGCTGGAGGGCGTGGAGCAAGATGCTCGCCCTCCGGCCCCCGGTTGGGTCAGGGGCAACGCTGGACGGCTGCGCCTGAGGGTGCGCGACGATGCCTAGTCTGCCCGCTGATCAGATGGAGGGAACCCATGCCCTGTCGGCGCCCGTGATCCGCGAGGGGGTCCGATCTCCCCAGCCTCGACGTCCCTGGGGCTCGATTGCGATGTTCCTGTGTCCGGCACTCTTCTTCTATTTTGCCTTCATCATCTATCCGGTACTGGTGACCTTCTTCAACAGCTTTCACATCCTTCGGCAGGATCTCGGGCTGACATACCAGTTTGTCGGCTTGCAGCACTTCAAAGAGATCCTGGGGAGCGATGAGGTGTTCTGGAAGGCCGCGGGGAACTCGCTCACCTGGGGTATCGTTGCCCCCATCATTGATATGCCCCTGGCATTGACCCTCGCCTTGGTGCTTCACGCCAAGGTCCCCTTCGCGCGCTTCTTTCGCACGGTCTGGTTCACACCGCTCCTCATGTCCTACCCCGTGGTCGGTGTGATCTGGTTGTGGGTGTACAACTACGATTGGGGCATGGCGAACCTCGTCCTGCGGGCCATCGGCCTGGGGCGTTACGCAGAAGCCTGGCTGGCGAACCCGGTGACGGCCCTGCCGGCTTTGATCCTGGTCACCACCTGGATGTTCACCGGGTTTCACATGGTGATCTTGCTGACGGCGCTTCACACCATTCCCCAGGAGTATATCGAGGCGGCCTGGGTGGATGGGGCAGACAGATGGCAACGGACGTTCCACATCATCATCCCGCTTCTTCGCCCGACGTTGGTGAACCTTGCCATCCTGGACTTCATCGGGAAGATGAAGCAGTTCGCCCTGGTGTGGGTCATGACTCGTGGCGGTCCCATGCGGGGGACTGAGACGGTGGCGACCTACGTGATCAAACGGGCGTTCGAGTGGAGGACGCTCGACCTGGGGTATCCCTCGGCCATCGCGGTGATCTGGTTCGTCATCATCTTCGGCCTCTCCTACGGCCTGACGCGATTCCTGCAGCGACGAGAGGCAATGGAGTTCTGACCATGCGCGTGAAGATCACCAGGACGATACTGATGCTCCCGGTATTGGCGTACACGGCCTTCTCGGCGGGTCCGTACCTGTGGACCGCCGTCATGTCCTTGCGGACGACGGACGAGATCTACCGCAGCCATTACGGCCTGCCGATTCCGGCCCACTGGGGGAAGTTCTACACGGCGTGGACGGAGTTCGGGTACGCCACCTACTTCCGAAACAGCACCATTGTCTCTGTGGTGGCGGTGTGCCTCATTACTGTCGTCGGGGCCATGGCCGCCTTTGGCTTCGCCCGCAGGCGCTATGCCTTTCGATTGCGGGAACCGCTGTTTCTCATGATCTTTCTGTCCGTGATGTTTCCGCCGCAAATCATGATCCTGTCCCTGTTCCAGATCCTGATCAAGTACAGGCTCTTCAACACTTTGCCCGGGCTCATCCTGGTGTACGTCGCGACGGAATTGCCGATCACCATCTATCTCTTGCGCGCCTTCTTTGCGCAGATCCCCCAGGAGCTGGAGGAGGCAGCCCGGATTGACGGCTGCACCGACTGGACCATGTTCTGGCGGGTGATGTTTCCCATAGCCCTCCCGGCGGTGGCAACGACCTTCATTCTGGATTTCATTTACTTCTGGAACGAGTTCCTGTACGCGGTCGTGTTCATCACCAATCAGGAAATCCGCACGCTGCCTCTCGCCATCCAATTCCTGGTCAGCGACCAGTATCAGGACATCGGGATGCTGGCCACCGGTCTCATGATCGCCACGCTGCCCATCCTCGTCATGTACCTGTTCCTCTCCGAGTGGTTTGTCAAGGGCATGACAGCGGGTGCCATCAAAGGCTGATCCACCCCCGGTGAGGATGATGCAGAGACAGAAGGCATTGCGCGTCGCGCTTTTGGGTTGCGGGTTTGCCTCGGAGTCCCACCTGAAGGCCTGGCGCATGGTCCCAGGCGCGGAGGTGGTCGCCCTGTGCGATCCGGACCCGGGCAAGCGGGAGGCTCGTGCGCGGGAGTTCGGCATCGGCCGGACGTTCGCCAGCGTGGCGGACTTGCTGCGAGAGATCGAGACGGATGCCTATGATATCGCTACGCCGCACGAGACGCACCGGGCGGTCGCAGAGCAGCTCGTGGCCGCGGGCAAGCCGGTGCTCTGCCAGAAGCCGCTGGCCGACACCCTGGAGGATGCCCGGGCCATCGTGGATCTGTATGCGCTGCGACAGGTTCGCCTCATGGTGAACGAGAACTGGCGGTGGCGGGTGTGGTTCCAGGAGATCAAGCGCCAACTGCAGGGAGGTGCCATCGGGGAGCCGTTCTACGCCCGGCTCGGCATCCGCAGTCCGGCGGTCGTCCCCACCGTCGACCACCCAGACACCTTGCTCATCCCACGCCAGCCTCGCCTCAAGACGATGCCCCGGCTCCTGATCCTCGAGTCCCTGGTCCACCATGTGGACACGATGCGGTTCCTGTTCGGCGAGGTGGACAGCCTCTACGTCCAGACGCGGAGCCCGGCCGGGACCGTCATCGGCGAGTCGCTGGTCACGGTGGTCATAAACCAGGGACCCGTCCTGGGGCTGCTGGACGAGAGCTGGGTCTCGTATGGATACCCGCAATTGACATCCGCCGAATCAATGGTGGTCGAAGGCAGCCGGGGCTCGCTGTTCCTCACCACCGACGGGCGCCTGACACTCCACCGGGCCGACGGCCGGATCGAGCGGATTCCTGTGGACACCAGCGATTTCTACGTTCGCATGTACTGGGGCGCCATCAACCACTTTGTCGAGTGCCTGCGTACGGGCGCCCCGTTCCAGACCGACGGGCCCGATCACCTGAAGAGTCTGGAGATCACCCTCCGCGCCTACGAGTCCGCCCGGGACAACAGCGTGATTCGTTGGGGGAGCCCATGAACTCCACACCGGCGTCCTGGACCCGTGCCACGGACGACGTCTATGAGGTGATCTGAAGCGAGATGCCCCCGGGATGAACCCTGATCACGCCCCGGAAGGGGACCCCGGAAGCCTGTCGCGGCCAACTAGGCGAGGCCGGCTTCGTGCTAGCGGTCCGGGCGATCGAGGAGGGGCTTCCCGCGGCGCTGAAGGTCGAGATGGTGCAGCAGCAGAGGCTAGATAGACCAGAATGGGGGACCCGGCCGTTTCTTTGGTGTCAAGGTAAATCCCTCCTCTCGACGTCCTCACGCCGCGCTCTCGTATTAGTCACTCGCTTCCCAGGGTGCCTCTCCCGGTAGTGCTGCTTCCGCGCTCCATCGTAGTGGTGCTATGCGGCGGCGTCGCTGCCGGACGCGCCCAGCCGGCCTAGTCCGAGCTGCGGAAGCGGGAGAGGCGCGCCGGTGTCCCGCCCGAGGTCACCGCAGTGCCTCCACGTTGCAAGCGCGCGCTGCCTCTCCCTGAGACGCGAGTCCCGTGCCTCCGCGCTGCCGCCCGATTACCCGGACATGCCCCCTCCGGCCGCGGCCCCGCGGCGACTGGCGCGAGTGCGGCGGGCAGCGCTCGTCGGCCGGAGCGCGGGGAGCCCGCCGATCCGCGCCGCCTCGTAGGGCCGCCCACTCCGCCAGATCCCCCACCCGAGCCGGAGGAGCTTCGCCGCGAGTTCCACGTTGGCCTTGAAGAAGGCGTGGGGATCCCCGTGCCGTTTGGCGCGCATCGCGGCCCGCCAGGCCCGCCCGAACGGCGTGCGGGCGGTCCCGAGGGCCGCCTGGTACAGGGCCCAGCGGAGGAGTGGCCGCCCACAGCGGGAGATCCGTGCCGTGCCCGCCCACTGGCCGGACTCGACCCGGACGATGTCCAGCCCGGCGAGCTTGCGGAGCTGGCTGAACTTCGTGTACCAGGCGATGTCCCCAATCTCGGCGAGGAGGATGGCGGCGAGGGTCGGCCCCACCCCCGGGAGGCTCAGGAGCAACCGATACGCCGGGAGCGGGGTCGCGACGGTGACGAGTTCGGCCTCAATCCGCGCGATGCGCGCCCGCACACTGACCAGGCGGGCCGCGAGGTCGGTGCACTCGAAGGCCAGGGCGGGCGGGAGGCCGACCCCGGGCTCGGCTGCGCCCCCCCGCTGGGCCGGCGGCAAGAGCACGTGGAGCGGCGCGGGGAGGCTCGCGGCCACGCGCCGAGGCAGGGGCTCGCCGGCGGGCCCCAGGGCCGGGAGGAGGGTGTTCCGGAAGCGCGCCTTACAGGCGCCCAGCTCCACCCGCGCGCGCCGCAGGAGGCGGACGAGCCGCCGGAGCGTGGCGACCCGGTCGTCCGGCAGCGAGTAGAACAGGACCAGCCCCCGCTCCAGGAGGTCGCAGAGGTTGTGGGCGTCCTTGGGGTCGCTCTTCCCCCAGGTCCGATCCAGGGTGCGGCGGTTCAGGGCGGCCACGTGGTTGCAGACGAGGACCACATCGACCCCGTGGGCCTCCAGGAACGTCGCCAGCGCCTGGTGGTAGGTGCCCGTGGGTTCCACGGCGCAGACGATCTCGGTGCACCCGGTCTCGCCCTGGCGCCGCGCTAGGTGCGCCCAGAAGTGCTCGAAGCCGGCCGAAGTGTTGGGGATGCCGAGCTGTTTGTCCAGGACCGTGATGTGGGCCAGGCGGACCTGGGCCACGTGCTGCGCCTTGGCGATGTCGATCCCGACGAGGAGCCGATTCCGATTCGTCCGCAGATCTGCCTTCAGTTCGCGAAAGCGCTTGATTCGGATTGCATTTGATCGGATGATAGGCATGGGGCTTCTCCTTCGGTTAGGGGTTAGCTGGGTCTCGTTCGCGCGTGACCCTGTTTCTACCGAAGAGAAGCCCTTTTTCCAAGCTGTCATTTTCGGAAGAAGGGGACGATATTGTGGGAGTCTATCCTCGTGTTCCTCTTTCACGTGAGTAATACTACGTTGTTGACTCAGTGGACTGATCG
>Ga0315280_10003337_pt1 | contig 24791 bp, 23 predicted proteins | sample YL17G06_40_MG_FD_203697 | JGI IMG/M metagenome (GOLD analysis project Ga0315280, IMG submission 203697) | Sediment microbial communities from Yellowstone Lake, YNP, Wyoming, USA - YL17G06_40 | ecosystem: Environmental > Aquatic > Freshwater > Lake > Sediment | place: USA: Wyoming | collected...
TGGCCTGGAGAACTTATATCATATGACGTATGTTATGTCCGTTACCGGTAACCGATGGCCGCAGGTCTAAGTGTTGGTCGAGAAAGTCACAACGATAAATGTTCCAAAGATCCGGGAAGACTTTCCGGTCCTCAAACGCCAGGTCAATGGAAAACAACTCATCTACTTCGACAATGCGGCCACGTCACAGAAACCAAATGCCGTCATAGAAACCATCGATAGATATTATCGAGAGTATAATGCGAACATTCATCGCGGGATTCACAAGCTCGCCGAGGAGGCAACGCTCGCTCATGAAGAAGCTAGAGAGAAAGTTGCCAGGTTCATTAACGCAAGGCACACTGAAGAAATAGTCTTCACACGAAATGCCACCGAGGCCATAAACCTAGTCGCCTACACTTGGGGCCGAGCGAACGTTGGTAAAGACGACAAGATCGTCCTAACGATAATGGAACACCACAGCAACATTGTCCCATGGCAACTACTTGCTCAAGAAAAAGGGGCCCGCGTTGAGTTCGTCAAGATAGACGAACAAGGAATACTTCGGCAAGATGAAATTCACGAGCTGATCGATGAGAAAACCAAAATCGTCTGCTTAACGCAAGCGTCAAACGTACTTGGGACGATAAACCCGATCAAGGAGATCGGGCGGGTTGCCCATCGTTTCGGCGCGATGTTCCTTGTCGACGCCGCTCAATCCGTTCCTCACATGCGTGTCGACGTTAAGGATAGTGATTGTGACTTCATGGCATTCTCTGGCCACAAGATGATGGGCCCCACGGGGATAGGGGTCCTTTTCGGCAAGAGTGAACACCTGCAGAACATGCCACCATTCCTAGCAGGCGGAGAGATGGTCAAGGAAGTTCACACCACGGGCGCCTCTTGGAAAGACCTGCCCTACAAGTACGAGGCTGGAACACCAAACATCGCGGGAGCCATCGGACTAGGCGCGGCAGTCGACTATCTCCGCAAGATCGGAATGGAGAACGTTCACGACCATGAGAAGGACATCACGAGCTACGCCTTGAACAGAATGGCGAATGTCAAGGGCCTCGTCACATACGGCCCGAGTGACATAGAGCATAGAGTTGGCGTAGTCTCATTCAATTTGGGCGACATCCACGCCCATGACCTTGCTTCAATCCTGGATGAAGAAGGCATCGCCATCAGGTCAGGGCACCATTGCGCACAACCCTTAATGGAATTCCTAGAGGTACCGGCCACGTCGAGAGCGAGCTTCTACATTTATAATACAAAAGAGGAAGTTGACGTATTCATCAACGCCCTTGAGAAAGCCAGGAAGATATTTGCCCGATGAGTTCTGAAATCTACAAAGACATCATCCTAGATTACTACAGGAACCCGCGCAACTTCGGCGACCTGCAAGACCCAGATGTTCGCGCCAAGGACTCTAACCCCCTATGCGGCGACATCATCGAAATGCAGCTCAAAATCAGGGACGGAAAGGTTGACGATATACGGTTCAAAGGCAAGGGCTGTGCAATCAGCCAAGCCTCAGCCTCGATGCTCACTGAAGTTGTAAAGGGCAAAACACTCGACGAGATCAAGGCCATGGGCAAAGCCGACGTCCTGGAACTGCTGGGCATAGACCCGGGCCCCACTCGAATCAAATGCGCTTTGCTGGGGTTGAAGGTCCTCAAACTCGCGGTATACGGGCACCTCGGCCAAGCAATAACCGAAGAAGTAAAGCAGCTAGTCTAACCAGAAAACCTCGATAATTTTCGTTATCGCTGATCCGAAAACGACAACGGAAACTGCCTTGTAACAGATAATTCTGCGCCTTTTGGCTCAGATGAAAAGTTTATGTGATATGCGGTTAACGTGTGAAAGCCATGCCAAACAAATATGTTCTTCCGGAATTGCCTTACAAATACAATGCACTCGAACCGGTAATCTCAGAAGAGATCATGAGACTCCACCACGACAAACACCACGCCGCGTACGTGAACGGCGCGAACGCGGCCCTCGACAAACTGGATAAGGCCAGGAAAGGAGAGCTGCAAATCGATATCAAGGCTGTTCTCAGAGATTTCAGCTTCAACTTTGGCGGGCACGCGCTCCACAGTATCTTTTGGCCCAACATGGCATCCCCAGGCAAAGGGGGTGGAACGCCAGGCGGAGCCATTGGAGACAAAATAAAGAAGGACTTCGATAGCTTCGAGAAGTTCAAACAGCAGTTCTCTGACGCAGCCAAGACAGTCGAGGGCTCGGGATGGGCGCTCCTACTTTACGACAACACGTCCGACCAGCTCGTCCTGACCCAGATTGAGAAACAGAACTTCATGCACCTAGCCCAACTCCCAATACTACTTGGAATAGACGTATGGGAACACGCGTATTACCTCCAGTACAAGAACGATAGGGCGAAATACGTCGACGAGTGGTGGAAGGTTACAAACTGGGATGACGTGGCAGCCAGATTCGCCAAAGCCAAAAAGTAAATTCTCTCCTTCCTACCCTTCTTTCTTTATTTTCTTAGCCAGTTTTCAACATACTGCAGTTTTTCGGGCTTCAGCTTTATTGTGCTAACGTGTAGTAGAAATTTCCTAATAGCATCCTTGCCGTACATTCGTAGATGGTACATTGTCTGCCGATTTGGCCGCCTATCTATTTGAGAAGTTAACCGCCCTTCGATACCGAGCGTATACTTGAGTTCTCTTCTAATGAGCTGAAGCAGGTCAAGGTTGGTATTACTGAAATCGAGATTTATCTTAGGAGTCCTTCTGACTTCCTCTTTGATTACCTTCACACATCCTTCGGCGTCAAAGAACCCTTCTATCAACTGTAACGCATTGACTGAACGATCTCCTCGCCTAAGCAGTTTCGTCAAAACATCTATGTGCTCGCGGATTTCTTTCATCAGGAAGTAAAGTTCTGCATTCTGAAAGATGACGAACCAGACATTTCTACCTCGGTAGGGATACGTCTTGGTTTCTCTGTGGCTCGTGCACGCAGAAACCTTTTCAACATATTTCATGCAGAATTCTCTTTCACCGAGCAACCAAATTTGATATGCCTTCTTCCAAAAGTAGATGCTTCCATCGCCCAGCAAGGCCCCTATGACGTAAAACAGCTCCTTCGTGCGAGTGATCCTTCCGGATCTGTTTCCGAAAGGCGACGTGCCTTTCGTCCAAGCATAAACCGCGCTTTGGCTAACTCCGAACCGTTTCGAAATTGTGCGCACCAGTTCATGTGTTGATTTACCTCGCCTAAATAATTCCTGAAATCGCTCGTATGCTTCGAGACGTTTCTCTAAAGGTACCACGATCCGACTGACGCCCTGCCTAAGGGCCGGTTGAATCAGTGGCCCGATTATATTGCTAGGCGCTGGCCTAGGTGCAATGGTATGCATGAAATTGCCAGCTGTAACAGCTCAATTCTCCTTAGATTTTTCAAGCCAAAAACGATTAGAATACGGTAGCGTTACTCTGGAGACTAGTGGAGACTGAAAGTAATCAGGCGGGAAATCTACTCCCGCCATCTATTGCTAGAAACATAGGACTAGTATTGGTCCATGGTTGACCAAGATGGATCTAGTCGATTAGCTGATGGATCTTCGACTTGAGTTCTATCACTTCGATCTCAGGCGGATGATCTTTCCAGTCATGCTCCCAGCAAACGAGAATGTCACACATCAATTTGTCTTTGAAGTATGTGTTCCGGTAACCCGAACTCTTGAATTTGAATTCAATTTCTACTGGATAGTAACGATCTCCGACTAGTCGCCTACCGAAGGCGTCCGGAAAAGCCTCTTGCACTCCTTCCACCATTATGCCGAGATCTTTCGCAACCAACCCGAAAAGAAAAACTACGCCATTTTCATTGACCGGAGCATAAATCAAGCCTCTGAAATTGATTGGTTCACCAACGGGCTTCTTGAGTTGCTTTGTGACCGGAACAGGTGGCGTGATTCTTACTTCTGTCATCGAGCTAGCCTTCTTCAGAGTGAAGAAATATCTGCCGTCTCTTTTTGTTACCTCGACCTTGTCCCCGGGCTGAGCATTGTTGCGCCGGTACCAGCCGGTAAGTCTGAAGACGCGGTCGTATTTGCCTTGAAGTGTAACCTGCGTTTCCTCACCTGTATCAGTGAAGACAGCGTTAATCTTGATCGTTTCGTTAGTTCTCGGAAATAGATGCGTCATATGTTTCAGAATTTTCATAAATCCATACTGAAGCCCCGCTGCAGTAACTCGGCCTTCGGCGGTTTGTTCCTGCTGCGTCAATTTGAACCAATGAATGAGAAGAGAATCTCTATTTTAGCACTTCCATCCTCCAAAGCCTCAACTTCACCGTTAACACGGCAAGTTAACAAGCAGTCAAAAGTCCGTTCATGTCTATCTGTCCTCGAACGCGGATGGTGCAGTGGCGTCTCACAAACTAGCTTAAATTACGCTTGAAACAAAACAATCGAGCATGACAAGCGGATGGACGAATAAGCTTACGGAGTTGCTCGGAGAACATCTGGCCTCTTGTCATCTGATTCGCCAAGGTCTTTTGGTTTCTTTCACACCGAAGAACACGCCTATCGCAGATCTGTTCGTAACTAACGAATCATTGAAAACCATCCCGATACAACTCAAGACGATCAGGACCGGTACTTGCCAGATGGATGCAAAGGATTTCTTGGAGATTGCTTTCCCTGAACCGCGGGGGAGCTCTGGATCAGTTCGACAGAGGATCAGGAGAAGACTGACGCTTAGCAATCCAGACTTGCCGTATATCTTTGTGTGGCTGGGAAAAGCCTCTGAAGATGAGTTCTACATTTGCTTGGCTCGCCACGTGCAACAAATAATCCATCGGAAGTATTCGACTTGGCTCAGGAAGTGTAAGGGGGTCAGGCCGAAGAATCCCAGATCGACTCATTGCGGTCTCACAAAAAACGATTTGGTGAAATATCATGACAAATGGAATATGATTTTGAACCATCGTATCTTCAGCTGAATGTCTAGAGCGTATTATTTGCAATACAAGAATGACCGTGGCGCCTACGTCGACAAGTGGTGGGAAGTCATCAACTGGTCGGATGTTGACGCGAGATTCGGCAAGGCAAAACGCTAGAACACTGCTCAGCGAACCGGAAAACGCTAGAGTGTTGAAGGGTCTGAATCAAATCAGACCCACCCATTTTTCTTCGATTGCCGAGCATGCGTGCCCATTGCCGTAAGCCGACATAAGATTCAAAAGCACTGAACGCGTAGGCTGCGCAAGCTTACTGACCAGAACAGTCAGAGCGGTGTCTTCTATTTTGATCTGCGCTACTTGTAGCGGAGAAGGCGAAGTTGCTTGTGGAAAGTGCAAAGGTACTGGTAAATTGCCAGCTAATTGCGACGAATGCAAAGGCAAAGGCAAACTGACCACTGACACCGGAACAATCGAATGCGATGTGTGCAATGGTCGAGGCATTGTCGAAAGCAAATGCGATGAATGCTTCGGCGGTGGAAAACTTGTTTGCGAAACTTGCGATGGATCCGGTAACACGGAAGACGGCTAAGCACCACTAATCAATAACCGAACCTTCATCCAAAACCCGCTGTTGCTTTAAGAGGCAAAAAGGACGCGATTCCGCACTCACATAAAGGACTGCTTTGGTCTGGAGACGAAGCCAGCCGGGTCTGCTGGAGAGGTTGTGAGGCAAGCAGACGTTCTCGTTACGGTTACCACCTCTAAGACACCGGTCTTCGACGGCAATTTGTTGAAAGAAGGGACCCACGTGAATGCGATAGGATCTTTTACGTCGGATGCAAGGGAAGTAGATGAGATCACGTTTCGTAGGGCAGGAAAAGCCTTCGTGCACAGCGAAGAAGCACTCGCGGTCGGCGATTTGAAAGTTCCCCTAGAGGTGGGGGCGGTTAAGTCAGAAGATATCGTTCACCTGGCCGATGTCATCGTAGGAAAAAAGACCGGTAGGCTATCTGACAAGGATATCAGTATATTCAGGTCGGTAGGAGGCGCAGCCTACGATGCTGCAGTGGCGGCGACCACATACGAGCTGGCGAGGCTCAAACACATAGGCACGGAAGTTGCGCTTTAGAATCAAAGCCACGAGTTCTCGAAAGCAGTCTCACCAAACCGGGCCCGTCGTATTCTTCACCCAAGACCAGACTTAAGCCCGTTTGTTGCTGTACCTCCAAATTCCAAGAGCGCGGATACAAATCCGGATGACGGCAAGGCTGCTGCTGGAGCGGGGCAAAACGCCTTTCTAGAATGGTCTGAAACACCCTTATCATATGTTGGATTGAGCAGGCAAAAATAAAACTGTGCAACCTATTCTCGTATTACGGAGAGCTAGCTACTGATGACAGTCAGTTTGGCACTGAGCTATGAAAAATATCCGTTCCTGAAGGATTTGGGTATTCAGGGAGTTAACCCAGGTGCATGCGCTGGGCCTGATGATTGGAGCAGCGTTCAAAAACACGAGTTGCTGAACGTCGTATCCCCGATTAACGCTTCTGTTATTGCAAAAGTGGCGCTTGCTTCGAAAGAGGACTACGAGCATGTGGTCAAAGTTGCACAAGAGAGCTTTCTGAAATGGCGCATGACCCCAGCCCCTGTTCGAGGCCAAGTTGTCCGAGAGGTTGGCGACGAACTTCGCAAGCTGAAGGAACCGCTTGGGAAGCTGATAACACTTGAAATGGGAAAGATCGTTGCGGAAGGCATGGGAGAGGTACAGGAGGCTATTGACATTGCAGATTTTGCGGTGGGTTTGTCACGCCAGCTTTACGGGCTAATGATGCAATCTGAACGCCCTCTCCATCGAATGTATGAGCAATGGCACTCCTTGGGGATCGTAGGAATCATCACGGCCTTCAACTTCCCGGTCGCAGTTTGGTCTTGGAACTCAATGATTGCAGCCGTCTGCGGCGACACAATGGTATGGAAACCGTCTTCGAAGGTGCCGCTCTGCGCGATAGCGGTTCAGCACATAATGAATCGAGTAATGAAAAAACACGGCTTGACGGGCACCTTCACGGTCGTTATAGGCAGGGGCTCGACGATCGGCGAACGGCTGATCAACGACAACAGGATCCAGCTCATATCATCAACCGGGTCAACCGCGATGGGCAGGCGCGTCGCGGAAGCAGCCGCAAAGAGATTGGCGCGAACTATATTGGAACTCGGCGGCAATAATGCTATCATCGTTGCAGACGATGCGAACTTGGACCTCGCCGTTCGCGCGATACTTTTCGGTGCAGTGGGAACAGCTGGGCAGCGATGCACCACAACGCGAAGAATAATTGCACAAAGGAAAATCATTGACGAACTGACTGCGAGGCTCGTAAAGGCCTACGAACAAGTCCGCATCGGTGACCCGCTTGACCCCAACACGATCATGGGCCCGTTGGTTGACGAAGACGCAGTTAACAGCATGATGAAAGCCCTAGAGATCCTACCGAAACAGGGCGGTAAAATTATCACGGGCGGAAAGAGGCTTGACAGGCCCGGCTTCTACGTCACACCAACCATCGTCCGAGTCCCGGGCAACACACAACTAGTCTGTGAAGAAACCTTCGCGCCAATACTGTACATCATTCCATACGACACGCTAGACGAAGCGATAAAGCTGCAAAATGAAGTCCCGCAGGGACTATCCTCCGCAATTTTCACAGAATCACTAAAGAAGGCTGAGAAATTCCTCTCAGCTGTGGGCAGTGACTGCGGAATCGCTAACGTGAACATCGGTACCTCTGGGGCAGAAATAGGCGGCGCCTTCGGTGGCGAGAAAGACACCGGCGGCGGCAGAGAAGCCGGCTCGGACGCATGGAAACAGTACATGCGGCGGCAGACTACGACAATTAACTGGAGCGACCAGCTTCCACTAGCCCAAGGCATCAAATTCGGCGAGCAATAGGGGAAAAGAGTAAGATTGGCCCAGTCCTATGTGACGTGTTCCAGCCATTGAGCGTATTTCTCACTACGCCCTCGTACTGCGTCTTCATATGCGGCCTGAAGCTTCCGTGTCACAGGGTAATCCCCATTTCCAATTTTTCTTCCGTCGACTTCGTTGATGGGTGTGATTTCAGCTGCAGTTCCGCAGAGAAACAGCTCGTCTGAGGTGTATAATTCCTCTCTCGAAATCTCTATGCGTTTGCATTCAATGCCGACGTCCCCAGCAATTTGGATCACGCTGTCTCGTGTGATTCCTCGGAGTATTCCTGCTGCTGCTGGTGGCGTTGAAAGGGCACCGCGTTTGACGCGGAAGATATTCTCACCCGTACCTTCCGTTACCATGCCGTTTGCGTTTAGGAGGATGGCTTCATCATACCCAGCCTTCAGGGCCTCGACCTTGGCGAGTGCGGCATTTGCGTAGTTTGCAGAGGACTTTGCTTGAGGTGGCAGAGTCAATGGACTGATTCGACGCCAAGACGAAACGAGGCATCGGACACCATTCTTCAACGCATCTTTCCCAAGGTAGGCTCCCCACCGCCAGGCTGCAACAGCGAAGTCAACCCTGTTCGGAAGCGGGTTGACTCCCATTTCCCCATAGCCGTAGAATGCGATTGGTCGAATGTAGCATTCGTCAAGGCCGTTAGCCTTGACGGTGGATTTGATTGCCGCGGCTATTTCATCGGGACTGTATCTGAAGTCCATTAGGTATATCTTGGCGCTGTTCACGAGCCGCCAGACATGGTCATAAAGCCTGAAAATGGCTGGTCCTCGATCTGTTTTGTAGCATCTGAGCCCTTCGAATACGGCCGTTCCGTAATGCAAGGCATGGGTTAGAACATGTATCTTGGCTTCATCCCAGTCGACCAGTTTGCCGTTAAGCCAGACCTTGCTGACTTTATCCAACTGTGAAAGCCTCGTCCCTAAGGGATTGACATTCGAATAAAAGGGTGAAAGGATAGCCCGCGGGATTCGTTAGGGAGGCAAGGGCGAAGAGCTAAGTGATTTGCACGTGGTCTACTTGATAGTAGCGCTTGGCCAGCATGCGAGCCTTGTCTATGGTTCTGCCGTTCTTGCCTATGGCTAGGGCTTTATCCTTCGGGTCGACTTCGACTACTACGATCTTGCGGTCTGGCCTTTCGGTTATCCGAATTTCCTTCACCTTGGCCGGGGCCAGGCAATTCTTGATAAGCCCTTCGACATTGTCGGAGAATTCTACTACCTCTATGGGTCGGCCGGTCATCTTTCGGAGCATGTTGATGTTTTTTCCACCCTTCCCTATGGCGAGACCCATTTCACCGGCTTTAGCGATGAAGATTATTCTATCGCCTTCGTTGTCGATTACGCAATCGTTGGCTGTTGCGCCTGTGATGTTCTCGAAGAGGGCGATGTAGCGCATCTCTTCTCCGGTTAGCTTTATTCTTGAAGTGGCCATGTCTTAGCGCTCTGCTAGCTTGAGTATCTCAGAATCACCCGGCTCTTTGATCGTTAACGCAGCTACCATGAATGGTTTGCCGCATGCCGATCCTAGGTCCACGCTTGTTCCCTGGTAATTATAGACTGGGACGGATGATTGCTTCGCGTATTGAACAATGTCAGTTTTGTCCTGGTCGGGGCAGTTGGAAGCCAATATCAGAAGCTTGGCCTTGGCGAATCTTACGGCGTCAAGAGCTTCCCTAACGCCCAAAGTAACCTTGCCCGTCTTCACAGCGATCTGTATCTGCTTGTTCACGTCCACTTTCGCGGTCTGCATTACTTCTTGCCCTTCTCCGGCATGGACATATAAACCTCGATGAGGCCAGTTCCCATGGGAACTTGTTGCCCCACAATAACGTTCTCTGCAACACCCCGTAAGGTGTCTCGTGTTCCTTTGATCGCGGCGTCGATGATAGTTGGTATCGTGATCTCGAAAGCTGCCTTGGCCAAGGTGCTGGCCTTTTCTCCGCTAACGCCATGCCTTCCGACCTGGAGCACCTCGCCTGATGCGGTCATCGCGTCCGCGACGAGCATCACGTGCCGCACGTCGACGTCGAGGCCTTGTTCCTCTAGGACGGCCGTGGCCTCTTTTATGATTACGTTGCGGGCCGCTTCAATTCCAAGCACCTCAGCGACCTCGTGCATGTTGTTTGAAATCGTTCTGGTAGTGTCTACCCCTTCAGTTTCAAGAGTTAACTCGAGGTTGGATCCTTCCGTCCTGATGACCCATTCGTTCTTCTCGCCCGTCCTCTCTTCCATGACCAGCGCGCGCTTGACTTGGGGAATTCCTTTGACGTGCATTAGCGGCAGGCGCAGTACGAGCCTGTTGAATTGTGGTATGTCCATTTCCTGTGGCGTGATGTGAACTGTGTTCCTTTCAACCTCTACTTTACATCCACCCGGCGTTACCGCTGCTTTCACGTCTTTGAGTGTTACTTCTCTTTCCCTCATCGCTTCCGTGGTCAATGTGACAACTATCCGCATCTTTGTGATATCCGACTCGATGCTGGACGCAATCTCCCCTAACGTTGTGTGGGTGATCTGTGTAGCAACCTCCTGAGCCTTCTCGCGGCTTGCGCGGCGTTTCTTGTCGAGGTAGACCATCATCATCGGTGTAGAGGGAATTTTTCTCGCGTCTACGATCTCGATCAGTCTTGGAAGGCCTAGGGTTACGTTTTGCTCCCGGACGCCTGCGAAGTGGAATGTTCTCAGCGTCATCTGTGTTCCCGGTTCACCTATGGATTGAGCTGAAACGATGCCTGCCGCCTCTCCAGGTTCGATCATGGCCTTGCGGTAATTCTTCACCGCCTCCTTTATGGCTTCGTCCACCCCCCTTCGGGTAAGCTTCGCATTCAACAAACTCTCCTTCAGTTGCTCGGTGAGGCTCGGTGTAAGATCTCTCCTGACCTCCGCGACTTTCTTCTCAATGTAGGCTTTACTGGCCTTTGCTCCTTTTTCGATCGTAAGCTCAACGCGTTCGACTAGGCGTTCGGTATTCACCGCCTTGCCGTGGTCGCTCTTGGCCGTATCGACTCCATCTTCACCATACCTGAATTGTATGATGTCGCCTCTCGAGTCGCGTACAGTTCCGTCGTATTCGACTCGGATATGTTCTAGGGCGTTGATGAGTCGGCGCTGCATGTAGCCGCTTTGTTGTGTCCGGACGGCGGTGTCTACGAGTCCTTCCCTGCCTCCCATAGCGTGGAAGAAGAATTCCACGGGTGTCAAGCCGTCTCGGTATGAGGCGTAAACGAAGCCACGGGCTTCGGCTCCAACATCGCCTTTGTCGAAGAAGGGGAGGGCTCGGTCCCTGTAACCTCGCCTGATTCGCTGGCCTCGAATTGACTGCTGCCCTACCGTGGCCACCATCTGGGCGATGTTCAGCATTGAACCCCGTGCCCCCGTCTTGGTCATTATGACGCCTGAATTGTCCGTCTCAGTCTTGAGGTACTGCTCCGCTAGCTCGCCCGCTTGGTCGCGGGCCTTGGAAAGCTCATCCATGATACGTAGTTCAAGCGATTCTTCGAGTGAGCGGCCTGGGAGTCGTTCGAGAGTTCCCCTCTTATATTGGTCAATTAAGTCTTGGACGTGTTCTTCGGCTTTCTTGACCGCTTTGGATATCTTGTCTCTGACCGTGTCTGATATGTCAAGCTCATCAATTCCGTACGTGAATCCTCGCAGCGTTATGAACCGGTCCAGTAGCTTGATCAGGCTATTGAGGAAGTTTCGACCGGGTTCAGGGCCGCTGTCTTTCACTATGCGGTGGAATAGGCTCTCGGAGCGTTCAGCACCGATCGTGTTCTTGTCTATGACGCCTTCCACAAGCGTCCCATCTTTCACTACAACGGAGCTGCCGTCTTCCTGAGTAACCATGCTTGATTTGGCCACGAAGTTGAAACCCGACGGCAGAAAGAGGCTGAAGATCTGCTTCCCGCTCCACAGCTCAGATGGCCGTTTTATCTCGGGAGGCGGAAGCTCTCCATAATATCCCGCAGCGACGAGGAGTTTTCCAACCTGTTCTTTGGTAAGATAGGTCGATTTTCTTGTAAGCAGGTAGGCGGCGGTGAGCAGGTCGGTTTTTGCGCCAATGATAGGTCCACCGTAACGCGGGGAGAGTATCTGGTCTTGGACTTGCATCAGTAACTTTGCTTCCGTTCTGGCCTCCTCACCCTGCGGAACGTGAAGGTTCATCTCGTCGCCGTCGAAGTCAGCATTGTAGGGCGGGCAGACACATGGGTTGAGTCTAAAGGTCTTGTATGGCAGAACCTTGACCGTGTGCGCCATTATCGACATTCGGTGAAGGGAGGGCTGACGGTTGAAGAGAACGATATCCCCATCCCTAATGTGGCGTTCCACAATGAACCCTGGCTGAATTGCTTCAGCCAGGCTCTCGCGCTCCGTGACAAATTCGAGTCGAACTCTTCGGCCATCAGGCCTCACAATGTAGAGAGCTCCCGGGTACTGGTCTGGGCCGTTTCTGATGAGCTGTCGGAGCTCTTCAACATTCCATGGGGTTACCCTCTCAGGAATAGTGAGACGTTGCGCAACATCTAGGGGCACGCCCACTTCGTTAATGTCTATGTTGGGGTCGGGCGAGATCACAGTCCTGGCGGAGAAGTCCACACGTTTCCCAGAAAGATTGCCCCTGAACCTTCCTTCTTTTCCTTTCAGCCTCTGGCTGAGCGTTTTCAACGCTCGGCCGGACCTGTGGCGGGCTGGTGGCAGGCCTGAAACTTCGTTGTCAAAGTAGGTTGTGACATGATATTGAAGTAGTTCGTGGAGTTCCTGAATGATATTGACAGGCACGCCGGACTCCAATGCTTCTTTGAGCTTCTGGTTGATCCTGATGATGTCGACGAGCTTGTGTGTGAGGTCGTCTTCTGAACGAATTCCAGATTCGAGAGTGATAGAGGGGCGAACAGTCACGGCGGGAACGGGGAGGACCTGAAGGATCATCCATTCAGGGCGCGCAGCCGTCGGCTCCATCCCCAGCAATCGAAGGTCGTCGTCTGGGATGCGTTCGAGTCGCTCCCGGACTTGGCTGGGGTTTAGCCTCGCCGCGCCGCCGTCAACCATTTCATGGAAGGTGGTTGGTTTCCCATGTTCAATTGGGTATTGGCGAGCTCCGCAGTGAGGGCACTCTTGGCTCTTCTTCGCGTCTTTCATTACGGCCTCGTAAAATGTCGAGGGAATTTCGTTTAGCAGCTTCTGTTCCCTTTGCATCCGTTCATTGTACGCCTTGATCTTATCGGCCGAGAGCAATATGCGGCCGCAGTTTCGACATGTAACTTGAAGGAGCTTGTGAATGAGTTTCGCAAACGCCACATGAACAACGGGTTCGGCAAGCTCGATATGCCCGAAATGTCCGGGGCATGCTGAGGCAGTGTTGCCACAGGTCTTGCATTTCTGTCGCGGCTCCAGTGTGCCGAGCCGTCCGTCCATAAGCCCCGAAACGATTGGAACTCCGTCCTCGTCGTATGTATCAGCGGTTTGGAGTTCAACCGCTGAGAGCCCTCGGATTTCGCTCGGGGATAGGAGTGTGAAATGGATGCTTCCAATTACTTTCGTTGCTTCTTCAGCGACTGACATTCTAAGCACGCTCCGATAGTTCTAGGCGCGGGGCTACACCAAGCGCCATCAGTTCTTGCAATAGCAGTTTGAACGCGTAAGAGAGTTGGACGCCTGAAATTGCCGCCTTGTCACCGTCGATCCTGCAAATGTACTTGTTCTGTTTCACATCGTGATAGGCCAAGAGGCCGCATTTCTCGCAGATCATCACGGTATACTTGTCTGATTCTTCGAGCAGTCTGTCTCTCAACAGAGCAGATGCGCCGTGGCCGATTAAGCAGTCACGTTCCATCTCGCCGAATCTGAGGCCCCCGCCCCTTGCTCGACCCTCGGTTGGTTGGCGTGTGAGCATCTGCACTTGTCCGCGCGCTCGGGCGTGCATCTTGTCCGAAACCATGTGGTGTAGTTTCTGGTAATAGACGACGCCCATGAAAATGTCGGCGACGAGCTTCTTGCCGTCGACTCCATTGTACATGACCTCCCTTCCGCTATGCTGGAAGCCTAACTCGAGAAGCGTCTCACGGAGGGTGTCTGGCCTTTCGTTGCTGAAAGCCGTTCCGTCAACAGGTTCGCCGCGTAGACTTGCGACTTTTCCTGCGACTGCTTCCACAAACTGGCCGATGGTCATTCGTGAAGGGATTGCGTGCGGGTTGATGATAACGTCAGGCACGATGCCTTGCTCGGTGAATGGCATGTTCTCCTGCGGAATCAGCGTTCCGATAACTCCCTTCTGTCCGTGTCTGGACGCGAATTTGTCGCCAAGTTCGGGTATCCGCGTGTCGCGTACGCGCACCTTTACCAAACGGTTGCCTTCGATCGATTCGCTCAGGAAGACTGCGTCCACTATGCCTTCCTCGGAGGGGCGCATGCCAACCGATGAATCCCGTTTGGTTGGGCCCTTGACTTCGAACTCACGGTACTCCTCAAGAAATCTGGGCGGGCTCGTTCTTCCAATCAGAACAGTGTTTCCAGTAACATCTGACTCAACGGATATGACACCGTCCTCTTCCAGAAGCCTGTAGTACCTGTCACCCCTGTACCCACGTATCCCGGCCTCAGGCACCTCGAACTTGTCGCGGAGACCTCCGAGGTATTGCCTGCACTCTCCTTCATAGACTCGGTAGAAAGTTGAACGGAAGAGCCCGCGGTCAACAGATGATTTGTTGATAATGATAGCGTCTTCCATGTTGTAGCCTTGGTAGCAAAGAACTGCGACAACACAATTCTGGCCTGCTGGCCTACTATCATACTTTATGATGTCCATGGGTTTCGTTCGAACGACTGGAACTTGCGGGTAGTGAAGGATATGAGCACGCGAATCCACGCGGTTCGCATAGTTAACTGAGAAGACGCCCAGTGCCTGTTTCGCCATAGCTGACTCGTACGCGTTGCGTGGTGACTGGTTATGTTCTGGGTAGGGAATTAGCGATGCAGCGATTCCTAGGATCGTGTACGGCGCTATCTCTAGGTGCGTTGTCCTTTCGTTGATTCGGCCTGGTGATGGGGCGATAAGCGCGTTCTCTTCCTCGTCGGCGTCCAAGTATTCGATAATGCCACGCTCCACCAGATCTTCCCAGCGCATCTCTCCGCGTTGGATTGCTTCGACATGTTCCCGCGTCAGTCGCGGCTTTGCGTTCTCAACGATGATTAACGGCCGTCTTACCCGGCCTTGGTCACAGTTAACGTAAAGCTCGGGCCTTCCTCCTTCAACCTGCGGCGGAGAAAATGCGACATTTACTTCCGAACTTATCTCGTCACTCCTGCGCATGCGAATAAGTTCCAAAGCCATCTTGTCGGCATCGCGGACGAATCCAGCGATTAGACCGTCAACAAAAACCTTAGCGCCTGTTTCGCGTAGCTTGCTGTCGGCTTCGTCAACAGTGATCGCGCCCATCCTGCGGAGTTTGGATACGAATTCCCGTGAATCGACTCCAATGGAGATGACGGCGCTGAGGGCGAGGTTCTTGACAAGTCCGCAGTTTGATCCTTCAGGTGTTTCGCTGGGGCAGAGCCTTCCCCAATGGGTCGGGTGAAGGTCTCTTGCTTCGAGGTTTGGTTGGCTTCTGCTCAATGGAGATTGGAGCCTGCGGAGGTGGCTTAGAGTTGAGGAGAAATTAGTTCGGTCGAGCAGTTGGGTTACGCCGACTCGGCCGCGAACCCAGTTGCCCGTAGCTATCGCATGTTGGATTCGTTCGGTAATGATTCCGGGGCGAATCGCGTTACTGATTGAAAGCTCCGCATGCCTACGGATTGTTATCCGTTCCAGCTGATACTTGAGGTCACGGATGAGGTTCCTGAAGGATATTCGGAATAGTTCAGCTAGCAGGGAACCAGCAAGCTTCAGCCGCTTGTTTGCATAATGGTCCTTGTCGTCAGGTTGCCGCATCCCGAGTTTCAGTTCGATCACACGAGAACCGACCTCAGCGAGGCAGGCCGCCTTCTCTTTCCTGTCTTCTGGATTACGCCCGATGTGAGGCAGGAAGTTCCGGTCGACGGAAGCTTCCGCCTTCTTCAAGCGGTAGTCTTCAACTTGGCCTGGAGCTAGCCTGTTACCGATATACAGGAGCGCGTCTCTCTGGGTTACGACGCCGATAGATTTCTCGAATGTCGGCGCCAGTTGGTTCTGGAGCGCCTCGTCGGGGGAGATCATCTCTGCGATCTTTGAGTCTTCCTCATACCCGAGTGCCTTCATCATTACTACGAGTGGGATATCTGACGGGACACCGGGCATCGTGATGTAAATTGCGCCATCCGTCTTCAAGGTGACTTCTGTTCGTGCCCTAAAACCGACTGTCGTTGAGAAGATCTTGGCCTTGTATGTGGGGTGCACGCCAGTCTGTTCTTTGTCAACGAGAATTCTGTTCGCAGCCAAGTCCTCCAGCGCGATCACGACTCGCTCGGCGCCGTTTACAATGAAATAGCCACCCGGATCGAGTGGGTCCTCTCCTATACTGATCAGCTCTTCAGGCGTCATGCGGGATAACGGGCAGATCTTTGAGCGGAGCATTACGGGGAAGTCGCCGATGTACACAATCTCGGTCTGCCCTTCTCTCTCCCCGATGACCGGAGTCATCTCAAGGTGCAAGGGTGCAGCGTACGTAAGGTTGCGGATTCTGGCCTCGGTTGGAAATATCTGTCGTTCCGAGCCATCTACTTCAGTCACTCGAGGCGTGCCGATCTCGATCTTGCCGAGCTTGATCTTCAGTGGGTAATCCTCAATCTCGATCGGTATCTCTCCAGTTTCGTCAACAATGGCCTGCAACCCACTCTCGATGAACTCGTTGTATGAGTCAACATGTTGCCTCACAAGCCCTTTTTCTTCCAAGAAATGTTTGATCAGTTCCCAGATTTGTGGGCTGACGGTTGAGGTTGTTGTTACTGCCATGAAATCACACTAACCCTCAACAACATAACGATAAACCACAACTTCGCCTGCGGTGGCGCTCTTGCGAGTTATCCGCAGAATATCCCCCATCTTTGCTCCAAGAGTCTCAGCGGCAGGGTCGCTGGGCTTGATGTATGGGAGCTGATATGGCCTGATGTGGAACTCTCGCATCAATTCCTCTGCTTCTTTCTTGGAGAGAAGTTCATGTTTGGGAACAAATTGGTGTGCAAAAATGTTGTATGACCTATCCTTATCGCTATCTTTCAACCTAGGCATTCTCTCCACGGAGAAAAGGTTCATCCGGCCCTCGATTCGAGCCTTACCGAAACTTTCCGTAGAACCACCCGGACTCCCGCTAATAAAGTTTGGGCCGGATCAAACCGCTCCGCTAAATGACTCACTGCTTCCGACCCGTAGATTTCGGAACAGTTCGCTTCTCGACGTCCCGGATGTTATGTCGTATCCCATTAATTACGTTTGAGGCGCAGCCAAACTCGACCTCTTTTCAGGATTCTTCGCGTCGATAAACCAAGGTTGAACTTGCTTGATCTGTGGGTAGGAGGACTATTTCGTTGATGTTGACATGCGGCGGCCGCGTAAGCGAGTAGAACACAGCGTCAGCTACATCATCCGCGGTCAAGGGGGTCATACCGCGATAGGTTTGTGCAGCTCGCTCCCGATCTCCGCGGAATCTGACTTGTGAGAATTCTGTCTCAACAAGCCCTGGGCTGATTGTGGTGACTCGGATCGGTGTACCGAGAAGATCCTGCCTCAGGCCGTCCGACAGAACTCTGACCGCAGCCTTGGACGCGCAATATACGTTGCCACGAGGGTAGGTCTGCATTCCAGCAATGGAGGCAATATTGACGACGTGGCCCCGCCCACGCTTCACCATCCCTGGGACAACCAAGCGGGTTGCATACAGGAGACCTTTGATGTTGCTGTCAATCATCTCCTCCCAGTCTTCAATGTGGCCCTCGTAAAGTTTGTCAAAACCGCGGGCGAGACCTGCGTTGTTGATCAGGACGTCGATCGATTCCCACTCGCCGGGAAACTTCTCAAGCGCCGCCTTAACCTGGGTAAGGTCCCGAACGTCAAAGGGACGAAGGAGACTTGAGGTACCATGGTGCTCCTTCAGGTCCCTAGCTATGGCCTCCAAACGTTCCTTGCGCCGACCATTCAATATTAGTTTGGCACCATCCTTGGCCAAAACCCGAGCGCAAGCAGCCCCAATTCCGCTGCTCGCACCGGTAATCAGAACTATCTGGTCTCTCAGCGACTGCACGGTCAAATCATCTGGGAGGCACTGGGTATCCGTTATATCAAAACTTACCCTGCCGCGAGAAGGCCCTCTTTGTCCATAATCTAGTGGCTAGTATAGAGACTAGGCACGGCAAGGGTATAGCATATTCTAATGTTCGAATATTCGGCGAATGGAATGCTGTCACCAACCAAGCAACGAGTCCTACAGATGCAGTCAGAGATCTGCAAGATCCTCTCCAATCCGAAACGCCTCCAAATCCTGCACGAACTCCGGAGCGGCGAAATGACCGTTAGCGAATTGACATCGGCTACAGGAATGAGACAAGCAAACGTTTCACAGCATCTGGCGTTGATGCGGCTCCGTAACATGGTGATTGAGAGGCGTGTCGGCAATACAGTGTTTTACCGAATCTCGGACCGACGCATCAACAACGCTTGCGACATAATGCGAGATGTCCTGATTGATCAAGCAAGTGCTGATTCCAAGTTGGTTAGGTTGGCGGCCGCGCCCAGTCGCTAGTAGGAGATGAAAGAATATGCAAACTTTGGAAGAGAAATCCGTGACTCACCTGAAACGAAACAAGCTTGTCATAATTTGTTCTAAGGGCAGCTTGGACATGGCCTATCCGCCGTTAATGTTGGCTACGACAGCCGCGGCGATGGGCATGGATGTACACCTGTACTTCACGTTCTGGGGCATGAACATGATAACGAAGAAGACCATTGATTCGCTGAAAATCTCCCCCGTAGGAAACCCAGCCCTGCCATCGTCGCCACAAACAACATCATATCACCAATCAACAGGATCGGGCGGGTCTACAAATACAACGGGCGCATTAACTGTCCCTTCGAGATGGGCTCCGGCCAGGCATCTTTCGTCGTCGGATCCTACGACATGCCGGTTAAGGAGATTGAACCTTCACGAATACGATACGCAATGAAGCAAGCCTTTGCTCGCTTTTACTGGAAAACCCTTTCAGGTAGCTGGGATTGGCTTCTTAACGCATACTTCGGCAGGACGTATACGATCGAGAAGTGAGGAGCACATGCAGGTTTCAGTAAAGCTGGAGCACGTTGAAGCCATGAAGTTCAACGTGAAACTACCTGATGGCCGCGGAATTGAGCTGAACTCGGCAGACCAAATGGGACAGGCCTTTTCACCAATGGAACTCCTCTTGGTTGCATTGGCAGGCTGCACGGCTATGGATGTGCAGTGGATTTTGGATAGGCAGCGGCAGAAGGTTGACAGGCTCGAAATTTCAGCTCGAGGAACCCGACGTGATGACGACCCCAGGTACTATGAAACTATCGACTTGCAGTACACGCTTTCAGGCCTGAAGATCAGGAAAGATGCTGTTGAAAGAGCAATACGGCTCTCCCTAGAAAAGTACTGTTCAGTTCGTGCCATGCTCAAAGATTCGGTCAAGCTAAACATAACCTACACAGTTGCAAATGGCTCAGAACCGGAGCAGAAGTACACCTACACCGTGACGCCCACGCCCGGCAGTCAACCGATATGTTGCGGCCTCTAAAACACGCCAATTGACTGCCAGACCATCCTTAGCGAGAGCTTTCCGTGCGCGGTTTGTCATTGCGGGTGCCAATTCGTCTTTTATCAGCCCGAAACATTGCTTGACTAGACAGAAATTGGGCAGCCCAAGAATGATTCGTAAGCCTAAGAAGAAGAAAGAGCAGGCCACCCCAGCAGCATCAAGTCAAATGGCTCCCACCGTAGCTTAGCCGCCTAGTACCATAGCTTGTTACCGTCTTGCCGTAAGGACCTGCATTTATCTACGCAAGTTTCTATGGGGCTCTGGCGGTTTGTGCCTTCGGCGGATTGGGGCCCAATGCAGGAAGGAGAGCCTAAGGAATTCTATCAATACGACCAGAGTAAGAGAACGCTGGCGAGGCGTTACGAGAGCATCAAGTTAATTCTGGACCTCGTTATTGGAATGATCGTTCCGATCGCTTTTTCGGTCTTTCTTATTCTGTCGAGCGTCTCGGTTGAACTAAGCCAATTTCTCGTTTCGGTGACCGGTTCTTACTGGTTTGTCCTTGGCCTGTACCTTGTTGTCTTCGTAGCGCTTCTACAGCTTGTAGAAAAGCCATTCTCGTTCTACTCGGAGTTCATTGTCGACCACAGGTTTGGCCTCTCAACCCAAACGTTGAGAGGTTGGTTTGTTGACGAGCTGAAAGGGCTCGGGATTGAAGTCGTGTTTGGCGTTATCGCTGGCTTCGTTCTTTACTATCTAATTCGAACCATGAGTCTGTGGTGGCTTCTGGCCGCAGCTCTCTTCGCGGTCTTTTCCATTCTGCTGTCCATTCTCCTTCCTTACATCATCATGCCAATCTTCTATAAAGTCACACCAGTAGCTGACCAGACTTTGAAGGGAAATCTGCTCGAGATGTCCAAGAAAGTTGGAGCTAAGAATATCGATCACGTACTCGTTGCTGATGAGAGCCGAAAGTCCGTAAGAGCTAACGCGTTCTTCTCCGGAATCGGGAAGAGCAGAGCTATCATCCTGTTTGACACGCTACTAAACAATTTCACGCGCAGAGAGGTTGTGACCGTCGTTGCCCATGAGCTCGGGCATTATGTGAACAAGGATATTTGGAAAGAAGCGTTGGTTTCCGGTCTTTTTGCTATCCCGCCTTTCTTCATCGCCGATTATGCGCTCAGGTTCAGTGCGGGTGGGCTCGGGCTTGCGGGCATAGCTGATCCCGCGGGCATTCCGCTTATCTTTGGAATCTTGATCGGGGTGAGTTGCTTGTTGCAACCAATCTCCAATGGGATCTCTCGAATACTGGAACGCCAAGCAGATGAGTTTGCTTTACGCGCCGCAGACGACTCGGATGCTCAGGCTTCAGCGGAAAGGCGGCTCGCGGACTTGAGCCTCGCCGTTGACACACCTAACCGCCTAGTTGAACTGTTCTTCTACACTCATCCCTCATCTTCCAGACGCGTGCGGTTAGCGGAAGATTGGAAGCGCACACATGCAACTTCGTGATATCAGAATGCTTGGACCATTTGTTCAGGACATGCCAGCGTTCGTGTTTGCCGATTCATTTTCACGATTAGCTGTTTGGACGTAGTCGTTCATGGCGGGAATATCTGGTTCATGTTGGCTGAGTGGATTTGGCTATTGACTGTAGGGCTTTGAGGGTTTCTTTCACATGCTGCCCCGGATGGATTTGAGAGGAGTATACGTGCCTGACGATGCCCTGTTTGTCAATTATGAAAGTGGCCCGGCCGGGTATGAACCCCAGCGTGGGCTTCACGCCGTAAGCCCTTCGCACCGAACCATCCGTATCGCTCAGCAATTGGAAGGGGAGTTGTTCCTCCTTCGCGAAGCTTTCATGCGAAACTGTGCCGTCGGGGCTTACTGGCGAGCCGGTCGCCTACCTCAAAGGCCTCCGTAGTACTTCTCCAGCCGTTCGCCGCGGGGTCGACTTTATGTCTCGGCCGTAACCCATGCGCAGCAGAAGTTGCGGGTAGCCTTTCCTGCCCAATAGGTCGCGGACCTTAGGCCGCAGCTCAGGGACTTCTATAGGCTGATTCAAGAAGGACGCCCAGATTTCTTCGGCGCGAGCGCGTAGCAGTACCCTGTCCAAGGCTTGACCAGCCGACAACCAATCTGCCGGAGCGTCATCATCGGTACCGAGTACAGCGAGGACTGGAGATCCTGTGGCAAGTTGGCGATCTTTCGCGGCCTGCCCCTTTCCCATATCAAAGGTTCGAACCACAATAGGAGCGAAGCTTGAAGTCAGCCCTCCTAACCCGAGGGCGTAAGCTGGCATGCCATCGTGGCTAGCGCTTCGATTCGGATGTATCCATGCTGCCACTTCGCGGCGGAATCTGCTGTCAGCCATCTGGATGCGGTCGCCTTCGGCGATCAGATCGGCGACCTTGTTTCGTTCGTTTTCTTTCACGATCTCAAGCCATGCGCCTTCCTTGCTGGCCGCCTCTTTCAGTTCGGAAAGGACTTTTTCTGGAACTTCGCGAGAGTCGAAAGGCATTCGATTAGTTCGACGTTTGGGTATGGCCTTGAAGAACAGCTGTTCCTCCGCCGTAGGTTTTCCCTTTCCACCGAAACCTACGCGTGCGAGCAGGTCAGGCTCGTTGCGGTCTGGAAACGTCTGCACTTTGCCCTCGTAACCGAAATGGCGAAGCGCGATTCGCAGGTGAAAGAGCGCGGCTCCGCAAGCCATGATCAATTCTCGATCTTCAGGATCGCAGACGGGCAAGGCACGGGTTCGGTCGGCATACAGTTGCACTTCATCGTCGACTATCTTGAAGAGCCATGGCTGCGAATTGTGGCCTGACGGCGCTAGGACCGCGTAGTTCAAGAGGTAACGCAGCTTCTCCGAAGATGTACCCGCCTTTGGAAATCCTCCCTCAGAGATTTCCCATGGATCCCATAATTCAGACATATCTCACTGCTCCCAGTGTGTTCACGAAAATTCGCCGGCGTCGAGCTATTAAGAGAAGTGCTCGATTCTCGACCCAGAATACGAACTGCTTTCTCCACTCGTACCAAAAATCTGTTATCACGCGTCAAGTGAGCTTCACTTGCGTGACCGAGCATGAAAGAATACGACGCCATCGCCATTGGGACAGGCTCGGCAATGAATGTCGTCGAGGGATTGATGCAGAGGGACCCGAACATCAAGGTTGCCGTCATCGACAAGGACGAACCCGGTGGCATCTGCCTTACGCGTGGCTGCATACCATCCAAGATTCTACTCTATCCGGCGGAGGTGGTCCGCGCAATCGAAAGAGCAGGCACCTTCGGGATCGATGTGGACATTAGGAAAGTGAGTTTCCCAAAAATCATGAAACGCATGAGGAACTTAATCGACAAGGACATAGAATCGATTACGCATGGACTCTCGAGTTCGCCGAACATCGATTACTACCGCGCCGCAGCTGAGTTCGTTGGCCCGTACACCTTGAAGGTTGAAAACGAAACGATCAGCTCGAATATGATCTTGCTCTCCACCGGATCGAAGGCGATCATTCCGCCTATCCGTGGTTTAGAGGATGTGGGTTACCACACCAGCGATACAATCCTCTATGAAACAAAGCTGCCAAGAAGCATCGCGATCGTTGGCGGCGGCTATATAGCCGCTGAATATGGCCATTTCCTGTCCGCCATGGGATCAAATGTCACAATAATTGGCCGAAACCCCCAGTTTCTCCCGCAAGAAGAGCCTGAAGTGTCGGCCCTTGCAAAGCGGGAACTTGAGCAGCACATGAAGATCCTGACAAACCACGAAGTCGTCGAAGCGGGGAAGGCACCTGGGGGCAAGAAGAAATTGATCGCGGTGGACAGGGAGACCAAGCAGAAGGCGGCAATTGTTACCGACGAGATTATGATCGCCTCTGGTCGAGGACCAGCCACGGACATCCTCCACCCGGAGCGTGCGGGAATCAAGACTGACCCGCAGGGATGGATTGCTGTTAATGAGTTCTTGGAGACATCTTTACCGAACGTTTGGGCTTTCGGGGACGCGAACGGCAAATATCCTTTCAAGCACAAAGGCAACTACGAGTCCACAGTCGTCTACTACAATGCCGTGCTGAAGCGAAAGATGCCAGTAGACTACCACGCTGTACCGCACGCGGTCTTCACAGACCCTGAGATCGCGAGCGTCGGTTTAAGGGAGAAAGAGACCATCGCACAGTTTGGGCCCGATCGTGTAGTGATAGGTTTCGAACGTTACGAAGACACAGCTAAAGGGGAAGCTATGGCTGTGAAAGATTATTTCGTCAAAGTAATTTTGGAAAGAGACAACCTCAGAATCCTCGGGGCACATATTATCGGCCCGGAAGCCTCAGTTCTAATCCAAGAAATCATCAACCTCATGTACACGCCCGAGCAAAGCGCGCGGCCACTCCTCGACGCCATGCACATACATCCCGCACTCAGCGAAGTTGTCCAGCGAGCCTTTCGATCACTCATGACACCCGAACAATACCACCCCCATATCGGGCACGTAATGGGACATGAAGGACAGAGTTGACTAACGCCAACACATGCCGCCTGGGTGGTGTGCGGTTTACTCACATTGAATGTATACGCTAGCGTACACATCCAAGAAACGGACAATCGACAGATGCGTCACTTACCGACGTATGCCCTGACCTGTGGTCCGTACAGGTAGTAGATTATCACGAGCTGTAGAGCTATCCAAAGTTCTTGGATAACAGCCAAACCGATCCAGTAGACCTGTCCCACAGAGAATATGACCTGCAAAATAGCCAAAACCAGCGTAATCTTCCACGCCCACCTTTTGCCAGTCCACATTCCCCACACCATCAAAAGCCCCGCCAATCCAAGGAAGAACAGAAAAGCACCGACAAGGGTTGAGACAGGCAAAGGGAGAGGGACATGCAGATCGACGACAGGTAGAGACTTGCCAGCAAGAACCCTGCCGCCGAGCGTCTCCATGTCTAGTGACGTAGCCCACTGGTCCGAGAGGAATGCCCAACCACCGGCAAGTCCCCCGATAGCGCTCACAAGCAGGAGGAGTACCAGAACCTTCACACTCGAAGGCCTCTGGGACCTTGTTGCGTTCACACTGCTCCGCCTACCTTGCGCACGACCGCTTCGCTTCCTTCAGAGCATCTGATTGAGTAAAGTGATTCAAGAGTTTGGAAAGCACTGTAAGTATCGTACGGGCGATACCTAGG
>Ga0315280_10003338_pt1 | contig 24788 bp, 21 predicted proteins | sample YL17G06_40_MG_FD_203697 | JGI IMG/M metagenome (GOLD analysis project Ga0315280, IMG submission 203697) | Sediment microbial communities from Yellowstone Lake, YNP, Wyoming, USA - YL17G06_40 | ecosystem: Environmental > Aquatic > Freshwater > Lake > Sediment | place: USA: Wyoming | collected...
CCTTCGTCACGGCGGCCACACAACGGCCGCCGGCTCAGGGCTGACGGGCCCCCGACTGCGGCCCGTCCGGAACGGTGTATGAGGGGAGAGCATCATGCGGCTGACCGGAGTGTGTCTTGTGCCCGTCTTGGGGCTCGCAGTGTCGGGCGCGAGAGCCCAGCTTTCGCGTGAGGAAGTACTCAACGGGGCGGATGCTCGCATCGAGCAACACCGCAAGGCGGATGGCGTCGTGCGGGTGCTGGACGCGCACGGCGACCCCGTGGCCGATGCTCAGGTCCTCATCGAGCAGACAAGCCACGAGTTCCTGTTCGGCTGCAACATCTTCGGATGGGGGCAGCCGACCGCGGAGGATTCGGCGCGGTACAGGGACCAGTTCGCCGCGCTCCTCAACTACGCGACGCTCCCCTTCTACTGGTGGGGCTACGAGGCCGAGGAGGGTAAGCCGGGCTACGAAGGTACGGAGGCCGTCGCTCACTGGTGCCAGGAGCACGGAGTCGCGACCAAGGGCCATCCGCTGGTGTGGAACTATGCGGCGCCGAAGTGGCTCCCCAACGACAACCAGCGGATCATCCAGCTCTCGGACGAGCGTGTGAAGGCGTGTGTGTCGCATTTCCGCGGGCTGGTGGACCGCTGGGATGTCGTGAATGAGGCCACCGACCCCTGGCGGTTCGACAACCTGCTGACCGCCGCGTGGAAGGAGTACGGGCGGGTCGAGTACACGAAGCACGCCTTCGAGATCGCGCGCCAGCAGAACCCGTCGGCGACGCTGCTCATCAATGACTACAGGCACGATCAGGCGTACGCCGACCTCTGCCGCGAGTTGGTGGACGATGCGGGCAAGCCCCTGTACGGCGCGATCGGCATCCAGAGTCACATGCACGGCGGGGTGATGTCGCCGGAGGAGATCTGGCAGGTGTGCGAGCGGTTCGCGCAGTTCGGGGTGCCGCTGCACTGGACCGAGACGACGATTCTCAGCGGGCCCCGCGGCGAGAAGGGCTGGCTCCCAACTACGCCGGAGGGAGAAGTGGCGCAGGCGGACGCGGTCGCGATGTTCTACACGGTGATCTTCAGCCATCCGGCGACCGCGGGTCTGACCTGGTGGGACTTCTCGGATCGCTGGGCCTGGCAGGGAGCCGCGGCGGGGCTCCTGCGCGAGGACCTGTCGCCGAAGCCGGCATACGACCGGCTGATGGCGCTTATCAAGGGCAAGTGGTGGACGAAGCTCGACACGCGCACGGGTGACAACGGCACCGCCTTGTTTCGCGGCTTCCGGGGAGCCTACCGGATGACGGTACGCAAGGACGGCCGCGAGGCCACCGCGGAGGCGGTACTCACCAAAGACGGGCCGAACGAGGTGAAGGTGGAGCTGAAGTGAGGGCCCTTCGTCACGGCGGCCGCAGGGCGGTCGCCGGCTCAGGTTGAGCGGGAGGGGGTCGTCGGGGTCTCGGGGTCGGGGTCGTTGTCAGCCGCGAGCCGGGCCTGGGCCTCGCGGATCGCGCTGTCGAGCGTGCTTGCGTCCGGGCTTGGCCCGGGGCCGCGGCCGCGCTCGTAGTGCTCCAGAGCTTGCGCGTAATTGCCTTGGCGGGTGCACACATCGCCGAGCCTCAGATGAAGTCTCCTCGCCGCAAGCTGATGCCCCGCGGACCGGGCACGATCGAGGGCCATCTGGTACGACGCCGCAGCCTGGCTGAGCGCGGACCGCGACAGGTGCAGGTCACCGATCGCCTCGAGTGCCTCCGTGCGGATGCGCGTGTCGGCTGCCTCCTGAGCGGCCCGGGCCAGCCGCGCCAAGGCACGGTCGCCGTCGCCCGCGACGATCTCCAGCTTGCCAAGGAGCACCGTCAGCTCCCAATAGACCGGCAGGCCCCGAAGCGCCGCCTGGCCCGAGCCCTCGAGCAACGCCCGCTGGCTGACCACGCGGTCGCGCAGTAGAGAGGTGACATCGGAGCGCTGGTGGGGCGAAGCGTGGCCGAGTGGATGCAGGGGCCGGCCATCGTCGAGGGGGAGGTCCAGGTCGGCGTTGTAGCGCGCGTCGGCCTCTGTCAGCAGGGCGGGGACGGCCTCGTCGACAAGCTCCCGGTCCGCGATGGACAGAAGCAGCAGCAGGCGCTGGGCCGGTGCGGCCTGGATCGCTCGCAACAGCGCGGCACCCTTCAGGGAGGCGGAGCTCTCCGCGAAACGGGCGCGTCGCACCTCGGCGAGAGCGCTCAGGCCCGAGAGCGCGAGCGGCCTGTGTCCGGACAACAGCATGGGCCACTGAGACGGCGACCGCGTCAACGCAGCGGGTGTCGGCGCATCCTCGCGCGGCGTGAAGGAGCAGACGTCCTCGACCCAGGCCGCGAGGACGCGCGGGTGGGAGGACTCGATGACACCAATCCAAGCCCTCCCACGGCGGACTTGCAGCGCCACCGCGATCTCGCGGACACAAGCCTGGCGCAACAGGGCACTCGGCATCGCGCACCACCCACGGGAGCGGCAACCGGACGCCGATACGCTTCGTCGATCGCGGCCCCGCGCACCTGCAAGAGGTCGCAGGTGAAGGGAGGGGGTGTGAGAAGGAATGGCATTTAGGGTGGCCTTTGCCCCGGCAAGGGGGCCCTCACCCCGGGCCCCTACTGCCCAGTGTTGAGGGAACGGGCGCATCGCCATGCGCCCCTACGGAGGTCGAATGCTCGATGAAGATGCGTAGACGCGAGTTCGTGAGCCGGGCCGGGCAGATCGCCCTCGGGGCGGTTCTGGCGACATCACGAGGGGCGAGAGCGATGACGAGGTCCGCCAACGAGCGGGTGACGGTGGCCCACATCGGCGTCGGTGGAATGGGGAACGGGCACATCGACTGGTTCGCAAACCTGCCAGACGTCGACGTGGCGGCTGTGTGCGACGTCGATGAGACGCATCTGAACGCGGCCCTCGAGCACGTGCGGAAGCTCCGTCCCGGCCGGCCGCTCGACGGTTACCGGGACTTCCGCCGCGTGCTGGACCGCGACGACATCAACGCGATCACCTGCGCGACCCCCGACCACTGGCACGCGCTCGTCGCGATCTCGGCGTTTGAGGCGGGCAAGGATGTCTACAGCGAGAAGCCGCTCAGCCGGACACTCGCCGAAAGCCACGCGATGGTCAAGTCCCGGAAGCGTACGAACCGCGTGTTCCAGCTTGGGACCCAGATCCACGAGGGGGAGAACTACCATAGGGTTGTGGAGATCGTCCGGTCGGGGGTGCTCGGCAAGATCCACACGGTGAGGCTCTGGAAGACCGGCGGCTCGCCCGGGCTGGGGTGGCCGGAGCCTGAGGACCCGCCGCCCACGCTCGACTGGGAGATGTGGCAGGGGCCGGCACCGTCTCACGCCTATGTCCCGCAGAGGTGTCACTTCACGTTCCGGTACTTCTGGGACTACTCGGGCGGGAACTACGCGGACTTCTGGTGTCACATCGCCGACCTAGCGTTCTGGGCGCTGGAGCTTGGGCAGCCCACGAGCGCCAGCGCCCGGGGCGAGACGCCGACCGACGGGATCGCCGACACGCCGGCGTGGATCGACGTGGACTATGAGTTCGGCGGCGTCAAGGTGCTGTGGACCACTAACATCCCCGACGTCCCGGGCGCGGCGGGCCGTGGGATCGGGTGTCAGTTCGAGGGCACGGAGGGGTCGCTCGTGGCCGACTACGGGGACCGGGTCATCTTCATCGGCGGGGAGGAGTTGAAGGACGTCCCCGAGGTGCCGCGCACCCTCCCGAGGTCGCCGGGGCACCAGAGGGACTTCATCAACTGCGTCAAGAGCCGCGAGCAGACGGAGAGCCACCTCGACTACGCGCACAACATGACGCTGCCGATGCACCTCGGCTGCACCTCGTTCAGGCTGAAGCGGGCGCTCAAGTGGGACAGGGCCACGCAGCAGTGCGTGGGCGACGACGCGGCCAACAGGCTGCTCGCGCGGCCGTACAGGGCGCCGTGGGCCTTGCCCGCGTGAGAGACTGGGAGGATGCGCGATGGTAACGCTTCAGATCGCACTAGTCCTCACCGGGCTGATGGGTGCGCCGCAGGAGGACATCGTCGGGTTCGCCCCGCTGTTCAACGGCAAGGATCTGAGCGGCTGGTCATGCGAGGGTGACCCCAAGGGCTGGACCGTGGAGGACGGGATCCTGGTCACCACGGGAAAGGTCAACGGCGGATGGCTCCGCACCGACCGGGAGTTTGGGTGCTTCGTGCTCAGGCTCGAGTACATGGTCTCGCAGACCGGCAACAGCGGCGTCAGGATCAGGAGCTACCGCCCGGATACCGTCTGGCCGGAGGTGCAGATCCTCGCCCCGTGGACGCCTACACGCGACGAACTGCACTGCACCGGTTCCCTGTACGGACACGTCGCGGTGACGCGGAGGCCCAACGAGATGCCGCTACGGTGGCACAGGATGGAGATCATGTGCCGCGGCAGGGAGATCCGGGTCTCGGTCGACGGCAGTGTCTGCACGAGGGCGAACACAGACGGGGTGCCCACACTGAAGGGGTTGCCGCTCGAGGGAGCCATCGCGCTCCAGTCGTCGCACTCCGGACCCGACGAGTGGGTGAAGTTCCGGAACATAGGGGTCCGGGACCTGGACGCGGAGCCGTGGTACGTGGCAAGGGAGATCGACTCGAAGGACACCCAGACACGACTACATGCCCAGCGGTGCGCGGTCGCACTCGGCGCCGCGATGGTGCCGGAGCTGGTGTGGCTGTACGACGGGACGCCGCCCGAGGGGGATCGGACCGCGGAGGAGACCCTCGAGTGGATCGTCGGGCTCGCGTCGGCCGATGAGGCCTCACGGGCCGCTGTGGAAGAGGCCCTAATGTATGAGGTGGACGGCCCGGGCGGCAGGGATGGATGGGCACTGGCGGCGCGGATGCTCGCACCAGTGGGCACCGAGCGCTCGGTCGACAGGCTGGCCAGCGTGGTGAACGATCCGGCCGTGCGGGAGGACGCGCTGCGGGCGCTCGTATCGATAGGGGGCCCGGCGGCGGGCCGGGCGCTCGTGGAAGCGCTGGGGTCGCTCGACCACGGCAAGAGGCTGGCGGTGGTGACAGCGCTCGGTGCAGCCCGGCAGCCGGTCGCGGTAGATGCGCTGATACGTGTGGCCACCGCCGCGAGCCGTGACCTGCGAGAGGCGGCCCTTCGCGCGCTGGGCACGATCGGCGACGCTCGGGCGGCTGCGGCCCTGGTCGATGCGTCACGTTCGGACAACAGCGACGTCAGGAGAGCAGCGATCGACGGCATGCTGGCCTTGGCCGAGCGCCAGGGAGACCGCGGACTGTCGGCGCTGTTGTACCGCAGAGCGTCGATCCCGGGCGCAACGCGCGGCCAGAGGATGCGTGCCCTCGCAAGCGCGCGGGCCCTGGGCGACCGGAAGCTCGCGGAGGATCTCGAGCGGGCAGCAAGGCTGCTCGATCCGGGCGTCCTCGATGCTCTGCAGAGGTGAACGAGAGCAGCGGTCAGGCGCGCAGAAGGCTAGGTCGGCTCGGCCTCGCCGTGCCGACCTCACCCCCCGGCCCCCTTCACGCCGGCGGAGAGGGGGAGTTGTGGAATGCCCAATGGGAGGCGCGGGCCACGCCTCCCGCGAATGGGTAACCGATCGAGTGCGGAGGCGACTCCGCAGACTATCACGCGGAGGTGTCCGGGCAGATGTGGGCACGGATCAAGATGGTCCTCAGATCGCTGTTCGGCTGGATGCTACGTGGGGCTGAGAACCCCGAGCTTATGCTCCGTCAGCTTATGGACGATATGCGGCAGAAGATCCCCGAGCTCAACGTGAAGGCGGCCGAGGTAGTGAAGTTCGACAAAATGCTGCGGATGCAGATCGAGCGCAGCAAGAAGAACGTCTCCGATCTGGAGACACAGCAGCAGAAAGCAGCGACGCTCAACCGCGAGGACCTGTTCGTCTCATTCGACAAGCAGCTCAATACGGAGAAGGCGAAGCTCACCGATCTCGAAGCGCAGCTCGTGGACGCCGCGAAGGCGGCGAGCGTCGCGCGGAACGCTCGCGAGCAGTACCGCCGCGTGATGGACAGCAAGATCAACGAGGCGATGCGCCAGATCTCGCGGGCCAAGCAGGCCCAGATGAAGAACGAGATCGCGGGGCTTCTGTCGTCCTTCGATGTCGGCGATGAGAGCGACACGCTGGAGCGCATGACGTCGCGGATCGACGAGGATCTCGCGAGGGCCGACGCGCGGCTCGAGATGGCGACCGCCAGCTACGACGGGCAGCTCATGGACCTCGAGTCCCAGACCGAGGAGGCCGACTCGAAGCAGAAGTTCATCGAGATGAGGCGGCAGATGGGCCTCATCGAAGAGGCGCCGGCCCAGGAGCGGACCCTCGAGCCGATCCAAGAGACCCAGACGACATCGACCGACACGGGCACGGCGGAGCAGCAGCAGTAGGTCGCGAGTGGATGGCCTTTCCCCCATCCCCGCCCCGGAGAGCGGGTGGGACGGCCCCCTTCGGCAGGCTCAGGACGTGCTTCGTCACGGGCTGCGCCCGGCTCAGGGCTAACGGACTTGGTGGCGAGCGGGCTGCTGCGGCTGGACGGCCCTCACCCCGGCCCCTCTCCCCAGGGAGAGGGGGGTAATCGAGGTGTGTGCGTGGAGGATGTTTCGCAGACGGGGCATCAAGCTGAGACGACGGAGGTAGCCGCGCCGGAGGCGGCTCCCGCGCCGCCGGCGGAGGCGGCGCGACCCAAGCTGCCGCAGTGGGCGGAGGAGGTACGGACGGCGTACCAGGCTTCGGCCTGCGTGCAGTTCCTCATTCACGGCGAGCGCGACCTGGTCCGCCTGGACAGCCGCTGGCTGCCGATGAGGGACTTCCTCTACCGGGCCTTCTGCGCCAACAAGCGCGTGATGTTCTACGACATGAGCGGGGGCATTACCTGGCCGGGAGAGCAGGACGAGCAGGACTTCGCGCGGTTCGCGGAGATCTACTGCCGGCGCATGGGCATCAAGGGGACGGTGGTCCCGACCGATCCGCGAGACGCGATCCCGATGATCGAGGAGTGGCTCGTCACGCGTCCGAACGCGGTCGCGATCCTCGATTTCGCGGAGAAGATCCTCCCGCGCAAGCCCAGTGCCTACCTCACGACGGATGAGAAGAGGATCCTCATCTCGGTACGCCGGTGGGCGACCGACCCGCGCATCCTGTCGCGCAACAACTGCGTGTTCCTGGTGACTGACTCGCTCGCGGAGGTGAGTGAGGAGGTCTTCGAGAGCAGCTCGCGGGTCACGGTCGTCCCGGTTCCGCTACCCGACGAGGCTGAGCGGCTCGACTACATCCGGTACATTCTGACGCTTCCGCCCGAGGAGTTCCCGCAGCAGTCGCAGGGCGGCCCCGAGCTGCCCCCGATCTCGCTGGATATGACGCCGGAGGTGCTGGCGCAGGCGACGAACGGTCTGTCGAGGGTGCGGATCGCGGACTGCCTACGGCACGCCAGGCAGGCCAGGCAGTCGGTGGATCATCCGCTTGTGTCCCGCTGGAAGAAGCAGTCGATCGAGGCGGAGCTCGGCGAGCTCGTGGAGTTCGCGCAGCCCAAGCTCGGGCTCGACGCGGTGGGTGGGATGGACCGACAGAAGGACCTGCTGCTGCAGACCGCCCGGGCCATGCGCGACGGCAGGCGGGAGATCGTCCCCCAGGGCATCATGCTGCTCGGACCGCCGGGGTGCGGCAAGACATTCTCGATGAGCTGCTTCGCGCACGATTGCGGGATCCCGTTCCTGCAGATAAAGAACATCTTCTCCCGCTACGTCGGGGCGACCGAGGCGAACCTGGAGAAGCTGTTCCACTACCTCGTCGCGCTGTCGCCCGTGTTCGTGTTCGTCGACGAGTTCGACCAGACGTACGGCAAACGGGTCAGCTCAGACTCGGACAGCGGAGTCAGCAGACGCGTGTTCGCGGCGTTCAACGCGTTTCTGTCGGACGATTCCCACCAGGGGCGGATCCTGTTCGGAGCGGCCACGAACAGGCCCGATCTGCTGGACGCGGCGACTCTGAGGGCCGGGCGGTTCGATCTTAAGCTGCCCTTCTTCCTGCCCGATGAGGCGACGAGGCGGGAGATCCTCGAGGTCACCTTCAAGAACGTGGGCGCCGACTGCGCAGCGGGGTCGTTCGACGAGGCGGTGCGCCTGACCGAGGGCTACTCGGGGGCCGACCTGCGGGAGATCATCATCATCGCGAGGCGCCGCGCGGGCTTGCAGGGCCGTTCGCAGATCACGCAGGAGGATCTCGACTGGGCCGCGCGGGATTACATCCCGCCCGGCAAGGCTGATCCGGACACCGTGCGTTACATGGAGCTGCTGGCGGTCGCGCTGACCACGTCCAAGTCGCTGCTATCTCCTGAGCACGTGAAGCTGGTGGAGTCGGGGAAGCTGCAGGTGGAACTCGATATGCTCCGGACGCGGATACAGCTTAGGGGGATGTGAGCCTAACCCTCTCCCCGCGGTGCGGGGCGAGGGGGAGGGTACGCGCCTCTACGGGATCGTGATGGTGAACGCGTCCCTGATGTCAGGGTGGCTGCCAAGGGCGCCGGTGATGCTGCATGAGCCGCGGCTGGCAGTCGTCTCGAGGATCCAGCCCAGTCTCCCGCCGCTGCGGACCGTCGCGATGCTCGGGGGGACCGTCACCCAGGTCACGTCGTGGTAGAACCTGTCGGTGTCGTCGGCGCCGAGGCCGTTGCGCACCGTCACGGTGAGGAAGTACTGAGTGTTGGTTGTCAGGGCGTAGGGCGGGTCCTCGCCCTGAATGCCAAGCTCGATGCTGGCGGGGTCGAACGCCGCGGCGATGTTGCCGCACGAGAGGTGGCAGCAAGCGACGCCCGCGACGGGCAGCAACAGCAGTAGCTTCCTGAGCAAGAGCACACCCCCGGGAGCTTGAACGCCATCCCTATTCGCATCCGCCACGGGTGGTCCTGCCGCCGCGACGCCGTACTGTCCGCACGCGGTCTGCGCAGGGCGGGCCCATTTGGCCGACTTGGTGCCTTCATGAGTGGATGAGCAAACATATGTATGATTACCGGAGGATGCGGCGATGCCAGAGGAGCTGAGGAGCCGGCCGGCGACCACACGCGGCGCTGGGTGGTGGTCCGGGGCCGCGGAGTTGGTGCGCGCCCTCAGCCAGGAGGGGCGCGGCATCCAGGAGCTCGCGCGGAGCCAAGAGCGGCTGGCGGATCGGCTGGACCGTCTGTCGGCCGGCTTCGCGGGCTACCCGGAACGGGTGGCCGTGGGAGGCAGGACGCCGCCACCGTACGTGCCACGCCGGAACCAGCCCGATCCCGAGACGCAACGGTGGCTTGAGGAGCAGGCGCGGCTTCTGCTCCAGCAGCTCGAGGCGCAGGTGCGAAGCGAGCGGCATCTGCAGATGATGGCCCAGGGCTATGCGCGGTACCAGGCGCGGTCGGGCGCGGTGCCCAGCGAGCGGGCGGCGACGCTACAGCAGCAGATCGCGGCGATGGGCCGCCAGGCCGACGTGCAGGCGCGGATCGCGCAGACGGCGGCGAACCTGGGGCTCGAGGAGACGGCGTACCGGGCGCTGCGCGCTGTGGCTGAGCTGCGCCAGGGCATCGGGTTGCTGGCCGCCGAAGTGCAGCAGGCGCCGTGGGAGGAAGCACTCGAGCGCGTACGGGCGTGGGACGATCAGCTCGCGGCAAGGACGGAGCTGCTCAAGGCCCTCGCGGCGCCCGAGTCGGACGTCGACCGGCTGCTCGTGTCACGGATCCAGGCGCTGCAGCAAGAGGCCCAGCTCCTGCAGAGCATCGGCGACTACGCGTCCGCAGACCGGGCCCTAGCCAAGGCGGCCGGGCTGTCGAAGGGGTACGGACAGCGCGGCGGCGGCGATGCCGTCGAGGAGCGCGTCCGACAGGTGATCGGTGGCGACGCGCGCACAGGTGAGCGCCTCACGCCGCTCGCGTTGGCTCGCGTGCAGAGTGGGGAAGAGGCCGGCCCTGGCATGCGCCGGTACGTGGTCGAGTTCCAGGCCCCGGCGGACGGCGGGAACGCCGTCGCCGACGCGCTCATCGAGGAGATCATGAACAGGCTGGCCGACGTGCTGAGGAGTAGGCGATGAAGAGCGAGGACGTGCGGCGGAAGCCGGCCAGGGCAACGGCTGTGAAGGAGGCCGCGAAGGCGGCGTGCCCGCTGACGGCGGTGGACGGCAAGCCGCAGGCGGCGACACGGCCGCGGCTCGCCGAGGAGGGCGTGGGCCCCTCGGACGAGGAGTTCGCCCAGGCCCCTTCGGCGCCGGTGCGGCGGGGACCGGGTCGCCTCCGCGACACGCGGCCGGCGGACTGCGAACGCTGTCCCTACGGCGGCGTATGCCCAGACGAGTTCACGTCCGCCGGTTGCCGGGCGGAAGAGGACAAGTTTGCCGAGCTGAACTCGGCGGCGAAGCTGCCCAAGCTGGTGGCCGACGCGCTGAGGGCCGAGTTCAGAACGTACTTCCGGGCGAAGAAGCTCGAGACGACTTCGGGGGGCAAGATCGACGTTGAGGCCTCAAAGATGCTGCAGGGAATACTCAGAGCCGTTGAGAGCTACCTCTGCATCCTCGACAGGGCGGATGCTCGGGACGGAGCGCCCGGACGGGCCCCGGAGCGGCCGACGAGACTGCACCCATCCCTTGAGCTCGCGCTGCAAGCCAGCGGAGAGTCTCTGTTCTCCGAAGTTCGCGACGAGGCGCTCAGGGTCAGGCTCAGGCGGGCGTACCTCGAGGCGATCAGAGCCGAGGACGCCGTGCTCAGGGCAGCCCAGGCAGCCCTCGGTCTCGCGCCGAGTGGTGACGCCTGACGAGGGCTGGCCGGAGCTGACGCTCGGCACCGAGCTCGCCCGGCGCGAGGAGGCGAGGCAGGCCCTTGCGCGGCTGTGCCTAGGCTACTTCGCGGAGCAGGTGAGGCGCATCAGGGGCAGGCCGTTCTCGTTCGAGGGACACGAGTACCTGAGGGAGCTCTACGAGGAGCACCATGACTACACGGTGATCGAGAAGGCCGCGCAGATGGGCGCGTCGGAGTACGCGATCTCGAAGGCGCTTCACCTCTGCGCAAGCCGGCCCGGCACGTGCGTGATCGTGTTCTTCCCGACGGACCAGGATGTGAGGGACTTCTCGCGGCACCGAGTCGCGCCCGCAGTCGAGGACCTGCGCGCCGCGGGCGTGCTGCCCGTCAAGACGGCGCGCGAGGTGGAGAACGTCGGGCAGCGCGAGATCGGGGAGTCGATGCTCTACTTCCGCGGGATGCAGAGCGGCATCCGGATGAAGAGCGTGCCGGCGGATATGCTCATCTTCGACGAACTGGACGAGAGTCCGGCAGAGGTGAAGTCGCAGGCGCGCGAGCGGCTGTCGCACAGTGAGCTGAAGTGGACACTCGAGCTCAGCACGCCGACGCTGCCTGACTATGGGATCGATGTCGAGTTCCAGCGCTCGGACCAGAGGCATTGGCACGTCGAGTGCGGCTGCGCCGACGGCGTCGTGCTGGAGCACGCGTTCCCCGAGTGCCTAGCCAGCCGGGCCGACGGTCGGGTGGAGCTTGTGTGCCCCGAGTGTGGGAGGGGGCCGCTGGACCCGAGCAAGGGGCGGTGGGTCGCCCATCGGCCAGAAGCGCGGGAGCGACGCGGCTACCACCTCTCGCAGCTCTTCTCGTCGGCGATCACGCCGAAGGAGATCCTGGAGGAATTCGAGACAACAAGGAACCTAGCCGAGTTCCACAACTCGAAGCTGGGCATCCCGTACGCGGGCGACAGGATGCCGCTCACGCGGGCCGACCTACTGAAGATCATGGGGGACCACGAGCTGCGGTCGGCCCCCGACGGGGCCTGCGTGATGGGGCTGGACCAGGGGGACGTTCTGCACGCGGTCGTGGCGTGTCGAGGCGAAGGAACCTGGAAGGTCATCGACATCGCGGAGTTGCGCGAGTTCGGCGAGGCGGCGGAACTCATCAGGCGGTACGATATTGCGATGTGCGTGATCGACGGGCAGCCGAACAAGCACTCGGCCCGGGACCTTGCGAGGGCGTTCCCGAGGCGCGTGGCCCTGAGCTTCTACTCGGAGGGCAAGCGCGACGAAGCGGACCTCGACCCGAGCAAGGACTCGGTCACCGTCGACCGCACGGAAGCGATGGACAGGATGGTCGCCTGTGTAAAGCGTGGCGAGGTCGCGCTGCCGCGGCGGCTGTGCAAGGACACGGAGACGTTCATCCGGCACCTCACGTCGGTCGCGAAGGTGGTGCAAGAGGATGAGCGCACGGGGCGGCAGGTGGCGCGATACATCAGGACCGGGCCGGACCATTACGCGCACGCGCTGACGTTCGCCTTCATGGCGATGGACCGGCTCAACAGAGTGCCTGTGGTGATGGTGCAGGCGGGGAGAGCGAGGATGTAGGCACCAGGCCAGACAATGGGCTTAGGCCCATTGCGGTCTTCTGCCCGCCGAGCTCGGGGGTCAATGGGCTGAAGCCCATTGCCTCCGCGAGCTACCCTCTCCCTAGCCCTCCCCCAAGGGGGGAGGGAACGGCGCCCGTCGGCGATGCCGGCGGGCGTTGAGCTTTGTACGTCCGTGAAAGGACGCGGGAGGATGCGGATCTTCGGCTACGACATCCGGCGGGCGGGACGAGACGGGCCGCGACGGTCGCCCGAGGCACACAAGACCGCGCGGGCCGTGTTGCCGTCACCGCTGGCGCGTTACGGAGTCGGCGGGTCACGGCGCGACCGTCCGGTGGACCTGGAGCTGTACCGCGAGCTTCGGGTGCTGTTACCGCTGGTCGATGTCGCCATACACAAGCTCACGCGGCTGGTGGGATACGTGCGGGTAGAAGCGCCGCCGGACCTGGCGGGGGAGATCGAGCGGTTCCTGCGGCACGTGCCCGTGAACGGGCTGGAGCGCGGCTTTGACTCGTTCCTCGTGAACCACGTGGGGCAGATGCTGCAGTACGGGTTCTCGGCCGGTGAGATCGTGCCGGACGGCGGCCGGCGCGGTGTCAAGGCGCTCGTCAACTTCGACAGCCGGTACGTGCACATTCTGGACGACGATCCCCCACTGAAGCGAGGGATTGGCTACCAGGCGCCCGGCATGCGCGAGCCGACGCGGATCCCCGACTCGCTGGCGCTGTTCTCCGTGAACGCGCCCGAGGGTGAGTCGCTCTACGGGACGAGTCTCCTGCGGAGTCTGCCCTTCGTGGCTCACATCATCCTGACTATGGAGCGCGCTCTCCAACAGACGTGGGAGCGGATGGGCGCGCCGGCGTACCAGGTCAACTGGCAGCCGCCCGAGGGGTTCGTCGATCCGGACGGCACGAAGACGCGGCAGGTCATGAGCGAGATCGAGACCGGGTTCACCCAGGCGATGCAAACGCGCCACGACAGCGGCCTGGTGAGCGACTTCTTCGCCGCTGGCGATGTGCGCGTGAGCGTGCTCGGCGCGGACGGGGCGCAGCTCGAGTTCCGGGAGACCTACCGGGCGCTGACCGAGCAGATCGTCGCGAGGACAGGGCTGCCGCCCTTCATGCTGGGCCTGTCGTGGGCGTCGCGAGAGACGATGTCGGTACAGCAAGCCGACATGCTCATCAGCGAGGTGAAGGACTTCCGCCGTGAGCTCGAGCCGATGGTGGAGAAGATCGTCGACCTCTACCTCGCCCTCACGGGGAGAGCCGGACTGTACAGGCTGCGATGGTCCGAGGTGACGCTGCAAGACCTGCGCGAGATGGCCGAAGCGGCGCACCGCCGGGCGCTCGCGCGCAAGGTGGAGTCCGACACGCTCGCCGCGGCCGTGGACCGCGGCTGGATCACGAGCGAGCGGGCGCGTGACGAGCTGTTCCCGGAGGCCCGCACGGATCCACGAAACCTGATGCCGTCGACGGTTCCGGGAGCGGATGAGGAGACGGGGTAGGCCCGGGCACGGCGGTCGAGAGGAGGGCGAGATGGGCCAGACACGGTGGAAGATGCTGGAGGGAGGGGATCAAGCGCAGGCGCCCGGTGAGGAGGACCTGCGGCTGGTGCAGGAGCTGGCCGGGCGGCCGGTCGAGCAGGATGAGGTGTACCTGAGGTCGGTGGTCCTGTGCACGGGTGAGTACGACAGGGACCACGAGCGGTTCTCGGACGAGGTGCTCGCGCAGTTCGCGCGGACCATCGTCGGGAAGTCGCTGCTGGTGGGCCACCGGCATGACTCGACACCGGAGGGGTTGTTCTACAGGGCCGAGGTGGTCCCGCGAACGGGCGCGGCGTCCGCGCTGCAGGCCGGCTTCTACATGATAAAGACAGAGGGCAACGAGCACATCCGAACGCTCATGGACGGCGGGGTCATCCGCTACACGTCGATCGGGTTCCGTTGCGACAAGCTGCTGTGCGACCTCTGCGGCCGCAATAAGCTCCGCGAGGCCTGCCCACATGCACTGGGGCTCGCCTACAACGGGGTGACGGCGACGGCGACCTGGGCCGGTGAGGCCGAGGCGCTCGAGGGGTCGCTGGTGTACCTCGGCAGTCAGTACGGCGCGATGGTCGTCAAGATGGTCAGCGCCGAGGCGGCCGTGTCCCAGGACTGGCTGTCGCTCGAGGTGGACCGGCTCGTGGATCGGATCGGCGCCCTCACGGAGGACCTCCGCAGAAGCGAGGCCGAGCTTGCGGCGGCGCGGGTGGAAGCGGCCGAGGGACAGCGCGCGCAGGGGGAGCTCAAGGCTGAGCTTCGCGCCCTGTGCGCGCTGTCCGGGGACGGGCTCGTGTGGCGTGTGCTGGAGCCGATGCTCGACCGGATGAGCGCCGGCGAGCTCCGCGAGGCGTGTGAGAGAGTCAGGCGCGATGCGGAGCCTGTGAGCCTTGCGTACCCTCGCGGCCGCCAAGCCGCGAGCAAGGAGCCGGATCTGAGGGCGTACGTGTGTTAGGGCCGCTGCCCCGGCCACGTGAGGCCCTCACCTCCGGGCACTGAGCGCCCTCACCCCCAGCCCTCTCCCGAGGGGAGAGGGAGATAAGGAGACAGATTCATGGCTACTCGCACGATCAGCGGCGGCCCGATCCCGGGCGTCGTAGCAACATTCGCACCGGTGTCCACGTGGACCGACTCCGCGGTGGGCGATCTGGTGAAGCAGTCGACCGCGGCCAACTACAACGTCGCGGAGTGCGCCGATAGCAACGTCCCGCTGGGGATCGTTCGGCAAGTGTCGCCGGACGGGAGGACGCTGTCGGTCGAGGTGTTCACCAAGGGCGCTATCGCGCGGCTCCCGTACACGGGCACGCCGTCGCTCGGCCAGCAGATCCAGGCGTCGGCGGCGACGACCGTCAAGGGGGTCGCGTCCGGTGGAGCGGGTCTGATCGTCGCCAAGGACATCGAGTCGGGCACGGTCGACGCGTTGTTCGCGTAGAGGGCATCGCGTGTGAGAACGCGGGCCAAAGCCCGCGGCTCCGGGCCGGAGTGCCCTCAAGGAGCGGAGGGGGTAACGAGGTTGCAGAGCGTGAAGAAGCTCGAGCTCGAGAAGGAGATGTACCAGGAGGCGCGACTCAAGGGCCTTTCGTTCGAGCAGTTGCTCGAAGAGTCGGACCCGGCCGAGGAGTACGGCGGCGCCCTGAAGGAGGCGGGCGCGTTCACCCGGCAGCTCGTGGCGCACGACATCAAGGTCAGCGGGCCGAAGGCCGACGTGATCGGCAAGTTCTTCGCGTCGACCTCGTCGGCGGTGCTGTTCCCGCACTACGTCGAGACCCAGGTGAGGGCGGGGATGCTCGCCGAGTCGCTATTGCCCGAGATCGTGGCGACCGAGACGTTCGTCGACTCGCACACCTACGACAGCGCGTTCATGACCGAGACTGGGGCGGACCGGCAGCTCCACGAGATCGCGGAGGGTGCCGAGCTGCCGACGGTGACGATGAAGCTGAGCGACCACTCCATCAAGCTCAGGAAGTTCGGGCGGCTGCTCAACGCGACGTACGAGGCGCTGCGGCTGCAGAGGGCCAACGTCGTGTCGGTGTGGTTGCAGCGGATCGGCACCCAGATCGCGATCGACGAGTCTGACTGGGCGATCCAGACGCTGATCAGCGGCGACGGGAACAGCAACGCGCTGTCGGTAACGGCCAGCGAGGTGAGCGGGACGCTTGACTACGACGAGATGGTCCGGCTGTGGCTCGCCTTTCCGGGCGGGTACAAGTGCCGGAGGATCGTCACGGGCGACACGATGCTGCGCACGGTCCTGAACCTGACTGAGTTCCAGAACCCGCTCGCCGGCTTCAACTTCCAGGCGACGGGCGAGCTTGTGAGCCCGGTCGGGGCGAAGCTCATCCGCTGGGGCTCGGCGGCGGTGCTGCCGACCGACTACGTTCTCGCCGTCGACGAACGGTTCGCGCTGGAGCAGGTGACCGAGTACGGCGTGATCACCGAGGTGGACAGGCTCATCAATCGCCAGGTCGAGAGCACAGCGGTCAGCAAGTGGACCGGCTTCTGCAAGCTCGACGTGAACGCGAGCCAGGCCATCGACGTGACGCACACCTAGACGGCCCAAGGGGTCGGTTCCGAGGCGAGGGGAGGGTGGGCGGTGGCACACGCGACAGCAGCGGCCGTGAAGGCCGAGGGCAGCTTCTACCGCGAGCAGTTCAACCTGGCCGAGGATGCCGACCTGGACGAGCTGCTCGCGGCTCGGATCGACGAGGCGTCGGCTGAAGTGGTGGACCTGGTGGGCGAGGAGGCTTACGGCACCGAGAACGAGACGGTGCTGGCGGTCCTGACGACGGCGGAGGTCTACCTCGCGACGGCCAAGGCCTTCCAGACGATCCTGAACATCATGGCGACCTGGGACGCCGAGGCATTGCCGACCGAGTTCGTGGACCGCGAGGCGCTGCCGAGGATCATCGACAGATACCGAGCGCGCGCGAGCGCGCTGCTCGCGCCTTACGTCGAGGGTGTGAGGGGCGGCCCGCGGCCGTACCTGGCGAGCCGGGCGATCGCGGAGTCGGCCGACGGGTAGGTTGAGCGCGGCCAACCACGGGGGTGAGATGCGTTGGCAAGGAAGTCAGGCAAGCATGCAACGATCCAGATCGGCGCGTATCAGGGCGCCGACCTGTACAACGTCGAGGTGCGGATGACCGCGGACATCATCGATGTGACGGCCCTGGGAGACGACTGGGCGGTGCAGATCCCCGGGGTGGGGCATTGGGAAGTCAGGGCTGAGAAGTACTACGCGACAGAGGCGTTCCTCTCGCTCCTGGCCGCAACACCGGGAGCCGCCAACCCCGTGTCGGTGCAGGTGAAGGATGGCGACAACGCCGTGCTCTTCGAGGGCACCGGCTGGGTATCGGAGGGCTCGATGACCGTGCCGAACCAGGCGATCACCGAGACCATCGTGATCCAGGGGACGGGTGCGCCCACGGCGCCGTAGGGCGCATGAAGCGCAGAAGAGAGGGCGCATTCCCATGCGCCCCTACAGGGGGTTCCGATGGAGAACCTAATGTCGGTTGCCGATCTGCAGGCGGTGGATGATGTTCGGCGTCAGCCGCTGGAGATCTGGGGCGGAAAGAGCGCATGGGTCTGGGGCCTGACGTTCCGGCAGTTCATGGCGCTGCACCGCGAGGCGCAACGCCAAGGGCCGGACGGGACGCTCGGCTTCGACCCGGAGCGGTACTCCATCTGCCGGGTGGTCGAGTGCGTGAAGGACTCGGGCGCACCGGATGCCAAGCCTATCTTCAAGCGCGAGGAGCACTACGACTGGCTTCGCGAACGCAGCGTGGGCGTGATCGACCGGATCGTGAGGCTCTCGATGCGGTTGTCCGGGGAGGCGGTCGATGAGGCGGCCTCGCCGGACCCTTGCTGCACGCCGGAGCCGCGCACCTCGCCGGCCGGCTGACCGCGTTCTGCGTGGAGCGGCTCGGGCGGCTGCCGAGGGAAGTCTCGGCCACGCTCGAAGATGTCATATCCGCGTGCGCGGCTGTGCGAGCGGCTTCGGACATCAGTCAGCGGTGATGCACGAGTGAATGTGGGGCGTTACCTAGCTGAGTTCACATGGGCGGGCGGCACCGGGCTGTTCGACGAGCCCCGGCGCACGCGGGTCGAGTGGTTCGACTCGGGCGGCTGCCGGGTGCCGCGGTATGTGAACGAGTACTGGACATCGGGGCAGCGCGGCGGGCATTCGCTACACGAGATCTCGTACCGCGCTTGCTTCAAGGCCGAGCTCCCGCGGTTCTTCATGGAGCGTCTGACGGAGTCGGGAGCGCTTGTGTACGATCCGTTCATGGGACGCGGGACGGCACTGCTCGAGGCGGCGCTGCTCGGGAGGCGGGTCGCGGGCAACGACGTGAACCCGCTTAGCGAGCTGCTGCTCCGTCCGCGTCTGGATCCCCCCACACAGAGAGCGGTGGAGGAGCGGTTGGCGGAGATCCCGCCGGTGCCGCAGGGGAAGGCTGACATCGATCTGTCGATGTTCTACAGCCCGGCCACGGAGGCCCAGGTGATGGGCCTCCGTGCCTACCTCCTGGAGCGAGCGGGCAACGGGGCGGAGGACTCCGTCGACCGGTGGATTCGGATGGTGGCGACGAACCGGCTGACGGGGCACTCCGCGGGCTTCTTCTCGGTGTACACCATGCCGCCGAACCAGGCGGTGAGCGCCGAGTCGCAACGCAAGATCAACGAGCGACGGGGGCAAGCGCCCCCGGACCGCGACGTCACGGCGATCACAGCGCGCAAGTCGGCGGCCCTCCTGCGAGGCGTAACGGGACTCGATCGAGAGCGCCTGGAGACGGCAGGCGGGAGCGCACGGCTCTTCCAGGTCGATGCGGCGGGTCGCTCGCCGCTCGAGGACGGCTGCGTCGATCTCGTGGTCACCTCTCCGCCGTTCCTGGACATCGTCCAGTACGCGTCGGACAACTGGCTGCGGTGCTGGTTCAACGGCATCGACGCGGGCGATGTGGCCGGTCGGATTACGACTCCCAAGTCGGTGGACGAATGGGCCCGGGCGATGGAGGGCGCGCTGTCCGAGCTTGCGCGGGTGGTCCGGCCCGGGGGCTGGGTGGCCTTCGAGGTCGGAGAGGTGAGGGGCGGCAGGCTGCTGCTCGATGAGGTGGTTGCGCCGCTTGGGCCGCGGGTGGGGCTCGAATGCCACGGCGTCGTCGTCAACGACCAGCAGTTCACAAAGACAGCGAACTGCTGGGGAGTCCGCAACAACCGCAAGGGCACCAACACGAACAGGATTGTGGTGTTCAGGAAGTCGCGGTGAGGGCGGGCGAATCGCCATCGGGCGAACTGCCGTTCGCCCCTACGGGAGGCTGGAGGGGGACGGCTGTGAACATCTCGCTCATCATCGATCAGCCCGACACAGTCCTAGATGAGGCCGGGTTCTCGCTCGTCCATCTGTGCAGGAGCTACTGGGACCAGGTGGTGGCCACGCAGATGGTCTACGAGCCCGTGTCTGAGACCGTCATGCTCGAGCCCAAGTACGATCCCGCTGATTGCCTCGTGGCTGACTACCAGACGAACTGGGGAACGTGGACCGAGGTGACGGTCGGACCGCTGGGGCACAAGCAGTCGATCCTGCAGGGCGAGGTCTATCCGGCAAGCGATCCGTGGGTGCAGAGCTACAAGGAGTACGCGCGCGACCAGGGGTTTGTGCTGCACTTCTACCTGTACGAGCCGCCGCCCACGTTCATCGGTGTGGCCGGCGTGACGCTGTGGTTCGGCAGGCGCTACGGACTGGCGCTCACGGCGGATGGGACGGGCACGCTGTACCGCGCGCGGGACGCGAACTGGAAGGATGGGCAGGAGCCGCCGTACCTGTACTACAGCCCGGGGCTCTGCGACCCAGTCGCCCGCGGCGCGGTGCTTGACACGGGCGCGCGGTTCTACAACGAGTGGCACCGGGTGGTCGTGCTGCCCGTGAAGAGCGACCGGATCGCCGTGCTAGGGGCAAGCGGCAAGGGGTTCGTGTACGTCGAGCCCGACCTGCTGCGGGTGGAGCAGGACACCGAGGACGAGAACAAGGTCACCTACACTTACTGCACCTGCGCGGCACCGATCAGAGTCGCGCAGTCGGGTGGGGCATTCGCGTTCAACCTGTCGACACCGACGTTCGCGTCATCGGGGACACTGGAGAGCCCCTTGCTGAAGCTGCCGTACGTGGCGACAGGCGAGCCCGTGAGCGAGATGAAGCTCGAACCCAAGCCTGGAGTGTCGGGGCGGCTGACACTCCTGAATGAGCCGCGAGGGCTGCCGCTCGAGGTGCCGGCGGACCAGTTCGCATACCGCGTCGATGTCGAGAGCACCGAGGGCGAGCCCGGGTACGTCTACGACGCAAGGGTGCAGTTCCCGGCGAACAGCCGGGTCAGGTCACCCGCCGCGGTAGACGCGTCGGCGTACACGATGGAGCTGAGGGAAAGCGCGGCACTCGAGGACGCCAGCGCGCGGCTGAGCGCGGTCCTCGACAACAGCGCCGGCGTGTTCGGGGACAAGCTGAACCGCTGCAACATGCGTGTGGAGTTGTCCATCGACGGGGAGCGGAGGTTCACCGGACTTTCGGGCGGGTCGGCGGTCGTGCCTGGCAAGGCGGCGGAGTGGCGGCTCGGCGCGGAGGACCTGTACAAGAAGCTCCGCAACGCGCGCCTGTCCAACGCCACGGCGTACGACGGGCGCAGCCATAGCGAGGTGGTCAAGGAGCTGGTGACGGGCGCCGGGGTCAGCGAGGGCGACCTCATCATCGAGGTGGACGAGTACAAGCTGCCCGTCGGCACTGATGATCGGGGTCCGCTGTACCAGCCACGGAACGGGCAAACGGTGGCGGAGTTCGTGGAGTACATCCGCCGATCGTTCTCAGGCTGGGACATGTACTTCGACCGACACGGGAGATTCCACTACGAGCCGCCTCCCGACGACCCGGTGGTGGTCGCGGCATTCAGCTGCGCGACCGACCCCACCGGGCAGGCGTACCCCGCGTACCGGGCCGCGGATGAGATCGACGAGTCCGGCTTCGCGAACGAGATCTACGTGATCGGGCGGGGGCCAAACGGCGAGGCCCTGACCGCGTATTACATCGACTACTCGAGCCAGAACGACCCTGAGTGTGAGCGGTACGTGGGCGAGAGGCGGCTCCTCATCTGGGTGGACAGCGCGCTGAGCACACAGGAGGCGGCCAACTGGGTGTGCAGGACACTGGCGGACGAAGCCACGCGCTTCCGCCGTCGCATCGCGTTCGAGGCGCCCTTTGTGCCGACAGTGTTCCCGGGGGACGCGGTGGACCTCGAAGGCATGACGGTGATGGTGCGCGCGATGGACACCGTCCTGGTGCCGCGGCTCTCCAGGACGGTCTACAGCGTCGAGCCGGTGTGACGGGCAGGCCGGGTTGGGAGCGACCGCTCGTCCTTCGTCACGGCGGCCACAGAACGGCCGCCGGCTCAGGACAACCGGTTCTCCCTAGGCGGCGAGTCCGGCAGAGAGGAGGCGAACTCGTGAACCGCGAGGGGGCTCTTGGAAGGGCGCTGGAACAGCTTGCGCGCGGGGCGGCTGATGCGACGGTCGCGGTTCAGCGGGTGACGACCGCGCAGTGGCGTTGGGGGGAGGACAGCATCCTGTCGGCTACGTCGCAGGGCCTTACGGGCGGAGTGCACCTTACCGGCAAGGGCGGTGAGGACGGCACGCTGCGTTACTTCATGGTCGGCAAGGACGGGCTGGACGACCCGTCGGTGGTGCTCGGCTAGCGCCGAGGCTGGAGGTGGCGCGTTGAGGCCGTACCACCCGCTGTGGTCGGACGATTTCGAGGATGTGCCTGTGGGCTCATACGAGTTCAACTGGACCTTCGCGGCCGGCGTGATGTGTGTCGAGCACCTGGGCAGCCACTGGATGATGGTCGGCTCGCCCGCGGACGCCTACAAGGACTACGTGACCGGCCGCTGCGGCCGCTGGTGCTTTGACATCGACGTGCTCGAGCTGGAGGTGGCGGAGGGGCACGACGATGCGTGGATACGCGTGATGCTAAGCGGCACGGGGGTGCGCTTCCGGATCGTGCGGCAGTCGGGCGACGTTCCATGGGTTATCGAGGCGGGGACTTGGGCACTGGTGTCGACCCTGGACGAGGACCCTCGGGGGGCGCCTCACCACTGCGAGGCCGTCCATGAGGACGGCGTGCTGCGCCTCGTGTGGGACGATCGCGAGGTGCTGACCGAGTCGGTGGGCGAGCCGCTCAACGTGCAGGGAGTGGCCGTCGACATCTCACATGCGGCGTCGGCGGACATCCGACTGGACAACTTCTCAATCGAGAGGCTCGTGCAGGCTGGGAGCTGGCTGGCCCGAGATCGGAACAGCGTGGCCCGGGTCTCATCTCGCTGGTGGCAGGAGTGGGAGGACAAGACCTTCGCGGCGCTGGCATTCGGAGGCCTCGGGTACGGGGCCGAGCTGGCGTTACCGGGGGTGTACCCCACCGTGGCCGCACTGGGCGACGGGAGCAGGCTGTTCGCGGCGCAGACGGACGCGGGTGTGGCTCTCACGCGGAAGTCGCTGGTTCACACGCTCCAAGGGGGCTCGGCAATGACGCTCGACGGGCATAGACACCCCGCGCTGTGCGCTCTTGCCGAGCGCGGGTCGTTCCTGTTGGTCACCGTGTGCGAGGACGCCCTTCTGCTCACAAGCGGTCGGGTGACGGTGGACGGGGTGAGCCTGGACCTCGACCACACTAGGACGATCGCGTCGGGCGACGTCGGCGAGGCGACGGCGGGCATCATCGCGCTTCCTGACTCAACGCTGGTGGTCTGCTACCACAACGGGCAGGGCGACACCGTGCAGGTGATGTCCAGGGACGGCGGGGCGACCTGGGAGTGACGGCTCGCGTCCTCGACGCAATGGAGGAGGGTAGACAACGTGGGAAGCACACGCGACATCCCCTCGGGCAGTCAGTTCGCCAGCGGCGACACAGCGCCGACGGTGCGCGAGAAACTGAACGCGAATCTGGACTGGTCCGAGGAGCAGATGCAGGGAATCGAGGACCGGCTCGAGGGCGGGCTCCGGGAGATCATCGGGGACGGCGTCGTGTCCGGCCTCGGGGTCAGCGCGGGCACCGGGCTATCGGTCGACGTGGGGACGGGACGAGCGCTCGTGGGGCAAGTGGTGGTGGAGCTGCTGGTAACCACCGGCGTAGCTGTGGCACCGAACGCCACGAACAAGGTGTACCTGTTGCAGGACGGCGGGTTCTACACGACGACCGGGTCCGACCCTCCAACAGCGCAGCCGTCGATCCTGTTGGCATGGGCGGTCACCGACGGATCGGGCGTCACGAGTGTGAACAACGATCCGCCGCTGAAGCCGAAGCTCGCGTTCCTACCTAACCTGGTGGCGGGGTCGGGGATCCAGGACAGGCCGGTGTCGGAGCTGCGAGTGGCGTTCAACACGACGTCCGGGCACACGCACGACGGGCTCACCTCGAAGTCGATCACGGGCACGAAGTCGAGCAGCTTCACCATCGGGGACGGCACGAGCGGCAACCGTACGGTGTACGCCAGTGTGGGCGCGTCGCCGCAGCCAGGCCTGCGGTACAACGACACGACGGACAAGTGGCAGTACTCGAACGACGGCACGGCCTGGAACGACGTTGGCACTGGTGGCGACCCCGGCGTGCCGTCGGACACGATCACAGCAGAGACGACGTATGGCGAATCGCCGGCAGCGGGCACGTCATCGGAGTTCTCGCGTGGCGATCACACCCATGGCACACCTCCGCTGTCGACGGAGGCGCCGGCGCAACTGACGGCCGGCTCGAGCGGGGAGGCCGGCACAGGGGACGAGCCGTCGCCCGATGACCACACGCACGGCATCAAGACCGACGCGGCGGGCCTGGTGGGTGGCACAGTCGGGCTGGAGGGGGAGTCTGACAGCCTGGCCCGGGCCGACCATGGTCACGAGGCGTTCCTGGACACGATGGACCCGATGTTCGTGTCGGACTACGCGACACCGGGCGAGAGCCCGTACGTCGCGCGCGCCGACCACGTCCACCAGGGGGTTCATTCGGTCGCGAAGAGCGGAGGTCAGCAAGCGTTCGGCGACGTGGCCCTGGCGGCCGGCTCGAACGTGACGATCACGCAGGTTGGCTCGACGTTCACGGTCGCGGCATCGACGGGGGGAACGCCGTCGTCAAGCGTGCAAGCGGAGACGGCGTATGGGCAGTCGCCGTCGGCGGGCTCGAGCACCAACTACGCGCGCGGCGACCACACGCACGGGACTCCGTCGCTGTCCTCGAGCTCGCCACAGCCGGTGGGGACTTCGTCTTCGGCAGGCAGCGCCACGACCCCGTCGCGGGCCGACCACGTTCATGTGCTGGGCACGGGCGCGGTGAGCACGGGAAGCGCCATCGCGGACGGCGTGGTCGGGCCCGCGAAGCTGGAGAACGGCACTGAGGGACAGGTGCTGCGCGCCGGAGCGTCGGTCGCGGCTTGGTCATGGCTTTCCTCGCTGCGCGACCCCACCGGAGCGGAGGCTCTCGCGGTCGCGGAAGGTGTTGGGGTCTGGAACGACGCCGGAGCGGATCGCGATCTCCGCTTCGAGGGAGACGGCGATCCGACGTTGCTGGTGCTGGACGCAGGCGCCGACAAGATCGGTGTCGGGGTCCCGAGCCCCGGCGAGAAGCTGACGCTCTGCTCCAACGCGAAGCTGGGGTGGGACAACGGTTCGGGCACGGTGGATGTCAGCCTGTTCAGGGCCGAGGCGGATGTTCTCGCGTCGAACGACACACTCCGGTCACAAATGGACAGCCTGGGTGGGACGCTTCCCAGCACGAGTGGGCTGCAGCTACGGAACACGACGGCAGCGAGCGCCGGAGTGCCGCGTCAGGTCGCGCCGGCGTTTGAACTCGT
>Ga0315280_10003339_pt1 | contig 24776 bp, 17 predicted proteins | sample YL17G06_40_MG_FD_203697 | JGI IMG/M metagenome (GOLD analysis project Ga0315280, IMG submission 203697) | Sediment microbial communities from Yellowstone Lake, YNP, Wyoming, USA - YL17G06_40 | ecosystem: Environmental > Aquatic > Freshwater > Lake > Sediment | place: USA: Wyoming | collected...
GCACTTGTCAAGCAGGATTCCGCGCTCCTTTGTTACAGGAATCGCACAATCCCGCAATACTGGCTAGCCTGGATTATTCATGACCAGCGTGTGGGGGCTACACAATGTCATTCCGAGCGTAGCGAGGAATCCCCTATCGTTGGCGCTTCCTGGTAGGGGATTCCTCACTCCGCCTTGCTCCGTTCGGAATGACGTGAATAATCCAGGCTAGGGTAATCCGCTTGACAAGCACGGGATATGTGGCGAAGCGCACGGGCCTGATGCGGGAGCCTGCCGCAGCCGCCCCTCGTTTACCATTCGCCGCCGGAGGGTATCGAAGAACCGCAGGCAGCCGGGCGCCTCGTGGCTCGGCGCCTGTCATTTCGAGCCTCTGGCGGCCGCCGTGCCGGCATCTGCGCCACAAAGGCGGCGCGCTGGCGAACCGATGGTCCGGGGTTGAGCGAGAATGTCTAGCCGCATCGGCATCAAGCGGTCGGTGCTCGTCCTGGCGGCGGTGGGGCTCATCGCCGTCGTCGTCTGCGCGCAGCAGCGCGATTACGCCAGCCTGCGCCGCGACATGGTCGAAAACCAACTCCGCGCGCGGGGCATCAAGAATCAGCGAGTGCTGCGCGTCATGGGAAGAGTTCCGCGTCACGAATTCGTGCCCCAATCGGAGCGCACCCACGCCTATGCCGATCATTCCCTGCCGATCGGCGAAGGGCAGACGATTTCCCAGCCCTACATCGTGGCGCTCATGACCGAGACGGCGCGGATAAAGCGCGGCGCCCGGGTGCTGGAGATCGGCACCGGCTCGGGCTATCAGGCGGCGGTGCTGGCTGAGCTGACGCCGAAGGTATATACCATCGAGCTTCTGCCGACGCTCGCCCGGCGCGCCGAGGCGACGCTGCGGCGCTTGGGATACGAGTCGGTGGCGGTGCGCGTCGGCGACGGCTACCAGGGATGGAAGGAGCACGCGCCTTTCGACGCTATCCTGGTGACCTGTGCGCCCGATCACATCCCGCAGCCGCTAATTGACCAACTGGCCGAAGGCGGGCGCATGGTCATCCCCGTGGGAGAGCAGGACCCCCTGCGCGGGCAGGAGCTGCTGCTGGTCGAGAAATCAGGCGGCAAGATAAAGACCACTTCCATCGCTCCGGTGATCTTCGTGCCCCTGGTCCACTACTGAAGCTCGCATATTACGTTCGAGGCTAGGGATGGGACTTGACGCTCGCAAATAGCGGTTTGACGTATAACCTATTACGCGAGCGTCAATAGTAGGGGCAACCCTCGTGGTTGCCCGACATGGCAGGCACAAGGCCTGCCCCTACCTTTTCGGGGCAACCCTCGTGGTTGCGTCGAAATGGGCAGGCACGAGGCGCGCCCCTACCTTTTCGCGCGCCGACCGAGGTTCGTGCATCGGGGGAACACGCTAATACTACAACGCGACTTTCCGGACCGTCCGACGCAGAACCGTCGTCGTGACCCCGCAGAGACAGTCAGAATCGAGTTCAGATTCATACATACGTTTGAAACCAGCTCGCTTGCCCATATTGACCGCAGAATTGGCGCAATCGCGCAATCTGAGGCTGAAGTCTCGTTGTAGTATTAAGAGGCCGTATCAAAACTTCTTGTCTTGGGATGTCATTCCGAGCGAAGCGAGGAATCTCCCGGGTATGACCTTTCTTAGTGGGGAGGGTTAGATGACGCACTGGAATGTGGCCCAGGTGCCCTCGGCTGGGAGTGGGCGCAGCATGCTGCGCCCCTACAAGTCTGCCGGCGATCCCCACTTTCCGAGCTCATACCCAATCTCCCTCGTGAAGAGACCCTTCGCTGGCGCTCAGGGTGACAGTGAGCCCGGGTTTTGTTACAGACTCTAATGGTCTTCGCTGCCCCGGGAACGGACCTCGTCCGGAGGAGTTTCGTGTACCAGCGGTCTCCCTGGCGGCGCGGTGCGCCGCTCCGGAACGCGGCCAAGCCGCGTCACTGATACACGAAGCTCTATAGAGGTATCGGTCATGAGACGCCGACCGCATTACCTCAAGGACAATCGTGAACGAAGTTGACGTCTTCATAATCCTCGTGCTCGGGCTTAACATCTACTACGGCGCGACGCGAGGCTTGCTGCGCGGCATCGGCGACCTGGTGGCGCTGTTCGCGGCCCTCGGCGTGGGCTCGCTTGTCTATCCCGCGCCTTCCGCCGTGCTGCGGGTCATGCTCGGCCTGCCGCCGGTGGCGCGCGACATGATCAGCTTCATCGGCTCCGCGGTCGCGATCGCCATCGGCGTCGGTTACCTGTTTGCCCACTTCGCTGAGCGCCGCAAGCTGGCGCGCGCGGCTGACCGCGTCGGCGGCGGCGCTGCGGGCGCAGCCGTCGGCGCCATCCTCGTCAGTCTCCTGCTCCTGCTCTCCGGCACGATCACCGGCACGACGCGGCCCATCGACCGCTCCGCTCTCGCCGCGCCGTTGCTCGAGATCGTGCCGACGATGCACCTGGCGATGGACCGCATCGGCCTGCCGATCCCCAAGCTCGTCATGCTGCCGCCGAGGTATGAGCTCGAGCTGGGCCACATGCGCTACGGCCCGCAGTTCATGCGCCTCGATTTCGCGCACATCGAGGGCGCCACGTGCATCAAGTGCCGCGGGCCCCTGGAGTTCCTGGGCTACAAGCGCGTGCGCGGCAGCCGCCTGGCGCCCAAGTTCGTCTGCCGCCGCTGCGGCCGCACCAGCGATGGCTGCCAGAGCTTTCAGGGCATGCACGCCATCTATAACGAATGCCCGGTGGTCGTCGCGCGCCACGGCATCAAGCTCAACTGCGGCATCTGGACCAACCCCGACTGGGTCTATCCCCGCGGCCGCTGCCCCGTCGACGGCAACGAGTTCACTGGCGTGACCAACCCGAGGGCTGATGTTGAAGACCCGGACCTGGATCTACCTGGCGTGTATTATCGCGGCGGCGATAATCCTCTGGCGCCTCGGCGCTGAGCGCAGCGACGGCGCCCGCGCCGCGCAGCAGGCATTCGACCACCGCGTGTCGGGCATCGTCCTGACCGTGCGCGGCCGCGTCACGCGCATCCTCGCCGACGATTCGAGCCCGCCCCGGCATCAGCGCTTCATCATCCGCACCGCACGCGGCCAGACGCTGCTGGTCGCGCATAACATCGACCTCGCGCGCCGCGCCCCCGTGCGCCCCGGGGATCGGGTCATCGTGCGCGGAAAGTACGAGTGGAACGACCAGGGCGGTCTGCTGCACGAGACGCACTTCCTGCCGCGCGGCCCGTCGGGGTGGATTCGTCTCGCCCGCACCGGCCGCACCTATCGCTGACGCTCAAGTCCGCGCCAATCGCCTTCGGACCGCCGACCTGGGACCACGGCCCCCGCCTCTGCCTCACTCGCGCTTCCAGCCCTGTAAGCGCCACAGAAGCTGGGTCACGTTCGCCGCGATCAGGTACGCGTAGGCCGCGAATGAAAGCCAAGGCAGCGCCGTACCCCCGCCCGTGGCAACCATTTGCCGGCTCGCCTGAGCCACAGCGCGGCCTGCCACGCGATCAGCCCCAGCAGCGCCGCCGATCCCATCTCCGGCAGGTAGAAATAGCGATCGTCGGCCTGGACGAAGATCAGCGCCGGCGCGTAGAAAGCGATCCGCCACGCCAGCATCAGCCCCGCCAGCACCACCAGGCCGCCTCCGGCGGCGCCCCAGCGCCGCCGCCTCTGCGCAAACACCAATGCCAGCATGGCTCCCAAAACGAACCTCCCCGACAGCACGTCCATCCGCGCCGCCACCCACGCCACGGGCTCGGCGTGCGTTGGCAGCACCGCGTAGAGCAGCGACGCCAACATACCCGGCAACCAGTTCCCGGCCAGCAGCGCGACCAGCCATCCCAGGAAGCAGCACGTTGAGGGCATGCAGCGCGATGTTGACGGCATGTCCGGGGTGCGGATTCGTGCCCCACAGGCGGTAGTCAATGGCGTGCGACAGCAGCGCGATCGGGCGGTAGTACACGAACTTGGCGCTGATCTCGCGCTGCCAGAAATGGGTCTCGAAATAGTGGTAAAAGCCGAGGACGCCATACTTCTTGACGGCGCCGATGATAAAGCAGCTCGTCGTGGCCGGGGGTGTGGCGATAGCCGGTGAAGATGATCGGCCAGTACAGCGCCCAGACGAGGATGAGGCACGCCGCCGCCCAGATGGCAATTACGCGCTTCTGCCGCGACGCCTCCGGCGAAGCCCACGGGCGGACCTCTAGCAGCTCGCTCCACACATGGTCGGTCTTCGCCGCCGGGCCGCAGAAATCATCTTGCCGGCGCTGACGCAAGCGGGTAGGCAGGCTTCACCTGCCGCTGGCTAGGTCTTCGACCGCCATCCCGGCCCGACAGGGTCGGGCCTATTGATGCTCGCGTAATGGATTGACTTGTCAAACCGCTAATAGCGAGCGTCAAGTCCCTTCGTCCGGCGTCAACCAGATATGCGAGCTTGAATAGGGACGTGGCGGCCTTCGGCGTGGGCGCACGGCATGCCGTGCCCCTACAGATTCGCCGCCTGCCGCCGTCGCGGCGTTCCGCCTAACTTCGCCAGCCGCCGCCGCACTTGCTCCACTTCGGCCATGATCGCGGGATCGGGCCCCGCCATCTCGACCGCTCGTGCATAACAGCGCGCCGCCGGCTCGTATGCCCCCGATTCGAGGTAGCATCGCGCCAGCCCCAGCCAGGGCGCAGCTTCCGATTCGTCGGCGCCGATCGCGGCTTCGTAAGCGGCGATGGCCGATTGATTGTCGTGGTGCGAGCGCGCGATCTCGGCCAGCGCCAGATGCGCGGCGAAACACGACGCGTCCGCCTGCGCTGCCTCTCGAAACGCGGATTCCGCACCCGCGACATCGTTCAGTTGCAGCCGCGCCGCGCCCAGGTTTGCCAGCGCATCCGCATAACCCGGCCGCACCGCCGCCGCGCGCTGGAAGTGCTCGGCGGCCGCCGTATGTCTGCCCTGCGCGCAGAGCAAGATGCCCTTGAGGTTCAACGCTTCGGCGCACGCAGGATCGATCCCCAGGGCTGCCGTCGCCTGCTCCTCCGCGCCCGCGGAGTTCCCCCTCCCCGTAAGCAGCGCCGCCAATCGCACCCGCGCGCCGGCATCATCTGGGTTCGCTTCGACCGCAGCCCGCGCCGACTCGAGCGCCGCGTCCACCCCGCTGGCCGGCTCTCGTCGCAGCCGCCGCGCCGCCTCGATCCGCGCGCGCAGAACCTCTGTTACCGGCAGCCGCCCGCGCACGCGCTCCATCCTCTCAATGCATCGCTCGGCCTCCTCAAGCCGTCCCCGACCGGCGTGAATCTCCGCCAGCCGCGCCAGCGGCTTCACGTCGCGGCAGGTGAAATCGTGGAACGCCAGCATCGGCCCAAACCGCCCGCGCGTCGCGGCTTCGTAGGCCGCGATCGCCTCCTGCTCGCGCTTCTGGCATTCCAGCGCGTGGCCGAGGCAGAACAGCAGCTCCGCCTGGTCGGGGAATTCCTCCAGTCCGGCGCGGCACGTCCGCTCCGCCCGGTCCGCCTCACCGATCGCGGTCTGCGCGCTGGCGAGGTATGCGTAAGCCTTGCCGCGATACGCCCGGTCGGGCGCCGCGTGCTCGAGCGTCAGCATCAGCGGCGCAACCGCTTGCTCCATCTCGCGCTCGGTGTAATAAGTCTGAGCCAGGCAGAACTGCGCCCAGGCGTCTTGCGGATTCCGCGCCACCCACGCGCGCAGGATGCGCAGGTTGCGTTCGCCGCGCTTCGCCTGCTCCGCCTCATCCTCGAGATAGCCGTGGTGGTAGACCCAGAGATCCAGCGCCGCGTCCGCGGTGGCGGGATCGCCGCTGGCGCTGCACAATTGCTCGTGCACCGGCCCCCGGTAGTGGAAGCCCAGGTGATTGCGGAAGAGCCGCGGGTGCTCGACGATGGTCTCGCCCGCCTGGCCGCGGTGCGGGATGCGCGTGCGCATGGAGCAGACCTTCACCTCCTGGCGCGGCGAAGCCGCGTCTGGCGTCGCAATGCGCCCGGCGCAGGCGAGGTATTCCTTGAGCCCCGCGGGATCGCCCAACTCGTCATCGGCGTCAACGACCAGGACCCAGTCGCAGGTCGCGTGCCGCAGCGATTCGTTGCGCGCCGCCGAAAAGTCATCGCACCACGTGAAATGGTGCACCGCTGCGACGCCAGACGCGGCTTCGCCGCGTTCCGCAGCGGCGCACCGCGCCGCCGGCGTCGCTCCGGAGACGAGGCCAAGCCTCGTCCCGGCGTAGCGCTGCGCGATCGCTACCGTCGCGTCCTGCGAGCCGGTGTCAACGACGACAATCTCGTCGGCCACCCGCCGCACGCTCGCCAGGCAGCGCGCAAGCGTATCTTCCTCGTCGCGCACGATCATGCACACCGAGATGGTGGGGAGGTCCGGCGACGCCCGGCGTCGCTCCGGAGACGAGGCCAAGCCTCGTCGCGGCTTTCCTGGCCTCGCGCGCCGCAGGGTCGCCTGAAGCTCCGGCAGCCACTCCGGCCGCGGGTCGCTTTCGAGCGCCGCCACCAACGCCTCCAGCGCCTGGCTGCGTTTGCCCTGCTGGCGCAGCGCGCGCCCCAGGCCAAACCGCGCGCTGGCCGATCGCGGATCATGCTCCAGCGCCGCGCGGAAACATTTCTCAGCCGCGCCCCAGTTCCTCTGGCGCAGGCGGATTTCGCCCAGCACCTCGTGCCCTTGCGCCCGCCGCGCGTCCAGGGCGACCGCCGCGCTCGCCGCGTTCGCCGCCGCCTCCAGCCGCCCCGCGCGCATCAGCCGCTGCGCCGCGTTGTGGAAGTCGGGCCAATAGAGCTCAGCGCCGCCGAGCTCGTCGATCGCCTCCAGCGCCGCTTCGAGTCGGCCTTCGCTGATGAGCGCCAGCACATAGGCTTCGGGCATCTGGAGCACAGGCGCTCCCGCCTGTGAATCCCCGGGGGAAGTAGGGGAGGGTGTGCAATCACGCATGGGCTTCTCCGGGCCTTAGGGACAGAGAGGGGCTGCCCAATCAACCTATCGGCAGGCCGGAGCGCGCGCTTGAGTGGTTAGGTCTGCGACCGACGCGTCGGGCCTAGCGTGGATTATTCACCACCAGCGTGTGGCGGGTGCACACTGTCATTCCGAGCGCAGCGAGGAATCCCCTATCGTTGGCGCTTCCTGGTAGGGGATTCCTCGGGCCGCAAGCGGCACCCCCTTGCTTCGTTCGGAATGACATGAATAATGCGGCCTAGTACTTCCTTGCGAAAGTTGGCGTTATGCAATCTGCCTCCGGGCGGGCGAATCTTGTGCTCGTACGAGCCAATCTCCCTCGAATCCATATAACGCCGTCTTATGCAACGAGGTACTAGCTACCCTTCGGGCCGGGGTGGCGGCCCCAAATGCCGGGGCCTAGCGACGGGAGCGCTTGTGCTCCAGGAGGGGTGCTACACATCTGGACGAGGCCCGGCCTCGTCTCCGGGGCGACGCCGCGCGCGCGATACGCGCGCTCCGGAAGTGCGGCGCAGCCGCACTCAGGCGTCGCCCCGGTACATCGCCTCGATGAGGTCGGCATAGCGCTCGGCGACAACCTTGCGCTTGATCTTCAGGCTCGGCGTCACCTCGCCGCTGCCCATGCTGAACTCGCGGTCGAGCAGCGTGAATCGGCGGATCTGCTCGTAGCGCGCGAAGTCGCGCAGCTTCTCCGTCAAGCGCTGCTCGATCAGATCGTGCACCTCTCTCATGCCCACCAGCTCGGCGCGCGAGTCGAAGCTGAGGCGGTGCTCGCGCGCCCATGGCTCGAGCTGCTCGAAGTTGGGCACGATAAGCGCGCTCAGGAACTTGCGCTTGTCGCCGTGGATCACGATCTGCGATATGAAGGGGTCGGTCTTGAGCGTATTCTCGATCAACTGCGGCGCGACGTTCTTGCCGCCGGCGGTGACGATGATGTCCTTCTTGCGGTCGGTGATGGCGAGGAAGCCGTCCTCGTCGAGCACGCCGATGTCGCCGGTGTGCAGCCAGCCCTCGACGATCGCCTCCGCGGTCTCCTTCTCCTTGCCGAAGTAGCCCTTCATCACCAGCGGCCCGCGGCACAGGATCTCGCCGTCGGGCGCGATCTTCACCTCCACCCCCGGGATGGTCGGGCCGACTGTTCCGTAGCCGATGCTGTCGATGCGATTGACGCAAATCGTGGGGGAGCTCTCGGTCAAGCCGTAGCCTTCGCAGATCTTCACGCCCACGCCGCCGAAGAACTCTGCCAGCTCGCGCGACAGCGGCCCCCCGCCGGAGGTGAAGAAGCGCAGCCGCCCGCCAAGCTGGGCCTGGATCTGGCGGTAAACCAGCCAGTGGGCGAGGGCGAGCTTGAGCCGCAGCCACGGGCCGGGCCGTCGCCGCTCGTTCAGCGCCTTGATGCGCGCCTCGCCGACGCGCAGCGCCCACGCGAAGACCGTGCGCTGGTTGGGCGTTAGCCGCGCCGCCGTGTCCATGACGCGCGCGTAGGTCTTCTCGTAGAAGCGCGGCACCGCGATCATCACCGTCGGCCGCACCTCCAGCATGTTATCGGCCACCGTGTCCACCGTCTCGGCGAAGGCGATGGTTCCGCCGCAGGCGATCATGACGTAGTGGTCGCAGGTGCGCGCGAAGACGTGGCTCAGCGGCAGGAAGTTGAGCGACAGGTCGCGGTCGTCGATGGGCAGGATCTCCAGGCTCGCAACCGCGTTGGACAGGAAGTTGTAGTGCGACAGCATCACGCCCTTGGGGTCGCCGGTGGTGCCCGAGGTGTAGATGATGCTCGCCAGGTCGTCCGGGTCGAGCGCGGCGACGCGGCCATCGAGCGCCGCGGTTCCCTTGTCGCGCGCCCATGCTGCGCCGAGCGCCATGACCTCGTCGTATGGGACGATGGGACGAGGCTCGGCCTCGTCTCCGGAGCGACGCGAAGCGTCTGGACGAGGCTCGGCCTCGTCTCCGGAGCGACGCGAAGCGTCGCCCGGGTCGGGCCGCGGCTCGGGGCACTCGATGCAGATGATGTGGCGCAGCAGCGGCAGGTTGGGCTTAGCCTTCAGCACCTTGTCGAGCTGCGGCGCGTTGGAGACGATGACGATGCGCGACTCCGAATCGCTGAGAAGGTACTCGATCTGCTTCGGCGTCAGCGTCATGTAGATCGGGACGTTGACGGCGCCGGCGGAGAGAATGGCGAGGTCGGCGATGACCCACTCCGGGCAGTTCTCGCTCAGCAGCGCGACCTGCTGCCGCGGCTCCAGCCCGAGCGCGATCAACCCGAGGGCGAAGTCGCGCACGCGGCGGCCGTACTCATTCCACGACAGCGGCTGGTACGCGCCGTCGCGCTTGTGCAGCAGCGCCGCGCGTTCGCCGTAGCGCTCGACCTGGCGGCGGAACAAGATCGGGATGGTGGTGCGCTCTTGCCACATCGCCGGGCCTCCTTCAAGCCGGCGTTCCGGCTCCTTCATGCCGTGCCCGCGGCGACTAGACGGGCGTCGCCTGCCGCTGGCTAGGTCTTCGACCGCCATCTGGCTAGCCTGGATTATTCACCACCAGCGTGTGGCGGGTGCACACTGTCATTCCGAGCGCAGCGAGGAATCCCCTATCGTTGGCGCTTCCTGGCAGGGGATTCCTCACTCCGCCTTGCTCCGTTCGGAATGACATGAATAATGCGGGCTAGGCGGCTAGGCCTTCGGCGTAGGGGCACGGCATGCCGTGCCCCTACAGACTTACCGCGGCTCCGGCCTAACTGGCGGAAGTCCCCGCGCCGCCGGCCGGCGCGGGCAGGTGCGCCGCGATTATCTCTGCCACATCGCGCACCTCGACGTTCTGGGCGCCGGCATCCTTGACGCCGTCGTCGAGCATGGTCAGGCAGAACGGACACGCGACCGCGATCGTCCCTGCGCCCGTCCGCAGCGCTTCGCCGGTGCGCTCGGCGTTGATGCGCCGGCCCAGCGTCTCCTCCATCCACATGCGGCCGCCGCCCGCCCCGCAGCAGAAGCTCAGCCGCCCATGACGAGGCATCTCCCGCAGGCTCGCCCCCGCGCGCCGCAGCGCCTCGCGCGGCGCATCGTAGAGCTGATTGTAGCGCCCCAGGTAGCACGAGTCATGCAGGGTTATCGCCTGCCGCCCGTCGGCCCGCGCCGGCAGCCGCGCCGCCGCCAGCAGCTCCGCCAGCAGCTCGGTGTGATGCCGCACCTCGTACTTGCCGCCATACACCGGGTACTCATTCTTCAGCGTGTTGAACCCGTGCGGGCACGCAACGATGATCTTCTTCACGCCGTAGCCGTTCAGCAGCTCCACGTTCGTCGTGGCGACCTGCTCGAACAGGTACTCGTTGCCTAGCCGCCGCACCGAATCGCCGCAGCATTGCTCCTCGGGGCCGAGGATGGCGAACGATACCCCCGCCGCCTGCAAGCAGCGCGCCAGCGCGCGGCTGGCCCGCCGGTTGCGATCATCGAATGCGCCGGCGCAGCCCACCCAGTAGAGATATTCCGCATCGAGCTTGTCGCTCAGCAGCGGCACGTCGAGCCCCTCTGCCCACTTGGCGCGCGTCGTCGCCGCCATGGCGTAGGGGTTGCCGTTGTTCTCCACGTCCTTGAAAATGTTGGTCAGCTCGGCGGGGAACTGCGACTCCATCATCACCAGTGACCGCCGCAGGTCCACGATCTTGGGCACGTGCTCGATGAACACCGGGCACTGCTCCATGCACGAGCCGCAGGTGGTGCACGCCCACAGCGCGTCGGGCGTCACCTGCTTGTAGCCGATGAGCGGCGTCGTCATCGCGGCGTCGGCGGGCGCGGCCGACATGTCGCGCCAAGCGCGCTTCGCCAGCAGGGGCCGCCCGTTGAGCTTGAGGTTATCCTTGGCATCATTGATGATGTGCTTCGGCGACAGCGGCTTGTCGGTCGCCCAGGCGGGGCAGTTCTTGTCGCAGCGGCCGCACTGGGTGCAGGCATAGCCGTCGAAGAGCTGCTTCCATGTGAACTCGGTGACCTTGCTCACGCCGAATGTCTCGCTGTTTTCGAAGTCGAGCCGCGGCAGGTCGTTGACGAAGCCGAGGCGCCGCAGATAGACGTTCGGCAGCGCGGCCAGGATGTGCAGGTGCTTGGAGAAGGGGAGGTAGTTGAGGAAAAACAGCAGCACCACCGCGTGCAGCCACCACAGGCCCTCGTGCCAGGGCAACAGCCCCGGGGCGCCGGCGAGCCATCCGGCGATCGTGGTTGCGCCCGGCGTCCACAGTGATCGCGGCTGCTCGCCGCGCGCGACCTCGATGCCGTTGGCGAAAAGCATCGCCACCATCAGCACCGCGATCAGCGCCAGGATCACGAAGGCGTCAACGCTCAGCGCCTCGATGTGCTTCGGCCGCAGCGCCACCCGCCGGAAGATCGCAACCGCGAGCGCCGCCAGCACCACGATGGCCATGAGGTCCTGGCTGGAATGAAGCGCGCGCGCCGCCTGCGGCCCCAGCAGCTCGAACCGCAAGGCCGGGTGAATCCCGCTCGCGACAAAGGCGAGGTTGCCGATCATGAGGACGATGAAGCCCCAGAAGATGGCGAGGTGGTGCCAACTGCCTCCCGCTGACGCGACGCGGCGCTGGATAATGCCGTAGTAGAGCAGATGGCCGATGCGCTGCGCTGCATTGCCCCGGCGATCCTCCGGCCGGCCCAGGCGCATCGCGCGGTAGAGCCAGAAGCAATTATACGCGAAGAGAACAACCGCCGCGATGAACAGGAGCGTGAAGACTACCGATTTTGCCACGACATACATTGGCTAACCAGCCCACGCCATTCGCGCGGGCACGTACCCTCAGGACGCCATCGCGCGGTTATGAGCCGCGCGCCCGGTGCGCTCACCTTGCGGGGCGCAGACCACCCTACCGCTAACTTACCCAAACCCGCCAAGCGCTAGTCCGCCCCCAGGCCGGCGCGCTTCAGCTCCGCGACCAGCGCTGGCACGACCTCGAACACGTCGCCGACGATGCCGAAGTCGCACTTGGTGAAGATCGGCGCCTCGGGGTCCCGGTTGATGGCGACGATGACCTGGGAGGAGCTCATGCCCACCAGGTGCTGGATCGCCCCGGAGATGCCGCAGGCGATGTAGAGCCGCGGCGAGATGGTCTTGCCGGTCTGCCCGACCTGGTGCGAGTGCGGCATCCAGCCGGCGTCCACCGCGGCGCGCGAAGCCCCCACCGCCGCGTTGAGCAGCCCCGCCAGCTCGCGCAGCATGGCGAACGCCTCCGGCCCGCCCAGGCCGCGCCCGCCCGAAACCACGACCTCGGCCTCCGCGACATCCAGCTCCTCGCGCTCCGCCTTCACCAACTCGACCAGCTCGACCAGCGCCTCGGTTGGCGAAGGCTCGGGCGGCGGGCGACTGATGACCTCGGCGGTGCGCGACGCATCCGGCTCGCCAAGGCTGAACACGCGCGGCCGCGCGGTGACGATGCGGGGGCTGGTGAGCGTTTCGACCGTCGCGATGACCTTGCCCGCGTACATCGGGCGCTTCTGAACCAAGTCGCCGGCGGCGTCGGCGACGAGGGAGATGCAGTTCGTAGCCAGGCCGGCGTTGAGCCGCGCCGCCAGCGCGGCCGCCAGGTCGCTGCCCATGGCGGTCGCCGGCAGCAGGATGGCCCGCGGCTCGATCTCCCGCGCCAGCGATTCGATGGCCGAGATCGGCCTGCGCGCCGCGCCGGGCATGCTGTAGACCTTGTCGGCCCCGTATGATGCCAGCACCGGCGCGTGCGCCTCGGCCGCCTCCAGCACCGCTGCCGCCACGCTGCCGCCAGCGGTATTCGCCAGCCGGCGCGCCTCGCTCACCAGCTCCAGGCTCACCGGCCGCATGTTGCCGCCGGTGACCTCGGTCACGACCAGAATCTCACCTGCCACCGTCTGCTCCTCGCTAGTACATCGTGACAGAGATAGGCGCATGCGATGCTGAGCTTGGTCGGACACTTGCCACGCTCAATAACGCGCAATGGTTCTTATGTCACGAGGTACTAGTGTCATCCTGAGCGCCAGCGAAGGATCCCCTATCGGGGTTGCGCCTGGATGCAATCCAGCCCTTCGTGCGGCGCCCCTTACAGCACCTTCGCCTGCTCTCGCAGCGCCGTCACCAGCCGCTGCACCGCCTCGCCAACCGGCGCCTCGATCACGGTCCCGCCGCCGCGCTCCGGCGGCCGCTCGAGCTTCACCACCCGCGTCGGCGAGCCCTTCGCCCCGACCGCATCGGCGCTCACCCCTATCTCCGCCGCGCCCTTGGCCTGGATCTCCTTGCGCTTGGCTTTCATGATGTCAATCGCCTTGGGATAGCGCGGCTCGTTCAGCCCCTTCTCCGCGGTGAGCACTGCCGGCAACGGGCAGCGCAGGACCGCGGTCCCGGCCTCGGTCTCGCGGTGGGCGGTGACTTTGCCGTCAGCGATCTCGACCTTCACCACCGCGGCGATATGCGGTACGCCCAGCAGCTCCGCCAGCGCCGTGCCGACGTAACCGCAGGCATCGTCAACCGCCATCTTGCCGCACCAGATCAAGTCGTATCTCAGGCCCTTGATCGCCGCGCACAGCGCCCGCGCCGCCGCGTGCGCGTCCGAGCCCTCGAATGCCGGGTCAACCAGGTGCATCGCATTGTCGGCGCCCATCGCCACCGCGGTGCGCAGTGCTGAGACCGCATTCGCCGGACCCATGCAGATCGCGGTGACGCTGCCGCCCTGGCGCTCCTTGGTGCGCAGCGCCTCCTCGAGGGCGTACTCGTCGTAGGGATTCATCACCCACGGGATGCCCTCGGTCTGGATGGCGGTTCCATCGGCGGTCGGCTTGATCTCCGCCGCGGTGTCCGGCACCTGCTTGATGCAGACGATCATGTCCATGGTTACGCCTCGTCTGGTAGCGCAGCCGTCCTCCTAAGGCGGGCGAGTCTCGGCTGCAAACTCCTCGGCCACGCGGGCGAGACGCCCGCGCCACCATCAAAGCCGCTCGATCTCCCCCTGCCGCGACGCATCTTCCGCCGCGATGCGACCCGCGCCCTCAGCAAGATAGATCATCTGGGGGCGCTTCTCGGGGCACGCGAACTCGCCCCACAGCCGCCCCTCGAACAATGGCACGATGCCGACGACTATGCGCTCATCCGCCTCCGGCCTGATCTCGCGCGCGCCAGCGATGAGCCCGGTCAGCAGTCTCTGCGCCACCCGCGGCGCCAGGTCGCGCGCAATGTCGCTGCCGCCAAGAAGCACGACCTCGGGCTTGTGCGATTGGATGGCCGAGGTCAGAGCTTCCGCCCAGGTGGTTGGGTCATACTGCGCCGGCGCATCGGCCAGCAGCGCGACATCCGCGCCCCGCCGTATCAGCGCGCCGGCCAAGACCTCGTCGCCCCCCGCCAGCAGCGCCACGAGCCGCGCGCCGAACGCATCGGCGATCTCGCGCCCGAAGCCCAGCGCTCCCAACGACGCGGGGCTGATACCCCCGTCGCCCGACTCCGCGACGACCATCACGCCGCGATATTCGTCGGCTGCTTCCTCTTCCAGGCTGATGCCAAACGCCGCCATCAAGTCCTGGGCGCTCAGGTCCTCGCTCATCGCGCACCTCGCAGGCTCGCCTTCCCGATCTTGGAGTCCGGCGGCTCGCCGCCGCTTTGAAAGCGGGAGCAAGCTCCCGCACTCCGGACGCCCTTAGCTCTCCGGCAGCTGCATCAGGCGCAGCCGTACCGCCGCCCCGGCCTCGCCGACCTCCTCCGCCGCCAGCCCCAGGTCGCTGACTGTCACATGCTCCAGCGGCTTGCGCGCGGCCTTCATCACCGCCATCGCGTTGGGCAGACGCGGGGTATTGCAGCCCGGCTCGACCGCCAGCACCGCCGGCAGCGGCAATTCCGCCGCGCCGAGCGAGCCCGCGCGCTCGATTGTTACTTTGCCCCCGTTCACCGTCGCCGATGTCACGCGCGTCGCGTGCGCCATGCCCAGCGCCTCTGCCAGTCGCCCTGCGACCTGGCCGGCGTCGTGAACCACCGACCGCGCGCCGCAGACAACGAGGTCAAATGGCCCCGCGTGTTTGATCGCGGCCGCGAGCACGTTTGCGTCAGCAAGCCCATCGCCGCCCTGGGCAACCGGATCATCCACCAGGTGCGCCCGCTCGACGCCCATGGCGAGCGCGCGCCGCAGGGCATCGGCGGCGGTGTCGGCGCCGACGGTGAAGGCGATCAGCTCGTCGCCCTCCTGGCGTAGGCTCAGCGCGAGCTCGACCGCGTTCTCGTCAGCGGGGTTGGCGACCTCTTTGCCCTGCTCGACCAACTCGACCCGGCTCTTGCTGACGTACGCCGTACTGAGGTCCGGCACCGGCTTGATGCAGATGGCGATGCGCATCGGTCGTCACTCCGGCGTTCATTCACATGGTAGGACAGAAGTCCGCGCCTGTCACCTTAATCGCGGGCTGCTAATCGCTTGCGATCAGTACCGCCCCTTGCGCGTCAGGTCGCTCGCGACCACCATCCGCTGCACCTCGTTGGTGCCCTCGAAGATGCGGTTGATGCGCGCGTCGCGGTAGAACATCTCGATCGGGTAGTCCTGCATGTAGCCGATGCCGCCGTGGATCTGCACCGCCTTATCGACCACCCGGTCCAGGGCCTCCGAGGCGTACATCTTCACGATCGCCGACTCGCGGCTGACCTTCAGGCCGTGGTCGCACATCCAGGCCGCGCGATAGACCATGCTCTCCACGGCGAAGGTCTCCGCCGCCATCTCCGCCAGCATCCACTGGATCGCCTGCTTGCGGATGATCGGCTCGCCGAACTGCACCCGCTGGCTGGCGTGCTGGATGCTCAGGTCGATCAGCTCCTTGCACGCCCCGACGCACGCGCCCCCCAGGCTCAGCCGGCCCACGTCCAGCGTCTTCATCGCCGTCACGAAGCCGAAGCCAACCTTGCCGATGACGTTTTCTTTCGGCACGCGCATGTCCTTGAAGTAGAGTTCGCACGTGCCCGAGCCGCGGATGCCCATCTTCCGCTCCTTGGGCCCGCGCGAGAACCCCGGCATGTCGCTCTCGACGATGAACGCGGTCACCCCGCCGCGCGCCCCCAGCGCCTTGTCGGTCACCGCGAAGACGCTGATGACATCGGCGATGTCGCCGTTGGTGATGTAGATCTTCGAGCCGTTGAGGATGTAATCGTCGCCGTCGGGCACCGCGCTCGTGCTGATGGCGGCCGCGTCGGAGCCGGCCCCCGGCTCGGTGAGGGCGAAGGCGGCGATCTTCTCGCCCGAGCACAACGCCGGCAGATACTTCTTCTTCTGCTCCTCCGTGCCGTCGAGGTAGATCGCCATGCACCCGATCGAGGTGTGCGCCGCCAGCACCACCGCCACCGAGGCCGACCCCCGCCCCATCTCCTCTAGCACCACGCAGTAGCCCGTCTCCCCCGCGCCGACTCCGCCGTAGTCCTCGGAGAACGGGATGCCGAAGAAGCCCTGCTCCCGCATCTTAGCCATCAGCTCCGGCGGGATCTGCTCTTGCTCATCTATCTGCCGCGCCAGCGGCTTGATCTCGTTCTCCACGAACTTGCGGGTCATGTCCCGCAGCATCTCGTGCTCTTCAGAGAAAGTGAAATCCACCTTTGCCTCCTGAATCTACCCCTCTCCCTGTCAGGGAGAGGCTGGGTGAGGGTAGGGTAGCCGGCTTTCCACCCGCTCCTTAGTCCTCTCCCTCAAGGGAGAGGAGTCGCCGCGCCTATCCTCGCCGTCGGCGACAGATCGCGCCCCCCCAAAGCCCGCGCCTCAACGCGTCGTTACTGATCCGTAAACTTCGGCTGCCGCTTCTCCAGAAAGGCGGTCACCCCTTCGCGCATGTCCTTGGTCTCGCACAGCTCGCCGAAGAGGCGATTCTCCAGCAGCAGGCCGTCCTCCAGGCTCATCGCACACCCGTCGCGCACCGCTTTCATCGAGCGCACAATCGCCTGCTTGCTCTTGCTGGCGATGCGCTGCGCCAGGCCCTTCGCCTGCTTCATGACCTCGGCCTCGGGCACCACGCGGTTGACCAGCCCCACCGCCTTCGCCTCTGCCGCGGTTACCGGCTCGCCGCTGAGGATAATCTCCAGCGCCTTGCCGGTACCCACCAGCCGCGGCAAGCGCTGGGTGCCGCCGAAGCCAGGGATGATGCCGAGGTTGATCTCCGGCTGGCCGATCTTGGCGCGGTCGCTGGCGATGCGCATGTGGCACGCCATCGCCATCTCCGTGCCCCCGCCCAGGCACATGCCGTTGATGGCGGCGATCACCGGAATGTCCATCAGCTCGATGTCGCGGAAAAACCGCTCGCCCTGGCGCGCCAGCGCCGCCCCTTGCTGCGCATCCTTGATCTCGGCGATCTCCCTGATGTCCGCCCCGGCGACGAAGAACATCCCGGCGCCGGTGATGATCACCGCCTTCGCGCTCGGGTCGGCCTTGATCTCGTTGAACGCGCCCATCAGGTCTTTGATGACCGGGGTCGAGAGCGAGTTCACTGGCGGATGGTTGATCACTACCGTTGCGATACCATCCTCGATGGTGAGACTGGCATGCTGATACTCGGCCATGATACCTCCCTCCGATGGCAGTTATTGATCCCGCCCTTCCTCTCCCTGCCAGGGAAAGGAAGGGGAGCGTCTGGCGAGCCGGGTGAGGTCAGTACGTAAAGAACCCTCGTCCGGTCTTCTGCCCCAGGTGGCCCGCCGCTACCATGCGCTTCAGCATCGGCGCCGGCCAGAAGCGCGGCCCCAGCTCCTTGGCATAGCGCTCCAGGGTGCCCAGGACGACGTCCAGCCCTACGACGTCAGCGTACTTGAGGACCCCGCCCTGATCCTGCGGGAACCCGATGCCCGCCAGCACCGATATATCCATGTCGCTGGCGCTGCTCACGCACTCCTGGAGGCAGATCACCGCCTCATTGACCATCGGGAAAACCAGGCGCTCGACCGAGAACTCCGTGCCGCTGACCCCCGTCTCCTTCTTCACCTCGGCGATCATCTTCTGCACCGTCGCATCGACGCCGCCGCCCCCGCCCTCGGCGTAGCTGTAGAAGCCCTGGTTGTTCTTCACGCCATAGCGCCCCGCCTCCACGACTTTCTCCCACAACCGCGCCGGCGCCATGCGCGGGCCGTACGAATCATAGAGCGTGCGGCCGACGCTCGCGCAGACATCCAGCCCCAGGGTATCGCACAGGATGAACGGCCCCATGGGAAAGCCCCAGTCGCGCATCGCCGCATCTATCTCCTGCGCCGTCGCCGCGCCCTCCTGGAGCGCCATCACCGCCTCGTTCAGGTAGGGCAGCAGCAGCCGGTTGACCAGGAAGCCCGCGCATTCCTTGACCCGCACCGGGATCTTGCGCAGGCTCTCCGAGAACGCCGCCGTGTCGTCCACCGTCTCGTCCGACGTGTCCAGGCCGGGGATGACCTCCACCAGCTTCATGACGTGGGCAGGGTAGAAGAAGTGCATGCCCACGACCTTCTCCGCGCGCTTGGTCGCCGAGGCGAGCTCGGAGATGGACAGCGCCGAGGTGTTGCTGGCGAGGATGCAGGTCTCGGGCGTCGCCGCCTCCAGCTCCTTGAAGACCTGCTTTTTCAGGTCCATCTTCTCCGACACCGCCTCGATGACGATGTCCACGTCGCCGAAGTCGTCGTAGGTCGTGGCGCCGCTGATCAGCGCCATCTTCGGCTCGACGTCGGAGGCCGACATCTTCCCCCGGTCAACCCGCCGCTGGTAGACCGATCGCGCCTTGGCGATGCCCTTGTCCACCAGCTCCTGGTTGATGTCCTTGATCACCACCGGCAAGCCAGCGAATGAGATCACCTGCGCGATCTCCGCTCCCATCGCGCCCGCTCCGACTACCGCCGCCTTGTAGATATACATGCCCCTGCCTCCTTAGCCCGCGTTGATCTCCGTCACCGCTATCCGTGTTATCCCGACGAACACCTGCCGCTACTTGCGCTCGACCACGATCGCTCCGCCCATGCCGCCGCCGACGCACTCGGTCGCCAGACCGTATTGCACATTGCGCCGCTTCATCTCGTTGAGCAGCGTGACCACGATGCGCGTGCCGGTGCAGCCCACGGGATGCCCCAGCGCGATCGCCCCGCCGTTGACATTGGTGATGTCGATGTTGAACGGCATGATGCGATGGCACGCCAGGAACTGCGCCGCGAAGGCCTCGTTGAGCTCGATCAGGCCCATGTCATCCAGCGTCAACCCCGCGCGCTTGAGCGCCAGCGGGGCGGCCTTGGTCGGCCCCACGCCCATGCGCTGAGGCTCGACCGCGGCGAATCCGTACGAGCGCATGTATCCCAACGGCTCATTGTAGCCCAGTTCCTTCGCCTTGTCCGCGGTCATCACCAGGCACACCGCCGCGCCGTCGCTGATGGGGCAGGCGTTGCCCGGGGTGACCGTGCCGTCCTTCTTGAACACGGTCGGATACGACGCCAGCATCTGCTCGCTCAGCGCCACGTTGGGGCCCTCGTCCTCGCTCACGATATCGGGCGCCACCTCGCGCCCCGCTACCTTCTTCGGGATCGTCACCGGCACGATCTCATCCTTGAACTTGCCCTCGCGCGTGGCGCGAAAGGCCAGCTTGTGGCTGCGCACGGCGAGGCGATCCTGCTCCTGGCGCGTGATGCCGAACTCCTCAGCCAGCACCTCCGCGGTCTGGCCCATGATCAACCCGCAGACCGGGTCGGTCAGGCCCTCCCACAGCACATCGATCATCTCGGAGTGGCGCAGGCGCTTGCCGAACCTCATGTCGCGCGAGACGTAGGGCGAGTTGCTCATGCTCTCCACCCCGCCGGCGATGTAGATGTCGCCCTCGCCCATCTGGATGCACTTGTAGGCGTCGGCCAGGGCTTGCGCCCCCGAGGCGCAGTTGCGGTGCACCGTCCACGCCGGCACCGAAAAGGGGATGCCCGAGTTAAGGGCGATCACGCGCGCAGTGCAGGGCGAGTCGCTGGTCTGGAGGCAATGCCCGAAGACAACCTCGTCGATCATGGCGGGGTCAATCTTGGTGCGCTCCAGCAGCGCCTTGGTGACGATCGTGCCCAGCTTGTGCGCCGGCACATCCTTCAAGACGCCCCCGAGGGCGCCCTGCGGCGTGCGTACTCCATCAACGATAACGACGTCTTTCATGGATCCCTCCACTTCACATTACAGCTATAGGGCGCCGGTTCATAAGGCTGCTGCGTAATTGCATATCGCGGGTCGGCCAGGAGGCCGACCCCTACGCCCGGGAGCGTAGTAGGGGTCGGGTGGCTAGGCCGAAGGCCGCCATGGCGGTCGCCGAAGGCGACCTAGCCATTCCACCCCGACCCGTCAATTCGGGATTACGCAACAACCTCTCATGCCCGCGCCGTGCCGGTGGCCAGGCCCCAGGGCTGCCATGGCGGCTTCGCCTAGCCACATGGGAATGCCCGCCCTACGACTCAGGCGGCGCATCGCACCGCTGCGCAACGCGGCCGAGCCGCGTCAGGCTTGTGCATTACCGCACGAAGTCGCCCGCTGAATCACGTCTAACTGGTACGTTGACCTGTTAGCGAGGCTGCCCCCAGCAGCGGATTGGCCGGTCTTGCGACCTCAAGATCGGCCAGTGGGCCGGTTTGTGCGGCCTTTCACAGGCTTCGACCCAAGAGTTTCATTCGGCCTTCCGGCAGCCTTTCCTTCCGCCTTTTTCGCGGAATTTCGGAGCCCGCGACCTGCGACCCGAGCGGACTGGGGGACGGGCGACTTGGGGTGCGGTGGCGAGCCGGCCGCAGCGTAACGCAGAACGGCGGGCCGGGGTGGAATGCCTGGCGCTCCGTCAATCATGCTGTAACTGATTGGCCGGAGCGGAATTGCCGCCCTCTACGGAACCGCCGACGAACGCAGACGAGCGCCGATGAGAGAAAAGGCGTGGCCGCAGCGCCGTTTTGGAGTGCGGCGGCTCGCCGCCGCTTTGAAAGCGGGAGCAAGCTCCCGCACTCCATAGCATCGGCGTGTATCGGCGGCTTCATATTCGTCAAAGAAAGGTTGACGCAGCACTAGCTACATGCCTTGCCCCTGCGCAAGGCGAAGGCCTGGCCGATATGCTGTCTGCAATTGTGCAACTGCCTCGGCTGTGGCGCACATCTCGCGTTGCGAGGTCACCCCCCAGGCTACCCGCCGCTCCGGAAAGCCATCGTGATATCCGCTAGCCTCTGCCGCGCCTGCTGAAGAGAGGGCCAAACGGCCCGCTCCTCCAGCACCTGGTTGACGATGCTGTCAAGCTCCGCGCGCGCCGCTGCCGCGCCGGGCTCGCCTCGCGCCACCGCTGCATCCACGGCTTGCCGCGCCAGCCACAGCGCCGTGTAGTCCTCCACTCCGTCGCGGCAGGCCTCCCAGCGCTTGCTTGGGATGGGCCCATCCTCGCCCGGGTAAACGAGCATGTACTCGTCCTTGTTCGGCAGCCACGGGTCATTCGGGTCGGTGCAGTAGGTCCAGAACCCCATGCCGTTCAGCCCCAGCTTCCACGCCAACCAAGCCTGGTGGCGATAGTAGCCCAGTGGGGACTTTCGCTTGACCCCGGGGAAGCACTCGTACGTCCACACCTGCGCGCTATCAGCCTTCATGATCGCCAGCCGCTCCTCGGAGCGCATATCCGGCGTCGGCCCCCAGACGCGGTAGAGCGAATCCTGCTCCGGGCACCACAGGTCAACGTAAGGCGCCGCCCGCTTCAGGTCCTCCAGGCCCATGGGAGCCACCGGGTCGGTATAGGTCTGGATGCGCGGGTCGGCCTGCTTGATGCGCCGCCCGTGCTCGATCAGATACGCGATGCGCGGGCCGCGCTCCAGCCCGGGCTCGTCCGTGACATAGATGGCCCAATCCTCGTACTTCAGTCCCTGCTCGATCAGATGGCGCGCCAGCGCCCGCATGGATTCGGCGTATGCCTTCTCCCAGGCGTCATTCGGCGCCTTTCCCTGCCCGCTGAACTTGAGCGTCGGCTCGCTCAGCAGGATAATGCCGTGGCCTTTGTACCGATCAAGCCGCAAGTCCAGCGCGCTCCACTCCGGCGCGCCCAACTGCCCCGCCGCATCATAAGGCGCATCGAAGCTGCCCGCATAGGTGAACACGTCGTTGCGGTGCGCGAGCAGGTCGGCCATCGCCGCGTCGATCTGATTCGCAAACAGGCTGCTATCGAGGTAGGCCCAGGTGCACAGGTGCACCGGCGCTTTCTCCGGCATGGCGATGGGCCAGATCTTGACCCGCAGCGGTGCCACGGCCTGCTTACCCTGCGGCGTGAGCTCGGTGAGGGTGAGCTTGCCCACGTACTCGCCCGCCTTGGCATTGGCGCTGAAAACCGTCACCCAAAGCTGCGCCGCCTGCATCGGCGCGATCGTGATCAGCCCCGCCTCGTCCAACCGCGGCAAGACGTCGCCCGCGCGATCGCCGGCGTGTCGCGGCACCATCGCCGTCTGGCGCAAGGCGATGTGCTGTGCCGCCAGAAGCTTGCTCCCATCCGCGGCGACCAGGTCGCTGACCGCCGCGCGCACGCCCAGCGGCTGCGCCGACAGGTTGAGCAGGTTCACCGCGCCGGCCTCGTACTCGCCTCGATACAGCGCGACATCGAGCTTCGCTGGGACCGCTTCCTCCGTTTCGGGCCAGGTGATGCCCGGGTCGAAAACGTCCCATGGGTTGGCGGTCCAGGTCAGCAGATACGAGCCGCCGCCGTCTTTGCCGCGCTGTCGCTCGACCAGGTGAGGAAGCGCTCGCAGCTCGACGCCGACCTTCACGTCGCGCTGCGCCCAGGTCGCCGCGGATGGCGGCTCGCTCGTCCATCCGTCCACCCCCGCCGCCCGCGCTGCCGCCAGGGCCGTCTTATTGGGCCAATCCAGGTGAAGCGCCTGGATCGTCGCCTCGGCTGAGCTCAAGGTTTCGTCATGCACGCGCGCGCGGGCGTCAGCCGCGGACATGCGAATATCCGCGGACGCCTCCGCGAGCGCGCGGCCATCCGCGGCATTGACCTCGGTGCAGCGCAGCGTCGCCGGCCAGTCGCGGTCAAACGGCGCGGCGACGCCGAACTGATCCCGCGCTGCCAACACCTGGTCTATGCGCAGCTCGCGCGCGCCGCCGGTCGTGGTAATGCTGGATAGCAGCACCGCCTCGACGTCAGCCGGGCGTCGCACATCGGCGTTGACCGCGCCTTCGACTAGCGACGCGGCGTCACTGCTCAGCGCGATGACGCCGGTTTGCCCGGCACGCTGGCGGCGCAGCTCCGCTTTCGTCGCCCCGCCGCAGCGCGCCAGCGTGCACCCGGTCAGCGCGCCATTGCCGCGCGCGCCCGCCCATACGATATTCGCCTCCGCCTTCGCCGCGGCGCGGAAGCAACAGACGGTGAAAAGCTTCGTCGCGACCAGGACCTCCAGCCGCCCGTCGCGATTGAGATCCGCGACGATCGGCGTGTCCCACACGCCGCTCTCGGCCAGGCTCTGCGGTATGCCGCTCTCCAGCGGATAGCTTCCCTCGACCTTGCCATCGGCGCTCACCACGTAGAGCAGCTCGCGGCCTCTCAGGCCGAGCACGAGCTCCAACTTGCCGTCGCCGTCTATGTCGGCAATCGCCGGCGGCGCTGCGCACCTGTCGCCGTAGTTAGCGACTGTGGACTCGGCCTTGAACGGCAGGCGCCAGCGCTCGCGCCCATTGGCGTCACAGCAGTATAGGATGCCGGTGTCGTCGCCGAAAACCGCCTCCAGCTTGCCATCGCCGTCCAGGTCCGCCACCGCGATATTGGGCCCCACGCTCCATTTCGCCGGCGCCGCCGCGCGCATGCGACCCGTCGCGCCGTCGAGGATATAGAGGTGGCGGTCATCGCTGCCCACGAGGACTTCCGCGTTGCCGTCGCGGTCGAGGTCGGCGATCACCGGCGAGCCGAGGCACATTCGGCGGGCGCGAAACTGCCACTTCCACTCTCCCCGGCCGGAGACGCAATAAACGAAGCCGGTCTCGGTGGCGAAGATGATCTCCGCCTGCCCGTCGCCGTCAACGTCTCCGACCGCTGGCGGCGTCGTAGCGTCGCGGTTGAGATAGCGCACGAAATCCCAGTTCCGGCGCGAGATGAATTGGTCTCTATCCGCGCGCCGCCGCGCGCTCTCCGCCAGGAGATGCCACATGACGCGGCCGTCGGAGTCGAGGCACGTCAGCCCGCCGTCGCCATCCGCCGCCAGAACCTCCAATCGCTCGTCGCCGAGCACATTCGCACATGCGACCGGCCCCACGATGTTGTCAATCGGCCGGCGCCAGGCCACTGTGCCGCCATCGCGCACGCACATGATCCCATCGTCGAGCGCTGCCAGCAGCTCGTTGCGCCCGTCGCGGTCAATGTCAGCCACCGCCAGCGTTTGATGCGCGGTTCCCTCGACCTCGGCCGACCACATCTCGCGCCCCGCGGCATCGCTGACGGTCAACCGCAGCCCCATGACCATGGCGAAGAGGCTAGGCAGTTCACCCGCGCCCGGGGCGTAAGCCACCGGCCCGGCGAGCACCGGCTCCCCGCCGGCGCCGGGCGTCTTCTGCTCGCGCTGAAGGCGCCAGAGCTCGGTCAGGGGCGCGCCGGCCACCGCGGCCACGGGCCTGGCCCCCGACGCCGGCGCAGCCTCAGGCGCCGCCTGGGCATGAGCTGCGGCGCCCACGGCGACGATGCCAGCGACCGCTGCCATCGCAAGCCATCGCTTGTTTGCTTCGTGACGCATGTGTAACGTGTGGATCATTAGACCCGGATTATGCGCAAGGTAAGGAAAATGTCATTCCGAGCCCTTCGGCTTCGCTCAGGGTAGACTCCGCGAGGAATCCGCCTTCGCGGGCGACGATTCAGCCTTCGTA
>Ga0315280_10003340_pt1 | contig 24775 bp, 16 predicted proteins | sample YL17G06_40_MG_FD_203697 | JGI IMG/M metagenome (GOLD analysis project Ga0315280, IMG submission 203697) | Sediment microbial communities from Yellowstone Lake, YNP, Wyoming, USA - YL17G06_40 | ecosystem: Environmental > Aquatic > Freshwater > Lake > Sediment | place: USA: Wyoming | collected...
CGACCGCTCGGGCTTCGCCGAGATCACGTTCCGCGGCGAGTACCCGATCGGGCTGGTCGAGTACCGCGATCCGGCCTCGCCCGTCACGGTGTCGCTCGAGGCGTTCTCGCCGTTTGTGCCGCTGGACGTGGCAAGCTCCAGCCTCCCGGCCACCGTGCTGCGGTTTACGCTGAAGAACGTCGCCCCCCAGAGCGTGACCGCCGAGCTGGCCGGCTGGCTGGAGAACGCGATCTGCCTGCATTCGGGCTCGCCGGGCACGGGGATGCGCGAAAACCGCATCGTGCGCGGACAAAACATGACCCTGTTATCCTGCAGCGCGACTCCGGCGCAGCTCTCCACCCGCGAAGACGTCCTCTTCGAGGATTTCCAGAGGGAGACGTACAAGGGCTGGGAGGCCACGGGTGCGGCCTTCGGGAAGGGCCCGATCCGCAAGTCGCAGATCCCCGACTACCAGGGCGACGTGGGCGGCCCCGGCGCCCGCGTGGTCAATTCCCATGCCTCCGCGCCGGGCGGGGACGTTGTGGAGAAGGATCGTCAGACGGGAACCCTCACGAGCAAGCCGTTCGTCATCCCGCGGCATTTCATCAGTTTCTGGATCGGCGGCGGCAATCATCCCGGTAAGACCTGCATCAACCTGCTAATCGACGGCAAGGTCGTGCGCACGGCCACGGGCCACAACAGCAACCAAATGCGGCGCGAGTCGCTCGACGTGCGCAAGTTCGAGGGGAAGACCGCCCGGCTCCAGATCGTCGATAATGAGAGCGGCCCCTGGGGCAACATCGGCATCGCCCAGATCGTCTTCACCGATCGGCCCGCCGCAAAGCTTGCCGAGCAGCCCGATTTCGGGACCCTCGCCATGGCCTTGCTCGAACCCGCTGCGGGCGATCGCGGCATGGCGGCGACTGGCGAGGGAGATCTGCCGGGGGCGGCCTTCGTGCAAGGCGATCGCGCGGCGGAAACGAAGCCGATCGGAGAGAAGCTCGTCGGCGTCCTGGTCCGGAAGTGTACGCTCGCCCCCGGACAGGAGGCCCACGCGAGCTTCGTCATTGCCTGGCATTTCCCCAACTTGCCGCTCAAGGACGGCGGGCGGTTCTATGCCACGCGGTTCCCGTCGGCCGCGGCGGTCGCCCGGCACGTGGCGGCCAGCTTCGACTCGCTCTCCAAGCAGACGCGTCTGTGGCGCGACACGTGGTACGACTCGACGCTCCCCTACTGGTTCCTCGACCGGACGATGCTCAACACCTCGATCCTGGCCACCTCCACCTGCCACCGCTTCGCCACCGGCAGGTTTTACGGCTGGGAGGGCGTCGGCTGTTGCGGGGGCACCTGCACCCATGTCTGGCACTACGCCCATGCCGTGGCCCGGCTCTTCCCCGAACTGGAGCGCGATCTCCGCCGCCGCACCGATTTCGGCCGGGCCATGAATCCCAAGACCGGCATGATCCACCATCGCGGCGAAGGGGCCGGCCTGGCGGTCGACGGCCAGGCGGGCTGCATCCTCCGCGCGTACCGCGAGCACCGGATGTCCGCCGACTCCGCGCTGCTCAAGGTCCTCTGGCCCAAGATCAAGCTGGCCATGCAGTGCCTGGTCCGGATGGACCCGGGCGACGGCATCCTCACCGGCCCCCAGCACAACACCCTCGACCAGCCCTGGTTCGGCAAGATCGCCTGGCTCAGCTCGCTCTACGCGGCGGCCGCCCGGGCGTGCGAGGAGATGGCCAAGGAGGTCGGCGATGAGCCTTTTGCCCGACAAATGCGGGCGATCTTCGAGCGGAGCAGCCGCAACGTCGACCGCGAGCTGTTCAACGGCGAGTACTACGTCCACGTCCCCGACCGCCAGCACGCCAAGAGCGTCGGCTCGCACAACGGCTGCGAGATCGACCAGGTCTTCGGTCAGAGCTGGGCCTTCCAGGTGGGACTCGGACGCACCCTCCCCGAGGCCCACGTGAAGACGGCCCTCGGGTCCCTGTGGAAATACAACTTCACGCCCGACGTTGGGCCGTTCCGCAAGGCCCACCCGCCCGGCCGCTGGTACGCGATGCCCGGCGAGGGCGGCCTCTTGATGTGCTCCTGGCCCAAGGGCGAGGCCGCCCGAGTGCGCGAGGGCTTCGACTACTACTTCAACGAGTGCATGACCGGCTTCGAGTACCAGGTGGCCGGGCACATGATCTGGGAAGGCATGGTCCAGGAGGGGCTCGCCGTGACGCGGACCATCCACGACCGCTATCACCCGTCTCGCCGCAACCCTTGGAACGAGGTCGAGTGCGGCGACCACTACGCCCGCGCCATGGCCAGCTACGGCGTCTTCCTGGCCGCCTGCGGCTACGAGTACCACGGGCCCAAGGGCCATCTCGGCTTCGCCCCGCGGCTCACGCCCGACGAGTTCCGTGCCGCCTTCACCACCGCCGAGGGCTGGGGCACCTTTCGCCAAACCCGCACGGGCGCCACCCAGACCGACACCCTCGAGCTCCGCTGGGGCAAGCTTCGGCTCCGCAGCCTCTCGTTCGCCCTGCCCGAGAACCTCCGGCCGCAGCAGATCCGCGTACACTCAGGCGGCGCCGAGATCGCCGGCAAGCACACCCTCGCCGACGGCAAGATCACGATCAACTTAGCCTCAGACCTCCTCCTCCACGCAGGCCAGAAGATCGAGGTGCAGATCGCGTAGCCGGATTATTCTTCGGCAGCGACAGTAGCACAGGCATCTTGCCTGTGTTGCCCCAACGCAGGCTGGAAGCCTGTCCTACGAATCAAAGCGTACTCCGCGCCAGCCTGTCCCCTTCCGTGTCCAACATTCGGTCTCTGGCCCATTTCTTGCGCCGACGCCCCGGCCATTAACCTCCCTTGAGGCTTGGACTTACGGCTGCTGTACTGTACACCAGTGAGTATCCATCACAAGGGTCATGTTTAACTTCCGGCGGCGTTTTCGCTCCTAACACCCTGGCGGCCAACAACTTCCGACGCGAGTTGACATGACGGCAACTTCCCCCGGTACGCCCCTCCCCCTTAACCACCACTTAGGGCGCCGGCCAATCCAACCCGATCCCCGCAACCGGTTCCCGCTCCATCACTTGCGCCACCTCCCGCCCGCTGCCACTCGACGCAACCCAATCTTGCACTCACTGCAACGTCACTGCGCGCCATGACAACTTGCACAGGTGCACACGGGCTATGACTCCCCAGTGAATTCCACCCGAGCCGGCGGTGATCCGGCGACGACCTGACGGGCGAAGGATCACATTCCCTTCACACCTTCACCCCCTTCACCCGCTGCCATCCTTACCTCGCGGTGCCGAGAACCGCGGCTCAGACCTTACCTCCACCATCGCCTGCCCCAGAGACGCGCGAAACCCTCTCCGCCACCCCAGCGCCACCGAACCCGCCGCGTCCCCCGATTCCCACAATCATGCCGCGAAACTCGGGCTCGCATCGTTCGCAAGTCTGGCCGGGCGTCCGAGAATACGGTGGCATTTTGCGACTCACGAAACGGTTAGGTTGACGGGACGCCAACCTGGGCGGCGAAACGAAAACGGTGTACACCGAAGCGTGCCCTGTTCGGCGTCACTTCAGTTCGGCGCTCTGCTTGCCCTGCTCCTGCCACCACTTGAGCCACTGCTGTTTGTCGGCACCGAAGGGTTGGCCGGTAATCGCCTGGAGCGATCGCGCGATACGGTTACGGTACGTTGCAGGCGTAGCGCTCTCCCCCTTGCCCAATTCCTCTTCCTTGAAATCCACGTCGAAGCACTCGATCAGGCGCTCGACGGCTGCCTTGTACTTGAACATACCCAGGTCGCAAATCGCCATATCGATCAGGTAATGGCGGCTTTCCATCATATCGGCCGGCTGATAGCGGCTTTCCGTCTTGATGACTTTCACGAGGTAAGGGATCGCTCTTGGATCATGCCGGCGACCCAGGTCAATGACGACATCGTACCGTTGATGCGCAGTCAGGGATTCGTCACTCAGCATTTCACCCAGGCGGGCAACGCCGTTGTCCTGGTCGAATCCGGCAAGCGCCGCCTTGGCGGCGAAGAGACGTTCCTGTTGGACATCGGGATACACATCCTTTCCATCCCGGGTGATCTTGCCTCGGGCCGAAACAACCTGTCGCAGGATCGGTACGGCACGGGGATCGCCAATGTCCCCAAGATCGGCGATGATCTCCGGGTATTCGATGTACCGCAGTAGCAGTGGCACAGCTTCGCGGGCCTTCAGCTTGCTCAGCGCATGCGCCGGTCTGGAAAACTCCTCCGAGAGACCGTACCCTTTAGAATACTTCGCCGTCTTGCCGGCGGCCTCGACCAATTCGATCAAGACAGGGATGGCGCGCGCGTCGCCCATTTCGCCCAGCATCAGTGTCGTATACGAGCGAGACTGCCCTTTTCTCAGCCGTTCGATTAGCAGCGGCAGGGCCTTGCGGCATTTGCAGTAGCAGAGTTCCGTCTCCAAATCTCCGGCGCATGACGCGACGGTGAAAGCCGTTCCGGCCACCCATTTTGCCTCTTCGAGACCCGTCACATAGCGATTGTCGGCGAGGGCCGCCATTGACAGTTCCACGACCCAGGCGGGCGGTTCGTTGGCAGGAAAAGGAAAGAGCCTCTTCAGAGCTCCATGGACGTTGACGCGCGTCCGGTAATCCGTATCTTTCATCGTTTCCAGGAGAAGCAATCCGGCCTCTTCGCTGCCCGCCCGCGCCGCCACAACGGCCAAGAACAACTTCACGGCCAATCGCTTCTCGGCCCGCATGCGACGTTCAAACTCCTTTCTTACGTCGGCCGGATCGTAGATCGGTAGCAGATCGAAGAGATCTCGGTTCGAGTGCCACAGGGCCTCGACAACCGACTCCCGACCACTCCAGTTGATGCCCGTAGAGGCATAGGTAAACGCCGGGAGATGCTCGGGCATCGGCAACGCGCCGGTAAGGGCTGCCGGCTGCACGAGCGTCTGTCGCGCGAGACGCGGCGGTGTTTCGAGCACTCCGGTCCAACTTCCCTCCGCGCTTACCTCGCGCCGCCGGAGCACAACCTTGAATTCCTTCGGCTGCGCATCGTCCCGCTCATTGTACGCGCGGACGTAGGCGAGGCAGTGCTCTCCCGGCTGGAGCGTCACCATGGGGCGATCTGCCTCAAGTCCCCGAACGCCCTCTGCGCAATACGCAAATCTTTGGTCCTCGTCCGGCGCGGATTGCTCGCAGTACCGATCCCACATCCAGGAGGCCCGTCGCCACGGCCCGGCGCCCTGCCGTACGTAGACTTCGAACGCTTGGGGCGCGTTCTTGTCTCTTGGGTTGCCCGTGGGGATTACGAGCGGTGGCTGTGACGTATTCTTGAGCCGAACGAGAACTGTGGTTGTGCGCCAGTCGCAGACATCCTCGATTCGTGCGGCCAATCCGCCCACAGGTTTGGACCAGGCAAGCAGACGCTCAACGTCGGCAGGTAGCGGCTTGCGCTCGGCAGATCTCGGCTTGACCGATTCCTTGATCACCCGTTTCAGCCGCTCCTCATTCGTTTGGCCGTCGAGCGCCGGCCGGGTCCTATTGAACTCCGCGATGGTGGGAAGTCTCGGTTCCTTGCCGATAGTGAAGTTACGCGAGCAGTCAAGGGTCGAGTACACCCTGCCGCGGAGCCCCCGCGATCTCCAATCAAGCTTCAGCGTGACCGTATAGTAACCCTCCCGCTCCACTTTGAACCAGTCGCGAAGATCGAGGGCAAGGAGCCTGATGGATTCTCCTTTCTTCACGGTCAGCTTCTTGCCGTCAGGGGAAAAACGGGTCTCGCGGACCGGCTTCAGGTCGATGAATTTCCGTCGCACGGGATAGTTCGGATCGAATGGCGCCCACTGGAGCGAGATCGAAACCGTATCGAGCAGGGCCGGCCCGCCGCGCTCCGCGGGTTTGTGCCACGTCGCCGGCAGTTCGAGGGGATCGCTTATCGCGTTGTCCACGTACAGCTCCACGGGCAGCGGGTCGCCGACTTTCGGCGTCTCGTCCCCTTGCCGCTTGCAAAACCCCGGCTTGAGGCCCGGCCTCGTGATGCCCCAGAAGGCGTCGGCAACCCGGTGCCAATCTGGCTCCCAAGGGCAGTCCAGCAGCTTCAACTCCAATTCCTCGGCAGGCACGACCGTCGCCCCCTCCTCGAACAACCAGTAGCCGAAATACCGCTTCCACTTGCCATTGACTTTCAATTCCTCGGCCTGACAGACGCGGCCAAACCAGTTACGCTGAGGCGCGGGCAGGGCTGGCCATTGGGCGCCGATCGGGCCCTCCCTGCCAGGGAGCTTCCACACGCGTGCCTCCCCCAGGCCCTCGAAGGTAAAGATGGCCTTGGCGGCCTCTACATCCTTCTGGGTGGCCGGCCGGTCGAGTTCAACGTACTGCGTTTTCAAATCGAACTTGACGAGGCTCCGCCCCAGCTTCTTGCTGTATCGCCCGTAGACCAGCTTGTCGTGCGCGTCATCCTCGGCTTGGGCGGTGTGAGACAGGAGAAGCAGCACTCCTACGGCAGCCAAACGTAATGCAGTATGCATGGTTATTCACTCTGGTTGTCGGCCGGCACCGCCTGTCAGCCGCAAGGTCCAACTGCGCTCCGGGGGATTTGGTCGACCATGCCATTATATCACGAATTAGCGAGCTGTCCCAACATGCGCGGAGCCGACGCGGAGCTTCGGGCACGGCCCGTTGCGAAGCGGGAGCTTCGCAACAAGAGGAAAGTGAACGTAGCCCCGCCTACTTTCTGGTCCGGGGCGGTCGGCGGGATTTCACGCGCCCCCGGCCGCTGATATCATCAGGACGACGGGGCTGCGGTTGCGCGAGTCCAGTAGCGGAGGATGGATCATGGTTGCCTGGTTGTGTTGCTCGATCGGAGTCTTGCTGGCCGCGGAGGGCGGTCCCCGACTGACCGACGCGGAGTTCTTCGGCGCGATGGACCTCGCGCGGCCGGAGCTGGCCGCGGTCCAAAAGGCCGCCGAGAAGCTCGATTGGCCTGCCGCCCGAAGGGCCTACGCCGCGGCTTTTCGCACTCGCCGCTCGCCGCAATGGTTCACCCTCCAGCGGGAAAAGCCCAAGCCGCCGGCCAGACGGCCCGACACCAGCCGGGCCGACAAGCTCCTCGCCCACCAGTGGCAGTGGCAGCGCGACTGGTTCGACCTCGGCCCGGACATCGACTGGGCCTCGAATCAGATGACCCGCGGGGAGTCGGCGACCGTCGAGTGGAACGCCTCGCTCAACCGCCACTTCCATTTCCGGCAGCTCACCGATGCGTACCTGCGGACCGGCGAGGAGAAGTACGCCGCGGAGGTGGTCGCCCAGATGCTCGATTGGATCAAGGACTGCCCGGTGCTCACGGACCGGTCGGGCAATTCACCCTACCATTATGCCTGGGAGACGCTCAACACCGCCTGCCGCGCCGGCGACACCTGGCCCAATGCCCTCTATGCGATCCTCCCCTCCGGCGCCCTCTCCGACGACGCCCTCACGACAATCGCCAAGTCGCTGGTGGAGCACGCCCGGCACCTCGACCGCTGGCCGACGCGGAGCGGCAACTGGCTCACCGCCGAGTCAAAGGCCCTCTGCACCGTCGGCACGCTGCTCGCTGAGATGCGCGAGGCGAAGACCTGGCGCCAGCACGGCATCCAGCGGCTCTACGGGCAGCTCCACACCGACGTCTATCCCGACGGCCTCGAGATCGAGCTGGCCCTCGGATACAACAACTGGGTGCTCGTGAATTTCGCCGAGGTCCTCGAACTGGCGAAGCTCAATGGACTCGCCGGCGAGCTGCCCGCCGACTATCTCCAGCGGCTCGAGGCGATGTACGACTACCAGGCCTACGCCTCCATGCCCAACGGGCAGGTCCCGGGGCTGAACGATTCCGGCGATGCCTCGCCTGCGGCGCTCTTGAAGGCCGGCCACGGCTACTTCCCACGCCGTGACGATTTCCTCTGGCTGGCTACCGGCGGCAAGGAGGGCAGCACGCCGCAAAAGACCTCGGCGGCCTTCTCGTACTCGGGCCACTACGTGATGCGCTCCGGCTGGGACGAGGATGCCCGCTACTTGCTCTTCGACGCCGGCCCCTTCGGCTCCGGCCATCAGCACGAGGACAAGCTCCACCTCATCGTCTGTGCTTATGGCCGGCCGTTGCTTTTGGATGCGGGCAACTACATGTACGACCGTTCCCGCTGGCGGCGGTATGTCCTTTCGACCCGCGGCCACAACACGATCCGAGTGGACGGTCAGGACCAGAACCGGCGCGTGGACCGCGGCACGTGGGTGCTGGCCGAGCCGTTTAAGCCGCTCGACAACCTCTGGGTTACCCGGCCGGCGTTCGACTGTGCGGTCGGCCGCTACGACTCGCCCTACGGCTCCAAGCCGCCCATCCGGGTCCGGCACACCCGGGCGGTCGTGTTCGTCAAGCCGGACTACTGGGTCCTGGTGGACACGCTTGAGCCGAACGACGACAAGGAGCACCGCTACGAGTCGTTCTTCCACCTCAACGCGGACGACGCGGCGGCCGATCCTAATACCGGCGCCGTGACCACGCGAAGCGGCGGCAAGGCAGCGAATCTTGTCGTCTGGCCGGTCGCGGCGGCCACCAAGCTCGACCTGTCCGTGGTCAAAGGGATCGAGGAGGAGCCCGTGCAAGGCTGGGCCAACGGTCCTTGGCGGGCGGTCCCGACCGCCGTGCTCACCTGGAAGGCATCCGGCACAATGCGGGTCGCGACCGTGCTCTACCCGCTGCCGCCCGGGCGGGAGTGCCCGATCAAGTCCGTCGCCCCGTTGGCGGTGACATCCGACGGCAAGCCCGCCGCCGACGCGATGGCAATTCGCATCTGGTTTGCCAACGGCGCGGAGCACACGCTCTTGGTAGCCGACCGCCCCGGCGCTCCCCGCCAGTGCGGCGGCATCACGACTCAATCGCAACTCTTCGGCCGGCTCGTGACCGAAAACCGCGTCACGGAATTCCAGCACCCCGCGCCGGAGTGAGTGCGTTCTCTCGTTTCGAAGCTTTGTGGCACAGCCGCCCTCGGCTGTGTTCCCCGCTTCCCTCTCGTTCCGAAGCTCCGCTTCGGAACGCACTTCCCGGAAGCTCCGCTTCCCGCGGGCCACTGCTTCGGGCCGCACGCCCCCTCGCGGAGCCGACGCGAAGCTTCGGGGATCGCCCGTCGCGAAGCGGGAGCTTGGCAACGAGACGAAGTACCTCAGGTACGCCGGCCATCAGGTCATCGCAAGTTGGCGTTGAAGAAATCGATCGTGCGCTGCCAGGCGAGCTTGGCGGCCGCCTCGTCATAGCGCGGCGTGGTGTCATTGTGAAAGCCGTGATTCGCGCCTTTATAGATGTGCGCCGAGTATCTCACTTTGGCCGCCTTCAGGGCGTTTTCGTAAGCAGGCCAACCGGCGTTGATGCGCTTGTCGAGCTCGGCGTAGTGCAGCAAGAGCGATGCCTTGATCTTCGGCACGTCTGCCGCGGCCGGCTGTGAGCCGTAAAAGGGCGCCGCTGCCGCGATGACGTCGGGAATTCGGACCGCCAGCGTGTTCGCCACCCCGCCTCCATAGCAGAAACCGACCACGTAAGGATTCAGCCCGCGGTTCTCGTGGATCACCAACACGGCGGGCCACCTGCCCTGGGCCGAAGCGGGCCACGCCAGATAGCCCCGCATAGTGCCGGAGCCCTTCGGCGACGGGTACTTGAGGTACTCGGTCTTCAGTCGCGGATCATCCTTCGCCACCTGCTGCGCCCACGCATAGTTCGGAGCAAGACTCGCCAGCAGGGCCGCAGCCGTGAGACCGCCCGCCGCGAATTTGGCCGCTCCCTGCAAGAAAACGCGGCGCTCGATCCGCCCGTGTGCGTAGTCGTCATAAAGATCGAGCAATTCCTGATCGAAGTCCGAAGCTTGTTTTCGTTCCATTCTGGTCTCCCAACCCGAGATGTGTGTCCACACGTCATCGGTGAGCCAATCCATGCCGAATGTTCGTGCGCTGGCCGGACGGTGACAGCGAGAATCCAGGCAATCCATTGCTGTCTCGACCGGCAATTGTAGCCTTGAAGTCCTGCTGGGCAGTCCTGAAAAGGCCGCAGCGTGGCATCCCTTGTGGAAAGGTCACCTAACACTTTGTCCGGCTTCTGGTTGCGGCGTGCGACCCAGGACGCCAAGGCCGGCGGAGCGATGAGGACACTCCGTCGGTGCGGCATGGTCGGGCGACCGCCGGATCGCTCCGCATCGCCCCTCGTGCAATGGCCGCGGTGATTTACCCGTGGGCAGCGAGAGTAGCACAGGCATCCTGCCTGTGTTACCCGAGCGGCAGGCTGGAAGCCTGCCCTACCCGGAAGGAGGCAGCCGCCCGCTCACGAAAACCTGTACCGCCCCGGCAGGGCGACCTCGGGGATCGGGTAGGGGCCCAGTTCGTATTTGTCGGGGCCGAGACGCCGCGTGGATTGCACGGCCTCGTCCCAGGTGAGCGCCTTGCCGCTATAGGCCGCCTCGCGACCGAGGATGCCGGTCATCGTGCTCTCGGCGATCGCCTGGGCCTCGTTGATCGGCTTGCCGGCAGCGATGCTGGCGATCAGGTCCTGGTGCTCCTGCTCGTACGGATTGGGATTCGCGCCCCGGTAGCGCCAGCTCGACCCCTGCTTGGGCCGAATCGAGTTCTGACAGTTGCTGGTGCCCTTGGAGCCGACGACCGCCTCTTCGACGAGGTTGTCGCAGCCGTTGATCTGCCGGGCCTGGCTGAACATCCGCACGTCGCCCGGGTACTCGAACTCGACCGCGAAATGGTCAAAGATATGGCCGGCCACCTGGGCGGTGCGGACCTGGCGCCCGCCCATCGCGGCCACGGCCCGGATCGGGTGCGCGCCGAGCACCCAGTTCATGACGTCGAGGTTGTGGACGTGCTGCTCGATATAGTGGTCGCCGGAGAGCCAGGTGAAGTAGCACCAGTTGCGGAGCTGCCACTCCATGTCGCTCCAGCCGGGCTTGCGCTCGATGACCCAGATCTCGCCGCCGTTCCAGTAGCAGCGGGCGTAGACGATCTCGCCGATGGCCCCGTCCCGCAGCCGCTTGATCGTCTCGACGTAGCTCGGCTGATGGCGGCGCTGCGTGCCGGCGGCGATGCCCAGGCCCTTCTGAGTGGCGAGGCGGCCGGCCTCGATCACCGTCTTCACTCCCGGCACGTCCACGGCCACCGGCTTCTCCATGAACACGTGCTTGCCCGCCTGGATCGCGGCCGCCAGGTGCGCCGGCCGGAAATGGGGCGAGGTGGCAAGGATCACGTAGTTGATCTCGGTCACTGCCAGGAGCTGCTTGTAGGCGTCGAAGCCGGTGAAGCAGCGCTCGCCGGGGATATTGCTGCCGACCTTCTCAAGCTGGCTCTTGCACTCGGCAATGCGGTCCGGGAACAAATCGGCCAGGGCCAGCACCTGGATGTTCTTATGCTGGGGCCTGGCGCCCGAGGCCGCGTCCTCGGTGTGATATCCGGCGGCGGGATAGATCACGTTGGTGGCGGCGCCCAGGGCGTTGAGCACCGCGCCGGTGCCGCGCCCGCCGCAGCCGATCAGGCCGATTTTGATCTCGACGTCGGCGGCGGCCTGGGCCGTGCGGACGAAGGGGAGCTGCGCAGCGGCGGCGCCCGCCACGGCCAGGCTGGAGGTCTTGAGGAACTCTCGGCGCGTTGCGCCGGGGGATTTGCGGTTCGACTGGCTCATCGGGGTTCTTCTCCAAGCAGGAAGCGGACTCGACCACGCGGCGGGTGGCACGCCCAGAGCGCAGCGATGGGCGTGGTGACTCGCGATTGAGCCGAGCCACGCCCTTCGTCCCTCAGGGCGTGCCACCCGACAGCCTAAGCGTATCGGACTACCAGCCTAACATCGCGGACCGGGGAGTTCAACCGGCTGGAATCCCGCCGCGGGGCCCGTCCCGGAGTGGCACTGGACCGCCGGCGACGGTACAATGCCGGGCATGGTCCTAAATGGAGCCTCGCCCTCCCGGTGAATGAACAGTGCCATGAGGAATTGCCCTATGAAACCTAGCAGACGCGAGTGGTTGAAGCGTGCGGCGGCCTTGGCTGCGGCCCCCTGGGTCGTTCCCTCTACCGTCCTCGGCGCCGATGGCGCCGTGGCCCCCAGCAACCGCATCACGCTGGGCTTCATCGGCGTGGGCATGATGGGCCAGGGGCACGTCCGGGTCTGCCTGCACCAGGCGGATGCCCAGGTGCTGGCCGTCTGCGACGTGGACCAGTGGCGGCGCGAGAACTCGCAACGCGTGGCCAACGAACAATATGCCGCGGCGAAACCGAGCGGCACCTATCGCGGCTGCGCGGCCTACAACGACCTGCGCGAGCTTCTGGCCCTCCAGGACATCGACGCCGTGGTCATCGCCACCGGCGACCGCTGGCACGCGCTGGCCACCGTGCTGGCCGCCAAGGCGGGCAAGGACGTCTACTGCGAGAAGCCCCTCTCGCTCACCATCCGCGAGGCCCAGGCCATGGTTGAGGCGATCCGCCGCTACGGCCGCGTGTTCCAGGGCGGATTGCAGCAGCGGTCGTCGCCGGAGTTCCGCAGGGCCTCGGCACTGGTGCAGAGCGGCGCCATCGGCAAAGTGCAGATCGTCTACATCGTGTTCCCGGGGGCCAGCAGCGACGTGAGCCTGCCGACCGAGCCGGTCCCCGAGGGGCTCGATTGGGACCTCTGGCTTGGGCCGGCGCCGTGGCGCCCGTTCAACGGCCGGTTCCACATCTACGGCCGTCCTCCGCGGGTCGTGCCATGGGACTTCTGCCGCGACTTCGGCGGCGGCAATCTCACCAGCAACGCCGTCCACTCCTTCGACGTGGTCCAATGGGCCCTGGGCATGGACGAGAGCGGCCCCGTGGAGATCATCCCGCCCGAGACTGGGCAATATCCGGTGCTGACCTACAAGTACTCAAGCGGCGTGCTCCTCCAGGTGGTCGATTGGCGATTGGAGAAGCAGAAGCATTTGATCCCCAAGGGCTGGGACCTGGCGACGCGGATCCAGGCCTTCGGCGCCGTCTACGTCGGCGACAAAGGCTGGATCCACGTGGGCCGCGAGGGCTATCTGAAGTCGTATCCCGCCGAGATTCTCCAGCAGGGCGTCGGCCCGTCCGAGTCCCGCCGGGCCGTCACCGGCCACCACCAGAACTGGCTCAACTGCATCCGCTCGCGCGAGCGGCCGGCGTGCGACGTGGCCATCGGGGCCCGCTCCACGATGGTCGCCCACCTCGGCTGCACCGCCCACTGGACCAGGCGCGCACTGCGGTGGGACCCGGCCCGGGAGGTCTTCCTGGGCGACGACGAGGCCAACCGCTGGCTCAGCCGGGCCATGCGTCCGCCGTGGACCCTGTGACACCTTGAGCAAGCCCACGCAAGCGACAGGGTGGCATGCTCTCACGACGCGAAGCGTCGGGTGAGCATGTGTGTTGCGCATAACATGCCCACGGCGGCTGCGCCGTCGAGGGCATGCCACCCACCGCCGTGGACCCTCTGCCTCACACGCTCACGCCCTCGCGGCCGCCCACGCGCTCCAGGTCTCGGAGCAGGTCGCCGGGCGTTTGGTGCCGGTCTTCGGGCCGCTTGGCCAGCATGCGCAGCACGAGGCGTTCAAACTCGTCCGGGATCTCCCGCTGATAGCTGGTGGGTTGCACCGGCTCCTCGTCGCGAATCTTGCCGATCACCTCCGTGATCGACTGGCCCTCGAATGGCGGCCGGCCGGTCAGCGCGGCATACACCGTGGCCCCGAGGCTGTAGATGTCGGACCGCCCGTCCGGCTCGGACTCGGCGCGGGTGCTCTCGGGCGACATGTACAAGACCTCGCCCACCAGATCCCCGACCTGCGTGATCCTCCGCGCCATCGAGCCGGCCAGCGCCTTGGCCAGGAGCAGGTCGCCCAGCTTGACCATCTGGTCGGCCGAGCGCACGAGAATGTTGGTCGGATTGATGTTGCGGTGGATAATCTCGTGCGCGTAGGCGGCCTGCAGCGCCCGCGCCACGTGGACCGCGACCCGAAAAGCCCCCTGCCACCTGAGCACGCCGCCCGTGCTGCCCCGCAGGATCATCTGGGTCAGACTCTCCCCCTCGACGTACTCCATGGCGATCCAGCAGTACGGCCCGCTCCGGCCGGCGCCGTAGAGCTCGACGATGTTCGGGTGACGGATCGGCATCATAGTCTTCATCGCCCGGACAAACCGCCCCACCGCGTCTTCGTCCTGCACGGTGTCCGGCCAGAGGACCTTCAGGGCCACGGGGCGGTCCCGCTCTGCGTCGTGCGCGCGAAAGACGATGCCCGAGCAGCCGGTGGCCAGCTTCTGCTGGACCTCGAACTGCGCGATCTTCTTTCCGACCAACCCTAAAAGTACGGTCACTCCCGGCCGTCCCTGCCTTTCGGGGGCCCCGGCCTCGGCCGGCTGGACTCCGTCCGGCGTCTCCAGCTCGAGGCGCAGCTCCGTGTAAGCCAGCCGGAGCACGTCTCCGGGCTGGAGCTCGCACTGGGTGATCTGCTGGCCGTTGACCAGCGTGCCGCTGCGGCTGCCGGTGTCGGTCACGCGGACTCTCCCTTGAGCCACCTCCAGGCGGCAATGGGTCCGCGAGACGCAGGGATCGGACAGCCGCACCTGCGCCGTGTCCGCGCGGCCGATGACCAGCGTCTGCCCCTCCTCTACCGAATACGTCTGCCCTAAATCCGGTCCGGATACGACGATCAGTCGTGCGAGCATGACGGCGCTCCCTTGTGTTTCAAAGGGGACAGTCCCGTTTTCGCTGCGCGAAAACCGGGACAGTCCCCGGGCAGTCCCCAACCAGCTTGCGGCCGGTGCAAGACTGCACGAAAGTGGGGACAGCCCCCGGGCACTCTTACGGCTCGCGTCCCCCAATAACCCCGTCGGGCCAACGCACGAGCGTCAGCGGATCGTGGGCTGGCAGCACAATGTCCGCCAGCCGGCGGACCTTGGCCATCGCCTCGCGGCAGGCCCGAGGATCCGGACTACGCGTGGGCCGGTCCTTTTCAATATTCTGATATTTATAGACCACGTCGCCGGTTAGGACCACCGGCCCCACGTGGGTATGGACCAAGACCCCCTGGCTCCCCGGCGTGTGGCAGCCCAGCGGGAAGACCCGAACGCCCAAGGCCAACTCCTCGTCCTCCACCAGGTGTAGTGCGCCGGGCCGGGCCGCCAAGGCCCGCTTCACGTCACGGTTCAGCCGGCCTTTGCCGTCCTCATATTCCCGCCGATTGACAACCAGCCGGGCGTTGGGAAACGCGTCGAAGTAGTCGTAGGTCTCCGCGCGGTTGCCGCCGTGGAAGGCATGGTTCCCCGCGATCTTGCACACCCCGTTGCGGAGCGGATAGATGCGGTAGGTTACATCCTGTATCTGGGCCGCCCGATCCTGGGCGCTTGCCGGCGAGCCGGAAACGGCCAGCAGCGCGCCGAGGACAAAGAGGAACGAGACCTGCGCAACGCGATGGGCGCGATGGGGTCGGGGGTCTCTTTCGGCCAACGGTCCTCCAACAACCGACGGGCATTCGGCCGAAAAAGACTCCCGACCCCTTGAACCTTCGGGCGAGACGCCCGTCCTGCTGTTTGCTGATAGCGTACTCATGGCTTGGTGAACCGCGCGATGAATCCTCCGCCGCTCGTCAACTCGATGGCGAGCGACTCACTGCCCTTAACGCTCCGCTCCTCGACCTGCATCGCGGCGGAATCGCCGTTCTTGTCTCGCAGCAGCATCGCCCGGTACTCGCCGTCCTTCAAAAACGACAGCGGGACGCTCACCGTCCTCGCGGCAGTCCCGTTCAGAATGGCCAGAAACCACTTGTCCCCGCTCCGCCGGGCAAACGCGGCGAGCTGGCCGATCTCGGAATCGGCGAGGACGATCGTCTCATCCCAGACCGATGGGATGCTCTTCATCATCTCGGCCCCGGGGTTTTTCAAGATGTTGGCGGGCTGGGCGCCGTAGGTGAGCAGCGGCGAGTCGAACACGGCGGCCGTGGCAATCTGGTGCGTCCAAGTGGTATCGCCGCGGCGCGCCCCGAAGTGGACCGGCGTGTAATCGCCGTGGCCCGCCAGGTAGCGGGTGAACGGCAACGTTGCGTCGTGCGTGGCCCGGTCCTTGAGCTTGCTCGCCTCCATGCCGCGCACGGCCTCGCGCACCATTTCGTTCGGCCAGGTGCGGGCCTCGCCCGTAGGCTTGTTGGCGCCGTGGAAGTTGACCAGGATCTTATACTTGGCGGCTTCCTTGAGCAGGGCGGTGTAAAGATCGACGACCTCCTTGTGCTCGTGGTCGAAGAAGTCGATCTTGGCCCCGACCACGCCCAGATCGTGCAGTCTCTTAAAAAACGCCTCGCGTGCCTGGGGCGTGCGAAGCTCCTTGGAATGCCTCCAGAACCACAGGCCGACTCCCTGCCTGCGCGAGTAGTCGACCAGCTCCTTGATGTCGGCGTCGCTCCAGCGGGACCAGAATCCTTCGAGCACGTGGTACTCGAAGCCCAACTGGCCGGCCAACCGCGAGAACTCCTTCATGTTTGCCAGCGAGCTACCGCCGCCGTCCAGGTAGCGCCACACCGCCCGCCCCGGCTTGAGCCACTCGGTCTGGATCCCCTTGGGGAAGAGCTTCGGGTCAGGCGGGGGACAGAGATTGTGGACCACGTCGCAGTTCACCAGCGCGTTCAGGTCGGCGCCGATCATAACGACTCGCCACGGCGACGTGATCGTTCCCGCGATGGTCGCCGGCTTCGACACCCGCTCGACGTCGTCCTTGTACCGCAGCCTGAAGGGGTAGGAGATGGGATGCTTGTGCCCGAGGACCAGGTTGAATCCCCGCTTCCCGTCGGACTGCAGGGCCATGCCGCTGTAGTGGACCAGGGCCGCCTCGGTGATTGCGGCGTAGCCCGTGCCGTCGGGCAGCTTGAACGTCAGGGGCGGCGCCGCCCAATCGCCCGCCGGGATGTCGGCGATGTTCTTGCGGCGGTGGACCCCTTCGTAGTGTCCTCCAAGGTCGTGATACCACACCGCGCTGCCGGCCGGAACGACAAACGTCGTGGCCTCGTCCGGCACCCGGGGGTCCGCACCGCCGGGAATGACGTGGCACCAGGCAACGCCGTCGTCAAACGCCCGGACTTCCAGTGTGCATCCGGTGTCGCTCTTGGCGTGCCGGAGCGATATCTTCGCGCCGTTGCAGCGATTGACCGCCTGGGCGTGGACGCCGCGCCACGGGTAGGTTTCGCTGACCTGGTACGACTCGATCCGGCCAATCTCCGTCCCTGCGGCAAGGTCCACGCCATCCACCGAGAACCGCAACGGCGAGGCCTCGATCACCGGCTTGTTGCGGAAGGTGACGGCGCAAGTGAGCCGTGCCTCGTGCAAGAAGACCCGGCACTGGACCGAGCCGTCCGGGCTGGCGATCCGGGCTTCGTTTGCCGCGCGGCCGGTGCTTGCCGCGCAGAGCACGGCCGAAAGGCCGGCAATCGCGAAAGAGGACCTGCCTCTGCGACGCATGGTTCTGTCCCCCTTGGAGTGCGGCGATTTATCGCCGCTTTTTACCCTGTTCTCGTTGCGGTCGCCTCGTTGCGCCGTGTGCCACTGCTTCGCAGAAGCAGTGCCCGCCGCGGAACCGCAGCACCGCATGGGCTAACGGCAAGCAGTGGCACACCTCCTCCGCCCCACGTTCCCGTGCAGTTCCCCTAAATCTTCGTTGTGGCTCTAGGGCCCTGTCAAGCGCCCCCGGCGGATTCTACCGAGAATCCGGTTTGCCCGGGCACACTGATCGTGGTATTCTGAGCGAGCTTTGGAGTGCGGACCTTGGGGCTAAGAGGCTGCAACTGTGGAGAAAGAGACATGCGTCGTGCAGTACCGGTCTGGTTGTCGTGGGTCGCTATGGCGCTGCTCTGCGGAATTGCTGCCGGTCAGGAGACGAATCTCCTGGAGGACCCGTCGTTTGAGATTCCCAAGCAGCGGGACCAGTTCGGCCTGGTCTTTGCCAAGTGGGGAGGCTGGAAGTACGAGGGGGACTGCGACTTCCGCGTGGGCCAGGTCGCGCGCACGGGGAAGCACTCCTGCCTGCTCTTCGGCGGGGCCGGGGCCAAGATCCGCGTCGTCTGCTGCGGCGGGGGAAGGCAATGTCAACGCCGGGCCGCTGCCGCCTTGGGATGGACGTGGACGGCGGCCGGCGGCTTGCCCTCCTTGTACCGATAGGTCAGGAATTCGCCCACATAGATCAGGTACTCGAAGGGCAATTGCTCCTGCCCGACCTGAGTGAGGATGGTCCCCAGCGTCCCCTGAATCACCTCCTGCTTGCCCTGGTAGCCGGCGTACTTGACAATGGCCAGGGGGGTTTCGGGCGGGTAGTTGACCGCGAGCTTCTTGATGAAATCCGGGAACTCCGCGCGCATCGTGAAGAGCACCATCGTACTGCCATGCGCGGAAAGTCTCTCGATCGTGTCGGTTTTGCCGGGCCAGTCGGTCGCCGTCAGGATCACCGACTTGGTGCGCTGGCTGGTCGTTATCCCCTTGCCCAGGGCCGCGTTGGCCGCGTTGAAGGAGCTCAGCCCGGGCACGACCACCGGATGAAGGTCCTCGAACTCCTCCAGGCACCACGCCCAAGGGCCATAGATAAGGGGGTCGCCGTGGTCGAGAACGGCGATGGTCTTTCCGTTGGCTGCCGCGTGACGGACTTTGGCGATGAACTGTTCTCGCCGCCCGGCGATTTGCTCGGCCTCGCGACGCTCTGGCTCGTTCAACTGGCTGGGGTCCCTGCCGTAGTAGGAGAAAAGCCGCCAGTAGCCGGTGATGACCTCCTTGCCCTGCAAGTAGGAGGCGAACTTGCTTTCGATACCGTCGGTGCAGAAGATCAAATCGGATTGCTTGATCGCGCCGATCGCACGGAGCGTGATGAGATCGGGGTCGCCGGGTCCGACGCCCACCAGATACAGCCTGGTGGTCCCGTGGTCGGCCGTTGTGGGGCGCTGGCCGAACGCGACCGGCACCGACAACAGGACGGCGACCAGGAGCGCAGCGGAGCGCTTGCCATAAGGCCTCGATCTCATCGTGAGGTCCTTTCCAGTGGCCTGCCGGCCGCGGGTGCGTATTACGCTGTTGGGATTCGTAATACCAACAGTGTAATCGGGCGCGCCGACAGACGCAATAGCACCGAGGTCGGTCCCACTGGGTACCGAGACTGGCCCGCAGCGTCGTCGATACCGACCCCTCCAGCGATGGGCCGCGTGGCCTGCTGACGGAAGCACCCGGGCGCGAACCTCCTTTGCCGTGCCCCTTGACGGGGACGGGATGGGGTGGTAATACTAATCCAGAAAACGTAATACCGCCCCGGCCACACCCGACCGGGACCCCGGCCCCGACCACAGCGCGTTAAGGAGGACTGGCCATGGGCTCCACACACCGTGCGGGCAAGGCGTTTACCCTGGTGGAATTGCTGGTCGTGATCGCCATCATCGGCATTCTGATGGCCCTCTTGCTCACCGCGGTCCAAGCCGCCCGGGAGGCGGCCCGCCGCCTGAGCTGCCAGAACAATCTCAAACAGTTGGGACTGGCGCTCCACTGTTACCACGAGACGTACCGCGTGTTCCCCGGGATCCACGACGCCCGAAGCTTCTCCGTCCAAGCCCAATGCCTTCCTTACGTCGAGCAGGAAAACCTTAGCCGGCTGATCGATTTCAAGCAGGTCTTGCTCGCGGGACCCCAGGGAGGCGTCTATTTGAACCCGGTCCAGGCCCCCGCCGCCCGGATGCCCCTCCCCCTGTTCCGATGCCCTAGCGACGCCATGGAAGACGTGTACACCGAGTATCAGATCAGCCAGCCCGGAGATGCCTTTGCAGGCGGCAACTACGTCGTGTGCAGCGGCTCAGGCACGGGGACGACCTACGACACCCGGTTCCCGACCGATGGGCTGTTCTATATCGGGTCTGCCCGCGGTTTTCGCGATATCGCCGACGGAGCGAGCAATACGATCCTGGCCTCCGAGGCGCTTTTGGGTTCCCATCACGACACGAACGGACCGCAGCCGCTGGATTTCGGACGGCAACTGGGCTGGCCGGCGGGGTGGCGGTTTCGCGCAAACGGTCCGGGCTACCCTGGGGTGGTCGATCCCGACCTGGCCGCCGTCGCTGCGACGTGTACGACGTGGCGCGGCAGCCGATGTGCCGGCTGGATTATTGGCCGGCAGATGTTCAGCATGTTTTCCACCTACCTTCCGCCGAACCCCAAAATCCCGGACTTGGCGGGCCAAATGCACACCGGCTTCTACCATGCCCGAAGCAATCATCCCGGCGGCGTCAATGTCCTGTTTGCCCACGGAAGCGACCGCTTCGTCAGCGAGACGGTCGAGCTTAACGCCTGGCGAGAGTTGGGAACGCGTCGCGGCGGCGGGATGCCCTGACGGTTCTGGGAAGCAGCAGGTGCAACCGCTGGACCTGCGGTGACTACATGTTCAAGGCGGCCCACCAGTTCGGCATGAAGTTCCGCGTCTCCTGGCACTGGAACTGCGCGGCCGGCGACCCGTACTACGCCCTGGACTGCCGCGAAGACGACTACGCCTGGTGCAACGCCTCGCCCGACGGGCATCTCATCCCGGCGATCCACTTCGAGCAGCTCCGCCAGGGGCTCGGCGACTATCGCCGCCTCCTGACCCTCTCGCGCCTCGCCAAGGAGAAACCCGGCACTCCCGCCGCCCGGGCCGCCGAGAAGCTGATCCAAAGCCGCCTATCTTCCTTCAAGCTCGGCCAGCGCGACCACGACCCGCTGTTCGGCCCCGACGACTGGACCGCCTTCCGCCGCAAGCTCGACGACGCGATTGAAGCTCTGAGGAAGTAGAGGCGAATCTGCGCCGGTTGTCCCGGCGCATTTCTCTATGACCACCCGAAGACGATACGCAGCCGTGCTTGGACTTCTGCCCAGTCTGCATCGGTCACGTGACCGACGTGCAAGAGGACGCGGGCACGGGCAACCGTCGCCAGCAACATGCGGACAGTGGAGGGGAGCTTGAGGCCCGCGGCAGCCCAATCCGAAAGCGCGAAGTCCGTCGGCACCCGCGGGGCATGGGATGTGATGGCAGCGACAATTACGTCGCCGTGCTCGTTGTACGTGGCGTCGGAAACCACCACGGCTGGCCGGGCGCGCTCCGCCAAGCGATCGCGATAGGGAAAGGGCACGAGGACGACGTCACCGGCTCTCAATTCCATAGAGCTTCTTCCAGTCGTCGTACACCGCGTCTTCGGGGTTATCCCACTCTTCCTCCAGCCGGTTCATCCCAAGCTCCGCCCACCCCTGGGCCTCGCCGCTTTGTGCCTCGTCGGCAAGGCGGATGTCTATCTCGACCTCCGCCCCATCGGCAAGACCAAGCGGCTCGTCAAGCTCCAGCGTTTGATTCCGGTACCGGCCCGTCGCTCGAATCATGGTTGACTCCCCTCTCGTCACAGCGTTGCCCATGACATTGTAGCACCGCCGGAGCTTGGGGGCCATGCCAAGATTCGTCAGCCGAAGCTCACAACGACTTCCATCGAAGCCCGTCGGGCTTGAACTCACCGTCGGCGTCGTGGTAGAATTCATGTAAAGGGGACTTTGTCGTGACTACGCTCCTCCAAGCGGCTTTCGCGAGGGCTGCGGCGCTACCGCGGGCGGAGCAAGATGTCCTGGCGGCCCGGTTGACGGAGGAGGACGAGTTTGACCGCGCCATCGCGGGTTCTTCCGACAAGGTCGCACGCCTCGCTCGTGACGCCCTCGAAGAAGACCGTGCCGGGCTCACCGAGGAACTGGAGCCGGACCGCTAAGGAGCCGCCGCGATGTTTCCCCGAGTCCGTGAAGTCCGCCACGTCAAGGACTACGAGCTGGAGATCACGTTTTCCGACGGCACCGTTGCGAGACTCGATTTTCGCCGACGGATCGTTGGACGCGGCGGCGTTTTCGCGCCGCTCGAAAGCGTGGACTTCTTCAGCCAAGTTAGCGTTGACCGCGAGGCCGGCACTCTCGTCTGGCCCAACGGCGTCGATTTCTGCCCCGACGTGCTCTACGCTGACGCTACCGGGAAATCGATCGACGAACTGGGCACGAAAGTGGAGGTGGTCTGAGGCCGTGGCCAAATTGCCCCCCACCCGGGTGCGCGTGATCGGAAGACGCATTGGGCCCCGCTTGCACGTCTCGACTCGGTCGTCTAGACTGTCACTCGCAAGAAACGTATCACAAGGGCAGGTCGGGTGGGAAAATCCTGGGGCCCTCTGGCGGGAATTGGAGGTGAGCAATGGCGCTTGAAGGTTTCAGCCAAGAACAACTGGACTTGTCCGAGCAGGAGATGCTCGCAAAGATCCCTGATGGTGGCCGACCCATTGGCAACACCAATCTCCGGAGTCAACTCAACTGGGACGAGTCTATGTATTGGGCGATTCGTGACCGGTTGCTCGACCGCGGCGTTGTCGAATTGGGCAAGGGGAAGGGTGGAAGCGTCAAGCGAACTCTTGTCAGCCCTGTCCCGCCCACCGACGTTGCTTCCTCCGAGGGCGTGTCCGCTGTCGAGGAAGCCACGATCACCGCCAGGATCTCCGAGGATGCCTTGTATGAGCCCATAGCAGCCGTTCTCCGCGGTCAGTGGGTCAAGGATAAGCGTTATGACCAATCGATCGTGGAGATAACGGCTAGACAAGGGGCTCGAGTCACGGGTGGAAGGTGGACTCGCCCAGATGTGGTCATGGCAAGCCTCACGACCTATCCGTATGTTCCAGGGAAGAAGTTTGACGTCACGACGTTCGAGGTTAAGCGGCACGACGCAGCCGACGTAACAGTTGTCTATGAGGCTTTGTCGCACCTGCGATGCGCCTCTCGTGCCTATGTCGTGATCGACCTGCCGGAAGAATATGCGGAATCCGAGGAGGATGTGTTGGAAGTCATTCAAGGGGAGGCGAAGCGCCACGGGGTAGGCGTGATCGTCGCGGGTGATCCCATGAAATACGAAACATGGGAAGAGAGAGTGGAGGCGGTCCGGAGCGAACCCGAGCCAGAGAAACTGAATGATTTCCTTGCCAAGCAGGTGAGCACGGCCTTCAAAGAGATGATCGCGAGGTGGTTTAGGTAGTCCACTCTGCGGTGGTTGCTCGGGGACGCTTACGCGCCCGTTTCCTACGAGGTCCGAGTCGCTCGGGCACGGCAGCCCTGCAGAGAGTAGCCCGGTCACTCCGTGACCGGGATCGGCGTCATGGAGTGACGCCGCTACTTTGTCCGCGGCTCCACGCCCAGCAAATGCCGCACAAAGAAATCCTGCCGCCGCCGGCTGCCGTAAGGGCTCTCGGCCGAGCCGTGGCCGCGCGCGGTCATGACGACCAGATCAAAATCCTTGTCGGCCCTGATGAGGGCGTTGACCACTTGCATGGTGGAGGCCGGGTCCACGTTCTCGTCCATCTCGCCCACAAAGAGCATGAGCTTGCCCTGAAGCCGGTGGGCCTGGGTGACGTTGGACTGCTCCGCGTAGTGCGGCCCTACCGGCCAACCCATCCATTGCTCATTCCACCAGATCTTGTCCATGCGGTTGTCGTGGCAACCGCAGTCGGAGACCGCGACCTTGTAGAAGTCGCCGTGGGCCAGGAGGGCCCGGGTCGAGCTTTGCCCGCCGGCCGAGCCGCCGTAGATGCCCACGCGGCCGGTGTCCATGTACGGGTACTTCGCCGCGGCGGCCTTGATCCAGAGGATGCGGTCGGGGAAGCCCGAATCGCCGAGGTTCTTCCAGCACACGTCGTGGAACTTTTTGGAGCGGTTGGAGGTGCCCATGCCGTCGATCTTCAACAGAATGAAGCCGAGTTCCGCCATGGTCTGCGGCGAGTGGAGGGGGCGGAAGGGCTTTGGAACAAACGAGCCCTGCGGCCCGGCGTAGATCTCCTCGATGATCGGGTACTTCTTCTTCGCGTCGAAGTTGGTCGGCCGGAAGATCACGCCATAGATGTCGGTCGTGCCGTCGCGCCCCTTGGCCACAAACCGCTCCGGCACCTGCCAGCCGGTCTTCAAGAGCTCCGACCAGTCGGCCCGCTCCAGCTCGCAGACCCGCTTGCCATCCTCCGTGCGGCGGAGCTCGATCACCGGCGGCAGGTCCACTCGCGACCAGGAATCGAGAAAGAACCGCCGGTCGGGCGAGTACTCGATCGAGTGCGTGCCGTCGCCCTCGGTGAGGACGAGCAGGCCCGAGCCGTCGAAGTTGACGCGGCAGTAGTGGAGGCAATACGGGTCTTGCCCCGGGCGGATGCCTCCGGCGCGAAACCAGACCTGCCCTTTTTCCTCGTCCACGCGGTCCACGCCGCGCACGACCCACTGGCCCTTGGTGATCTGGTTCTTCACGCGGCCGGTGGCGGCGTCGTAGAGATAGAGGTGGTTCCAGCCGTCGCGCTCGGACATCCAGATGATTTCCCGGGTCTTATCCAAATAGTGCGAGAATTGCTTGCCGGAGTAGTCGATGAAGGTGCGGCTCTGTTCGTCGATGATCGGCTGGGCCTTGCCGGTGGCGGCATCCACGGCCACGACGCGGAGCACCTGGTGGCCGCGTTGGTTGTAGAGAAACGTAAACCGCTTCGAATCGGGCTCCCAGCGCAGGTCGGTGATGCTCCAAGGATTGGGGAAAAGCTCGTCGCTCATGGGGATTTGCTGCCGGGCGGCGACGTCGAACAACTGCGGCTTGGCAATTGCGATGCGATCACCCGGCTTGAGGTAATTGTAGGAGTGGAGCTTGGGTTGAAGCTGGTCCTTGGGCGACGACTCGACATAGTAGACCTTGCGCTCGTCCCCCTTCTTCGTGCG
>Ga0315280_10003341_pt1 | contig 24774 bp, 29 predicted proteins | sample YL17G06_40_MG_FD_203697 | JGI IMG/M metagenome (GOLD analysis project Ga0315280, IMG submission 203697) | Sediment microbial communities from Yellowstone Lake, YNP, Wyoming, USA - YL17G06_40 | ecosystem: Environmental > Aquatic > Freshwater > Lake > Sediment | place: USA: Wyoming | collected...
TACGCGCTCTACAGCATACTGTGCTTGGTTCTGAACAGAGAAGCAGCAGAAAACCTCAGAAGACCAGACAAAGCAGTCTCACCAACATACTTCAACACGTAATAAAGGGACAAGGCAGCGCGCTATTCTTCATAATAGCTCAATTGTCTTGACAAAACAAAAAACAGAAGTTTTGACTAATCAGCAGCCTCAAAAACCAACATGCTGCATCTATAAGCAAAATGCTGTACCAAGATAAACGCTCAATTATCACATTCTTAGAACGCTACCTCGAAACTTGACCGTGGCACATGTCTCAATAGAAAAATATGGTAAAGATTGACAGGAACTGACGTTTAGAAAAGCTTCGATAAAGGCCGAACTTTCAGCACATCTTGGTTGACTAGGTTTGGCGGTTTTTTTCCTTCAAAGAATGCAACGAGGTTTTCTGCAACCATTTCAGCCATCTTAGAACGGGTTTCCAAGCTTGCACTTGATATGTGTGGAGCAACGACCACGTTCTCAAGCTTAAGCAACGGATTATCCACAGGCGTAGGTTCCTGCTCGAAAACATCCATTCCGGCGCCTGCAATCCAACCTTCCTTCAAAGCCTTGTACAAAGCTTTTTCGTCAACAACCGGTCCGCGCGAATTGTTTATCAAGTAAGCCGTTTTCTTCATCAGTCTAAGCTTCTGCTCGTTCATCAAATGATGCGTCTCCTTCATCAGCGGCACGTGGATGCTGACGAAATCTGACTCTTTCAGAAGTTGATCAAGATCAACCTTTCTCGCGCCAAAGTCTTTTTCCATCTCCGGCCTTGGGATAACATCGTAGAACAGGATTTTCATGCTGAACCCCGTTGCCCTCTTAGCCACAGCATACCCAATTCTTCCTGCACCGACGATGCCTATGGTTGCGCCGTAAACGTCTCTGCCGCTCATCATGCTGGGGTGCCAGCCGACCTTCCACTGTTCAGTGCGAACGTATTTGTCTGCTTCGACCACGCGTCTTGCAACCGCCATAAGCAAAGCCCACGCAAAATCCGCCGTAGTGTCTGTCAGCACTTCAGGCGTGTTCGTGACGTAAATGCCCCGTTTTGTAGCTTCCTGTATGTCTATGTTATCGAAACCTACTGCCATCTGTGAAACAATCTTCAGCTTAGGCGCGGCGTCAAAAACCTCAGCATCTATCTTGTCAGACAGAAGCGTAGCAAGGACGTCAACATTTTTTGCATTTTCTATGATGACCTTCTTCGGCGGAGGCGCATACTCACGCCAGACTTCAGTGTCAAAGTGCTTCTTTATTATTTTTAAGCCTCTCTCTGGAAGCTCGCGGGTCACGTAAACCTTCGGTTTCGGCATACAATTCACCAAGCAATGACTTGCGGAATTCTTTATTAACATTGACTTATTACACTTACGCAACGTCTATCGAAGAATCCACAACGGGCTGCCCGTAATGACAGGGATCAACAACAAGGAACAACTCATAAGAAACGGCAGGACCAAACTTGACCGCAAAGCCAGAGAACTAGCCCTGACAAGCCTTGAACATGCATTGAACGTTGTCGACCCAAAACAAATAATAAAGTCAAAACTCCAGCTGAAAAACTCCATCCTGAAAGTTGACGGTCATTCCTTTGACTTAGAAAAATTCAAGAACGTTTACGTCGTAGGCGGCGGCAAAGCAAGCGGCCCGATGGCTGAAGCCTTGGAGCAAATTTTAGGTAAGCGAATAGCAAACGGGCTTGTTAACGTTCCGCAGGGCAGCAAGAACAAGACAAGCATCATAAAGCTTCATGGCGCAAGCCACCCAGTCCCGGATGAAGCTGGCGTCGATGGAACACGCGGCATGTTGAAAATGGTGGAATCCGCAAAAGATAACGATTTAGTTATATGCCTAATCTCCGGAGGAGGCTCAAGCCTAATGCCTCTGCCGCGCGGAGACGTCTCACTTGCTGACAAAAGGGAAATAACTGGAGCCTTGCTGAAGTCCGGTGCAACGATAAACGAAATCAACACTGTGAGAAAGCACATTTCAGATTTCAAGGGAGGCTGGCTGGCCAAGAAGGCTTATCCCGCCACAATTTTGAACCTCATCCTTTCCGATGTTGTCGGCGACCCACTGGACTTTATTGCCTCAGGCCCAACTGTTCCAGACTCAACAACATTCAAAGACGCCATACAAGTCCTGAAAAAACACAATCTATGGAATAATGCTCCCAGATCAATTAGGAAGGTTCTGTCAGACGGAGCCAAAGGCATCATCCCAGAAACTCCCAAAGCTTATGACAAAGCATTCAAGAAAGTCTACAATGTTATTGTTGGAAACAACAGATTCTCAAGCCTAGCAGCATGCCAACAGCTAAAATCAAAGGGCTTAAACACACTTTTGTTAACCGCCACATTAGAGGGGGAAGCCAGACACGTAGGCACCATGCTAGCATCAATAGCCAAAGAAGTCTCAACCTCCGGAAATCCGATTCCAAAACCAGCAGCCATCATTGCCGGCGGAGAAACAACCGTAGTCGTCACCGGAAAAGGCCAAGGCGGCAGAAACCAAGAAATACCCCTAGCCGCCGCGCTGAAACTGAACCGACTTGATGGAGCGGTCGTAGCCTCTTTGAGCACGGATGGAATAGACGGTCCGACAGACGCTGCAGGCGCAATAGCAGACGGAAAGACATTAGCCAGAGCGATCCAAATGGGATTAACATCAGAGAAATTTCTAGCTGAGAATGATTCTTATCATTTCTTTTCAAAGCTTAGCGACCTCATCTTCACAGGGCCCACGGGCACAAATGTCAACGACATCTCCGTAATCATAGTCCTATAAAGTAAGAAGGAAAAAGCAGATGGCCATAACTGTAAAGTTCATCGGGTCTTTCCGCAGCATATCCGGCAAAGGCAAGGTTCCGCTCAAGTTTGAAAACTCCACGCTGCTGAGAGATGTGATACAGAAGATTGTTGAAGAACTGCCTAAGCTTAAACAGGCTTTAATTGATCCAGAGCTCCAAGAACCAAAGACTAGCATGCTCATTCTTGTGAATGGAAAGGAAATCAGCGTCCTGAACGGGTTGGAAACAATGATTAAGGATGAAGATGAGGTTGTTTTTGTTCCAGTTTTGCATGGAGGATGAAAATGCATGCGGCTTTGCGCTGTTAAGACAGGACTTGTGAAAGCTGGTGATAATCTGGTTGAAATAGTTCTTGAATCTTTGAAAGCCCAGAAATTGCAGCTTGAAAACAATGACGTATTGGCTTTGACCTCAAAAATCATTTCCTACTCTGAAGGTCGCATAGCAAAGCTGAGTGATGTCAAGCCTTCAGAAAAGGCGAAAGAACTTGCAAAAAAGTATTCGCTAAAACCAGAGTTTGCCGAGCTGATTTTGCGAGAAGCAGATAGAATTTGCGGAGGAGTCGAAAAAGCCATTCTAACGCTCAAGAACGGAATTTTGACTGCTAACGCTGGAGTTGACAACAAGAATGCCCCTGTCGACTCGGCCGTTTTGTGGCCGGGAAATGTTCAAAAATGGGCTAAAAACTTCAGAGATGAGCTAAAGCGCAAGACGGGGAAACAGGTTGCTGTGCTGATTGTTGACAGCGGGCTGATACCGCTCAGGATAGGCACGACGGGTTTGGCTTTGGCTGTTGCTGGGTTTAAGCCCATAAAGGAATGCAGAGGGAAAGAAGACTTGTATGGAAAGCCGATAGCTATCACGAGGCACGCGGTTGCGGATAATCTGGCTTCAGCGGCTCATTTGCTGATGGGTGAAGCTGCTGAGAAGATTCCCATAGTATTGATTAAGGATGCTCCAGTGGATTTTGATGATGGCGTCTACGGTCCGGCGGACATGATGATGCCGTTCAAAGAATGCATATTTATGAATGCGCTGGCGGAATGTTGGTGAAGCCTTCAGCTGCAGGTGTTGAAGTGTGATTGTAGCCGTCAGTTTGGGTTCGAAGGAGTTTTTCGAAGCTGATCCGCCCTATGATAACGATGAGCTTTTGAGGTCTGTGCGCAAAGCATCTTCGCTGGGCTTCGAAGCTGTTCAGGTCGGTCCGCTTGGGAGCTTCGTTCGCATCGAAGGCGGAAGGTTGAGAACGGTTCTTGACAGCTTGAATATTTCGAGGAATGTGCATGTGGGTGGCTTGTATGATGCGGAAAAGTTCGTTGCAACACGGGAAGAGTATGTTAAGGCACGGAAAGAAGTGCATTATGGTGTAATGCTTTGCAGAAAAATAGGTTCAACACTGGTGTCTGTTCACCCGCCCTTCTTTGCAACAGAAAGCCTAGTGAGTGAAAAGCTTCAGTTTAGAGCGAAAATTCGTTTTCTTGAATTGCTGGAGGAAGAGGTGGATTTTGCAAGCCGCAATAACATCAAAATAGCCTTGGAATCATTCTGTTACTATCCTTTCATATTTGAAGGTTTGAATGATTTTGCACAGTTTGTTTCGAAGTTTCCTTCCGAAAAGCTCGGAGTTTTACTGGACGTAGGGCACGTGTATCAGATAGGAATTGATCTCTCTGATGCTCTTCAGACGTTTGGAGACAGACTGCTGGACATTCATGTACACGACGCTACACGAGATAAGGACTATCGGAAAGCAACACACCTTCCGATCGGAAGGGGAACAATCAATTTTCCAAACTTCTTGAACCTTTTGCGGGAGGTTAGGTACGATGGGTGGCTTACTCTGGAAGTACGGGGCAGCGAGAAAGAAGTTGTGCAGAGTAAGCAGTTTTTGGAGAGTTTACTTGCGAGTGGGTCTTAGCTCTGAGCTCTATTTTTGGCTTTTTGCATGGTTAAGAGGCATCATGTTAGCGCTTTTCAAAACTTTAAGCAGAGATACCCCGACTAGTGCCGCGGCTAAGGCAATGATTATTCGTTCTATTGGGTACAGAAAGGTGATGACTTGCCAGGTTGCGATCCAAGAGTCTGCGTTAGCTGTAAGAATTTCAAGGGTAAGAGATCCAGCGATTTGGCCGGCTAGTGTTGAGGTTAGAGAGGTCATGAAGAAGCCGTAAAGCAGCTTCGAGCTGTTGTCAAGATTTTCCGTTGCCATTGACTGTAAGGGTGAAATTAAGATAATCAGGCCAATTATTTGGAGCCACATTACTTGTGGATAGAGCCAGGCGGCGCCGATAATGGGGTAGAGGGCTAAGAGTAGTAAGAGAGATAGGTAAACTATGGCGCTAATTGTTCGCTTACCATTGTGAGTTAACCCTGCGCATAAGGCTGCAAATGTTCCAGAAGCGAAGCTTGGTGGGGAAAACGAGCCTAGGGAGAACCCGATTATTCCGCCTGTGAATGTGGCTAATGTGCTTATTTGTGGGCCGAGGAGGATTCCCATTATTGGGGCCATGATTGCTGCGGCTGTTATTGCCTGGCCGGGTAGGCCGATTATCGGAGAAATCTTCAGGAAACCGAAGACGACGTACAGGGCTGTGAAGCTAACGGTCAAAGCTACATCCTTCGCGGTGAGTTGTCTGCGAATTGCCATGTTGCTGCAGTCCTTCTTTAGGCCTTTGGAAACTTAATTATTCTGAATCGTTTATAAATGGAGTAACATGCGTTGCCCAATCGTTACTTTGACGACGGATTTTGGTTTGAAAGATCCGTATGTGGCGGAAATGAAAGCGGTAATTCTGAGTCTGAGCCCGAACGTTGAGGTTGTCGACATAACCCATGAGGTTGAGAAATTCAATGTGAGGACGGGTGCCTATGTCTTAGCGTCAGCAGCGCCTTATTTTCCGAAAGGCACAATTCACGTCGCGATTGTAGACCCAAGCGTTGGAACGGAAAGACAGCCCATACTGATACAGACCGGAGATGGCTATTTCATCGGACCGGACAATGGCGTCTTAGCTCTGGCTGCAAGAAATACGGAAGGGCGAGAGCATGTTCGAAGGATAGTTAACAAGAAGCTTATGATGTCAAAGGTGTCAAACACTTTTCACGGGAGAGACATCTTCGCGCCGGCAGCAGCTCACTTGGCAAATGGCATATCGCCAGAGGAATTTGGACCGGAAATCAGTGAAATCCTGATGCCTGAATTCGCCAAAATCATTAGAAGAAAAGACATGCTTGTCGGTGAGGTCATTCACGTAGACGACTTCGGAAATATAGTCACAAGTTTCGGGAAGAAGGAAATTGGATTCATGGAGTCTAAGCGCACGATTAATCTCAAGCTAAGAAACACTGAGCTGAGGTTGAGGTTCTGCAAGGCTTACGGTGAGGTTGACCGAAGAAAACCATTGGCTCTCATTGGGAGTCATGACTTTTTGGAGATTTCCATAAATCAAGGCAGTGCTGCAAAGGTCTTCAAAATTAAAAGCGGAGACAAAGTTACGCTCTATTGTTCTTAGAACTTTGAATGGCGAGGGGCGCGTGAGGCTCATGCCCCGCATATTTTTCAAGACAATCTGGTATTCAAGAACAGTATAGGAGACTCAGTGCTGATTTGTCTGCACCTAGGGTTTTCAATTGTCTAAACGGGGAAGATGCTTTTGCAGATAGCCCGATTTTTCTGCATCTTCGATTCGAGTGCCTGTAGTATAGTCAAAATTTTCCCGGCGGCAATTGTCAAGACAATGGTATGTTGATTCATGTTGAGGATTAGATGAGCGTTTCTCTGTGCTGTTTTGTGGGGGCAATTGGAGAATTTTTTCTGGACAATTCGGCGGAGTTTGAATTTCTGGATAACCGTGTGTTGTAGGATCGCTTCGGTTCGAAGTGTATGTATGTTAAGGACAATGAGTTTCTTTGATCTTCAGATTGCAAATCTACTGATAGCAAGAATAGGACAGACAAAAGGGATAGTGCTTTATATTTGCTTACAGAAGTTTTCTTCCAAAATAGCCAGAATAGGTGCGACTCTATAATTGAATTCTGGAAGAAGAAGGGGGTGATATGCATGGTAGCGAAAAAGGATATGGTGGTTGCTGTTTTAATCACGTTCTGTTTTGCAGCTGCGTTGTTTATGATAGCTCCGTCCAGCAGTCAATCAAGCAGACATGAGTATGATCCCTGGTTGGACCTAAACGATGATGGGAAAATTAACATTGTAGATATTAGCAAAATAGCAGCAGCATTTGACAAAACTGGGACTCCGATTAACAAGACAGAGTTGCTTCTTGAATTGCAATCGAAGCTGCAGGCTTTGGAGGCCAAGGTTGAAGCCCTAGAAGCGAATGGCATGGCGTCTCTTCCAGACATTTATGAAAGTGTAAAGGATTCGGTTGTCATGATTCTTGGAGTTACAACTAGTGAGACAGTTCAAGGCTCAGGTTTCATTTACAACTTCAGCGGCTCAATGGTTGTCGTGACGAACAATCATGTTGTCTCCGGAACGACCAGTGTAAGCGTGACTTTTTCAGATGGGAACGCATATGCAGCCTTAATCAACGGAACAGATCCATATGCAGATTTAGCAGTTCTCTCGGTTGTCGGCGCACCTGAAACTGAACTTAAACCCATTGAAATTGCAAGTTCCTCAACTTTGAAAGTCGGCAACCCCGTGCTGGCCGTAGGTAACCCGTATGGACTGGTTAGCTCAATGACTACAGGCGTGATAAGCGCTCTCGGAAGGACAATCACTGAACAAGAGTACACTGGCGGCTTTGCAATAGCAAACATCATCCAGACAAGTGCACCCATAAACCCAGGCAACTCTGGCGGTCCATTACTGAACTTTGGCGGCAAAGTGATAGGTATTACAGCAGCTATTGTTGCTGATTCTCAAGGGTTAGGCTTCGCTATTCCGTCAAATGCGATACTTAGAGAAATATCTTCACTGATTGAAAACGGCACTTATGATGCTCATTCATACCTAGGCGTAAAAGGATCGGACATGAATTATCAAACAGCTCAAGACATGCATACAAATGTAACCTATGGCTGGAAGATAACTGAACTAGTGCTTGGAGGTCCATGTTGCAACGCTGGCGTGCATGTCAATGACATCATAGTTGGAATCAACGCAACACGTATCAGGGATGGAGACGAAATGTCAAGCTATCTGGAAGAAAACACGTTGCCAGGAGAAACCGCAATTCTGAAAGTTGTAAGGTCGAATCAAACATTACAAATACCAGTGGTTCTGGGAAAAAGACCTCCATCGCCTGGATAGATTCCCCTTACTTTTTTTAACCCATTCGAACCCTGCTCAGATAGCGTAGACTATTAATGTGGCGCAAAAGAACATCGTGGTTTTAGACAATTTTCACGGTAAACCTTTTGCATTTACAACTTGTCGCTCTTAGTCAAATCCTGCAGTCTATTGATACCGTCTATCTCCTTTATGAAGGCAGCCACGCTTTTGGGAACAAGCCTTTCCCAGCCTTCACCTTTGAGCATTTTCTGCCTTATCTCTGTCGATGAATAAAGCTTTCTTTCAAACAAGCGGATAGATTTGACCTTGTATCCAGCTTCCATGAAAAGTCGGCGTGTTAACGGCTCATTTGAATAGACAACCTCGAAACGCGGAGTATAGCCTTCTAAAGCTGAAACCCACAGCATATGCAAATGCACATCAGGCACAGGCACAATCCAGGTTCTAGAATAATCTATCCCACCTTCTTCCAAAGCCTTACGTACCATAACCAGCCTTTCACCTGCAGTGAAGGGATTATTAAAATTGTGACTGTACTGAGCGCTGCCAATAACAACCACAAGTTCGTCAACCTCTTTTAAAACGTCTTTTATTGCGTTAAGATGACCTAAATGGAAAGGCTGAAACCTCCCAACATAGACGCCGCGCTTAGTTGCCATGGAGACCATCTCGCTCAGATCATATCGGTTTAGAGTGAATTAACGTTTGCTCTTTTCTAGTCTTCTTAGCACTAGCTCGACGGGAAACAGCTGCAATTTCCCACCATCTGCTGTAACCTCCCGCTTAGAGGCATAGCCTCTACTTTCGCGTTTCAGAAAATCAAGTTTTACATCCAAGCCGCCGCCATATCCGCCCAATGTGAAATCTGAACTAACGACCCTGTGGCATGGAACAATTGGTGGAAAAGGATTCTGAGCCATGATCCGTCCAACAGCTCTTGGGCTTCCGCCAGCAGCCTTAGCAACTGCACCGTAAGAAGACACGTAACCCACTGGAATTAAAGATGTTACCTTGAGAACTTTCTTAGTGTAATCAGACAGGTGCCTTGTTGCAAAACGTAAACTATGTGTAACATCTTTTCCATCACAGATATCCTTTAGCAAATTCATTACTTTCTCAGCAAGGACTGAATTTCTTTCTACATGTTGGAATGGAATATTGAAGGGAATGCTTCCCAGCAGACCGTTCAGAACTTCCTTCTCGTCAGAAGCAAACGTCGTAGCGTAAACGGATTTCTCATCGCAGGCAACTCCAAACCAGACGCTTCCAAAGTTTTTTGTGTAGATGCCTATCATACCAATTCATCCTTTCATACTATTATTAGGACATTAAGTTTAATAGGTTGTTTCTTTGGTGAATAGGTTATCCTTATAACCATTAGCTCGCTGTGAGTCGTGAGTGACTTTAATTATTAGAAACCCTTTTCTGCTGCAACAGGGATGCGGAAAAGAAATGAAGTTTACATACACAAGTATCCGAGTTAAGGATTTGAGACGCTCCATTGAATTCTACACGAAAACGATGGGTATGAAAGAAGTACAAAGGGGAAAGATGCGAGCAGGCGGCATATTTGTGCAGTTGAGAAATAAGGGATCGGATCAGATGTTGGAGCTGAACTACTACCCACCTGGGAAGAAGTTCCACGAAGAATACGTGGAAGGGTCAGAGTTAGACCACCTAGCCTTCTGGTGCAAGGATGTCAGAAGAAGCTATGAGAAAGCGCTTGCTGGCGGTGCGACCTCAGCCATCGAGCCATGGGATGAAGACGGCTATACATTAGCGTTTGTCAGGGATCCAGATGGGATTTGGATTGAACTGATCGGCAAGAAGGTTAAGCTGGTGTCACAAGACAGAATAGGAAATCTTGAAACACTGCACTCTTGATATGTCGAGGTCTGTAGAGAATGTTTGGGCGAAAAGTATCAAGTTAAATCTATTATTGCTACTCATAGTAAAGAGATGATTTCATGTTTGATCCTAGAGTAGAAAAAGTTGCAGACATTCTGGTGAATTATTCTGCTAAAGTTAGAGAAGGCGATAAAGTATATCTTTCATCAGATTCACTTGAAGCTCTGTCATGGTTCGTTGCAGTCAGAAATAAAATCATACAAAACGGTGCTTTTCCTTATGAACATCTTCTTTTTGATTCTCAGACTAAAGAGGGTTTGGATCATGATTGGATGAAATATGCTTCTGAGAAACAGTTGCAAACCCTTTCTGAAATAAAACTGATTGAGATGAAAGCTATGGATGCTTATATCAGAATAGAGGCAGAGACTAATACGAAATATTTGGCTGATATCGACCCTTCAAGAATTACTATGAGAAAAAGGGCAACTCAACCAATAAGTGCAGAAAGACTGACCAAAAGATGGGTTCTTACAAGATACCCTACGGCTGCATATGCACAGGAAGCTGAAATGTCGAATGAAGATTTTTCCGATTTTGTTTATGATTCAATCATTGGAATTAACTGGAATGAACAGAAAAAGCTGAATCAAAAAGTTAAGAAGGTTTTTGATAACGCAAAAGAAGTGAGGATTCTAGGAAAAGACACGGATTTGACGTTCAGCCTCGCTGGAAGAGAAGGTGAATGTGATAATGGAGAGCGCAATATGCCAGGTGGAGAAGTTTTCTACGCACCAATACACACCTCACTGAGGGGTCACATAACATATAGTTATCCTGCGATAGAATCTGGTAACGAAGCTGACGGAATATATTTGGAGTTTGACAAAAAGGGAAGGATCGTCAAATCAACAGCTGTCAAAGGACAAGAATTCCTATTGAAAATGGTTGAGACTGATGAAGGTTCTCATCATATTGGCGAATTTGGCATAGGAAACAACGAGAAAATAGATAGGTTTATGAAGAATTTGCTTTTCGATGAAAAAATAGGAGGAACTGTACACATTACAATAGGGAGTGCATACGAATCATGCGTGAAGCCCGGTGATCCGCATGGAAGAAACGATTCTGCTATACATTGGGATATCGTAAAGGATTTAAGACCTGACGCTGGCGGTGGAGAAATAATAGTTGACGGTAAGTCTGTTCAAAAAGATGGGAAGTGGGCCTTCATCTAAATCCTTGCGCCCTGTCTGTGAGTAAATGCTAAATTTCGAACTTTTCTAGTATCTTTGTCTCTTTTTCCTGAGTTATCTCTGCCACGACATGAATGTAGTTTTCTAGTCCTGAATTTTTGATTCTTGGCTTGAGCAGCTCGTCTATCTGAAAGATCCCCGCGGAGTTTGACATCGTTATCTTGATTGTGACTGGCGTCTTCTCACCTTCGTGGATGTCCACTTTTTCAATTGAAAGTGCGGAAACGGAGTGAATGTCTATTTTTCCTGCTTGGAATGGAATTCTAGCTCTTCCTTTCTCCATGTCCAAAGCATCGGCAATTCGTACGATGCCTGCCTCTATCGTTAGGGGTTTTCTGGGCTCTTCATGAGACACTATAGCATGCAAAGCCTCAGAGCAGATTATTGTATGCTCTTCTTCGGAATAGATCTGCTGCAGATATTTCTCAATGAACCGTGAAGCCAACAATGCTCCATACAGCTCGTGCCCTTCCCTTGCAACCGCCATGCCTAGATCGTGAAAAATTGAGCCTAGAACCACAACAACTTCAGCGTCCTCGTTTTTCATGCCGTAATTCTTAACAATGCTGGGCATGACCTTGTTATCAACCAATATTCTAAGAAGTTTTAACGCTGAATTGGCAACTATTTTCACATGTGTTGGACCATGATCTGTAAAACCCATGCGGTCAATAGCCATTATGTTTGCACATTTCCATAACGTTTGCAGCTTTACGTCTCTCTTGACACAATCAATGACGTGCTTTAGTTTGAGATTGTCTCGAAACGGTATATTGAAAACATATGACACTGTATCTCAACCTCTTGCTATTGTTATGAGTTCTTATTTGTTATGAAGATTTAAACCATTAGCTTGCTGATATTTCCGTACTACAGGTTTTTTGGCAAGTCATGGTATGACGTTAACAAGCAGAAAATAAAAAGGGGGTTGCGGGAGAAGTCTACAGCTTTTTTACATTAAGTTTAATAGGTTGTCCGTGCATAAAAACGAGAAAGGTGTATTACATGGAGAAACAAGTGGAACAAGGTGGCTACATGTTTATTCCAGGCGCAACAACAATAGGCGTAACGTTCAAAGACGGCGTCATATTGGCTTCTGAAAAACGTGTCTCGTACGGCTACCTCATCGTCAGCAAAGTCGGAAAGAAAGTCTTCAAAATAACGGAACACATTGGCGCAGCATGCGCTGGACTCGTTTCAGACATGCAAGTTCTCATAAGAGAAGTAGAAGCCTACGGGAACCTGTTCAGCCTAGATGTAGGCAGACCGATCTCCGTAAGGTCAGCGGCCAAACTCATGTCAAACCTGCTTTTCTACCGTCGACTGGCACCATTGATTACACAGACAATCATCGGCGGGATAGATGGTGAAGGAGCATCACTTTACTCGCTGGATCCTCTGGGCTCCGTTCTACCTGACAAATACACGGTTGTGGGTTCAGGAACAGAGATCGCCATGGGAGTAGTTGAAGAAGGATATAAGGAAAACATGAATGCTGAGGAAGCAAAAGAACTTGTGGTCAGAGCGATGAAATCCGCCATAAGCAGAGACATTATGAGCGGTGACGGAATAGATTTTCTGATAATAACCAAGGAAGGAATAAACGAAGAGACAACGAAATTCTAAACCGTACATTTTTATCCGCAAAAATTTAAACACAAGCCCTTACACAATAGCTATTGCTATGAAACATAGGAGAGCAAAGGATTGTCATTCCAACTAAGCCAGCAAGAAGGACGATTTCTCGTTGAGCTTGCACGAAAAGCTGTAGAAGGATATCTGAAAACCAGAAAATGCATCAGTGTTCCAGAAAAGGTCTCTGAAAAGCTCATGCAACCATGCGGAGTTTTCGTCACAATAAACAGCGTGAAAAACGGAGAAAAAGAACTCAGAGGATGCATTGGTTACCCCTACCCCACCACACCGCTGGTGCAGGCAGTTATCGAGTCCGCCATAAGCGCGGCGACAAATGATCCACGGTTTCCTCCACTTTCGCTAAAAGAACTTGACCACGTAGTCTTTGAAGTAAGCGTGCTTACGTCGCCACAGATAATAAAAGTCAAGAACCCGAAAGAATACTGCGCCAAAATAAAAATTGGAGAAGACGGATTAATCGTTGAGAGAGGCGTGTATAAAGGACTGCTTTTGCCCCAAGTCCCGGTTGAATGGCAATGGAATGCTCAAGAGTTTCTATGTCAATGCTGTAACAAGGCTGGTCTACTTTCAGACTACTGGCTTAGGGAAGGCACCAAGATCTATAAGTTTCAGGCCATAATTTTTGAAGAAGAAAAACCACGAGGGGACATAAAGCAAAAGGTCCTCGGCGGGAAATAGTCTGATGAAAGTTTATTTCGCTCCATGCGGCATCGGTTTAGGACACGTTGGAAGATGCTTGCCAATAGCAAAGAAACTCTCGGAAGAGAATTCTGATGTAATTTTCTCCACGTATCTCGAAGGCGTAAGGTATGTTGAAAAAGAAAATTATCCTGTCATAAAAGCCCCGCCGATAGGATTTCAGGTCAAACCAGATGGAAGCGTAGACTTCAGACAGACAGCAATCAATCCAGGCCCCTTTCTCGCTTCCTTCACCCTTATGAAACAGGTGAATGCAGAAGTAAAGACCATTGGAGCCTTTAGGCCTGACGTCGTTGTTTCAGACTCCCGCATCTCACCGCTATTAGCGGCAACAGTTCTAGAAATTCCGCGAATCTGCATACTAAATCAATTTCAAATGAGAGTTCCACGGCGAAAGCACTATCTACGCTTAGCAAGACTGCTAGATTCCGTCGCCCTCACAATCGTCGGCAAAATGTGGACAAGCGGAAACATCGTTCTAATCCCAGATTTTCCTCAACCATACACGATATCCATGGGCAACCTGACCATTCCAAAGCCTTACAGAAAAAATATAAAACTAATAGGACCAATACTGCCCACACATCCAAACGACCTTCCGACAAAAGAAGAACTTCGCGAAAAACTAAAACTACCGAAGGACAGGCCTGTTATATTTGTACCAATAAGCGGTCCCACAATAGAAAAAGCTTTCATCACCGGGATCCTACGCAAAGTTTTGTTGAACTTTCCAAAAGATTATGAAATTGTAATGTCCTATGGTTACCCGAATGCTGACAACAAACCCATGCGCCATGGCAACGTGACAATCTACAAGTGGATTCCCAACCGTTTCGAATACCTAAAAGCAAGCGATCTAGTAATAGGGCGTGCCGGGCATGGAACGATAACTCAGTGTATGTGTTATGGCAAACCGTCAATACTTGTTCCCACACCCAACCATACTGAGCAGCTTAGTAATGCAAAACAAGCAGAGAACCTTGGCGTTGCGAAAATTGTACTGCAAGAAAGGCTGGGAAAGGGAAAGCTGCTGGAAAGTGTTCAGCAGATTCTTCAAGCTAAGACTCTTGACAGACTTGCAGAAGTCCAAAAAGAAGCCGTGAAGTACGACGGCCTTGAGAATGCTGTCAAGACAGTAATTGAAGTGGCCAGAAAATAAACAAGCATTTTTAAGCTGAACAATCGAGAATTACAAGCATGTTCTTGCCACGTAAAATTTTAGAAGATAAGCTTCGAACGATGTTGGCTGAAGACATAGGGCAGGGAGACATAACTACTGCACTGATTGTTCCGGCAGAAACCACTGTGGAAGCAGAGGTTATATCCAAAGAATCGGGCATTGCCGCCGGGATTGAAGAAGCAAAAGTCCTTCTAGAAAGCCTGAACATCAAAGCTGAACCTTTGGTCACAGATGGAGCGAGGGTGAAATCAAAACAAGTATTAATGAAAATCTCCGGGGATGCGAGAACAATTCTTTCAGTTGAGCGCACGCTGCTGAATGTTCTTTCGCGTATGAGTGGCATTGCAACAATGACGAGAAGCTTGATAGGAAAGCTTCGGAATTCCGGCGTCAAGACAAGGGTTGCTTGCACGCGAAAAACCGCTCCTGGTCTTCTCTATTTCGACAAGAAAGCTGTTCAAGTGGGCGGAGGTGACACGCATAGGCTTCACTTGGATGATATGATATTGATAAAAGACAATCATATTGCTGTGGCAGGAAGCCTTAAGGAAGCTGTTGGGAAGGCTAAAGAAAATGCCTCGTTAAGCAAGAAGATCGAGGTTGAAGTGACAAACATTGAAGATGTTTTGACTGCTGCTGAAGCCGATGTCGACATCATTATGCTGGATAATTTCTCTCCAAAACACATAGAGAAAGCAGTTGGGTTGCTTAAGAAAAAGAAGCTTTATGGAAAAGCTTTGCTGGAAGCCAGTGGCGGAATAACGGCGGAAAACATCTTGTCCTTCAGTTCGACCGGGGTTGACATTGTGAGTCTAGGTGAAATAACCCAGAGTGCAAGAACATTAGACATAAGCTTGGAGATCAAGAAAATTAAGAAACAATCTTAACCACGAAGCAAGCACGTGATGCGTTCCAGGTCAGAAATTCGCGCGGGCACTTGCACGCATTTAATCATCGGGTAAGCAGCATTATGGCCAAGATTATGAGGTTCACTGCTGAATGGGCGGCTGCAGAGATGATATAGGAATGCCAATGATGATAGATGTAGCCCAAAACCAACCCAGCAAGGAACGTAGCGATAATGTAGACCAGTTGCGGATCGAAATGAAAGAGCCCAAAAGCTATAGAAGATACGAGTATGGCGGGTATGAAGGAGTATCTTCGGTTTATTGTATTCTGCAGAAAGGCTCTGAAGGTGAACTCTTCGCACACACCGGCCAGAGACAACCAAATTATGACAGAGAGCAATCCGGATGGAGAACTGATAAGGTCTATGATTATCCTATTGGACTCTTCCACAATCTGGCTAGGTCCAAAGATTGAGATCAGTACGGCAGAGGTGATATCGTCAAAAAAGAAGAGAAGGACTCCCAGTGTGATACCTAATAGGATGTGTCTGGGCTTTATTTCTAACCCTATATAGCTTCTGACATCAACATTTTTCAAAAGCATGTAGCCAAGAGGAACACCCAATATCAGCAACTCTCCAATAATCGAACCAATAGCGTCTCCAAGTAAGAGGTAGAGGGCTCCTCCAATAAATAGGAGAACTAGGAAAGTGACTACAACAACCAGAATGGCCTCGCCAGGAGAAATGACGTCTTCCTTTTTCACTCGATTCACCTTTCTTAAACCATTCTTATGTATATCATACAAAAGGATTTTGCTGCTATCTAACAGAATAGAATGTTATAATCATTCCTACCCGAGCTTGCAAGATCTAGAGTTTTGGTGCGATTTTCAGGATTCGGAATCCTCTTGCAACTGGGTTTAACATTTCTGTGATATTGACCTTTTTCAGAATCTCTTTCACATCTTCTGCGTAACCTCTGATGTCGTGTTCTGCTGCAACAAGCGGATAAAGATACACTCTTTTTTCCGTAAATGTCGGTTGGCACTTAGAGGGTAGACCCAGCAGAACTGCCTGTTTCTCATTGACGGCTTTTTCGCAAGCATACAAAATTGCATGCGCACCTGACGTTAACTCTGCAATCCTTACGGGGATGCTTTCCTTGCCGATGGCTAACACTTCAACTCCATACTTCTGCCTTATTTCGTTGGCAATTTTTCTCAATCGCGGCAGAACCTTTAGAAGATGGCGTTTTGCCTTTGTGGAAATTCTCATGTTAGTGAATTGAATCGGTGACAATTGTTCAAGCGGCATCGATCCCAAGGACATGTCAAGATGTACAACGTCTGCTTTAGCTTCTCCAAGAAGTTCTTTGCAAAGTTCTGCCTCGTGCACTATGACTTCATGTCCGTTGCTTGCGTCTACAAAAATTGGTTCCGCTAGAAACTCACTTACCTCTCTATACGGTGGATTAACTAGGACCGATGCGGCCGCAACAATCGATAAGGGTTCAAACCTGTCATCTAGTATAGCGGCAGAAGAATCTGCTGCAATAATTCTCAAATGATTCACCGTGCCTATCATTAAGGAAACCAAGATTTATATTGCTGTCTAAATTGCCGCGTTTTTTAGGCGCCTTCCTAAGATGAACATTTCTGAGCTTTTAGATTTGCTTGCTTCAGGCTTTATGACAAGCACGGTTTCAAAGTGCTGCTTCACCTTGTGTGCAAAGTCGTCAAGCATGTCCCCTTGGAAGACCTTCACGAAAAAATTTCCCGAAGGCCTAAGCGTTTCCAACGCTATTTCAAGCGCCTTCTGTGCTAAGTCGATTTGGCGGGCATGGTCAACCTCCCATATTCCAGATATGTTTGGCGAAGCATCCGAGATAACCGCATCAGCTTTTCTTGGAAGCATCTCCAAAATCTGCTGCACAGCTTCCTGTTCTGTTATGTCACAAATTATCGTTCTCACATAATTCTGTGGAAAAGGTTCGATTGACCCTAAATCAACACCCAACACGAAGCCTTTATTGCCCACCGTTTTTCTTGCGGCCTGCATCCATCCGCCTGGCGCCGCGCCTAAATCAACGACGACATCCCCATATTCTATGAAATGATATTTCCTAATGGCTTGAAATAACTTGTAGGCCGCCCTCGAACGGTATTTTTCTTGTTTAGCCTTCTTATAATAATAATCTCTTTTTCTGTCCTGAATCCACGCCTTTGGCAAAACTAACTATCACCCAAAGGGTCAGATGCACTTTGAGATATTAAAAGTAGCCAATCTGTAAGGCGGTCACAATTTTGAGGTGAAGTCACACTTGATGGGTCGCATCTGGGATTGTCTGAACACATTAGGCATGGACAGTCTGCTATCGAATCAATTGATGCGGGCAATCTCTTCGGAAAGAGTCTATAAGTCCATCTTCCCTCTCGAAGCTCCTTTTCCCGGCGGATAAGCCCTTTACTCTCCAGTTTTAAGGATATCCTAGAGCCTTCTCTGCTGGTCGCTCCGAGTTCCCGCCAAAGGTCAGATTGAAGGATGCCGTTAAAGCCAGTGTTCATTATGAACTGGAGAGCTTTCTGTTCTAAATCGTTGCGTTTTGGCATTTCAATCAGTTCCGGTCTCTATGCATTAATATGCGCGGTTTTTAAATAAAAAGGTGTATGTTTAAAACTGAAGAAATTCATGTTCAAAGGTGGGAAAAATGAGCACTCAGAAGGCAAACAAGTGCTACTGTCTAGGAATCGAATCGACAGCAGATGACTTCAGCATTGGGGTATCGACGTTCAATGGCAAAATATTGGCAAACATAATAGATGCCTACGTGCCTGAAAAAGGCGGCATCCATCCTAGGGAAGCAGCGAGACACCATGCTGAAGTGGGAAGCAAAGTGCTGGAAAAGGCTTTAACAAATTCAGGCATAAAATCACGAGACTTGTCAGTAATCGCGTTTTCCCAAGGACCAGGCCTCGGTCCATGTCTCCGCACGGGGGCAACCGTGGCTCGTGCTTTAGCTTCCTATCTTAATGTTCCGCTTGTAGGAGTCAACCATTGTATAGCGCATATTGAAATAGGAAAATTGGAAACAGGCGTCAAGAACCCTGTGACTTTATACGTTTCTGGTGGAAACACCATGGTTGCAGCCTTTGATTCTGGACGTTACAGAATCTTTGGCGAAACCTTAGACATTGCACTTGGAAACTGCTTGGATGTTTTTGCAAGAGAAGCTGGCCTAAGTCAGAGGCCAAATATGCCTTTCGGAGCTGTTATTGAAAAACTTGCCTTGAAAGGAAAGGAGTTGATTTCCTTGCCATTCACAGTTAAGGGAATGGACCTGTCCCTAAGCGGCTTGCTAACCGCTACAGTCACTCTTTTAAAGAAAGGCGAGTACAAGCTTGAAGACTTGTGTTATAGCCTTCAGGAAACCGCGTTTTCAATGGTTGCAGAGGTCACTGAAAGGGCTTTGGCCCACACGGGCAAAAAAGAGGTTCTGTTAACCGGCGGAGTGGCCGCTAACAAAAGGTTGCAGTCCATGATCAGAGCTATAGCAGAAGAACATGATGCTGAATTTGATGTCGTTCCAACCGAGTTTGCCATTGATAATGGAGCAATGGTTGCTTGGACTGGAGTACTGGCTTTCACACATGGCGTGGTTACGCCAGTTGAGAAAAGTTTCGTGAAGCTGAGGTGGCGACTTGAAGAGGTCGAGGTTCCTTGGATGCATTGAATTCTCCACTGCTGATCAAGAAGGGAGCCGAAGCCAACCTCTACTTGGCAGATTGGCACGATAGAAAAGTAATATTGAAGAAACGTTTGCCCAAGAAATATCGTCAACCCACCTTGGATGAGCGGATACGTACTTACCGAACAATTCATGAACCACAATTGATACATGAAGCAAAAAAAGCCGGGGTGCCAACACCAATAATCTTCCTAGTCGACAGGAAAAACGCCACAATAATCATGGAGTATATTGACGGGAAGCAGATCAAGCAATTGCTAAGCGATGTCTCCGATACAGAAAGGCAAACATTGTGCTTTAGAATTGGCAGATTAGTGGGTAAACTTCATAGATCTGGTGTGATTCATGGCGACTTAACTACATCAAACATGATTCTTGGCTCGGATGGAAAAATATTCTTCGTTGATTTCGGACTTGGAGACAAGACAGAGGAACTGGAAGCTAGGGGAGTTGATTTACATCTTATGAAACGGGCTCTCCAAAGCACTCATTTCCGATTTGCCGCAGAGTGTTTTGACTCCGTGATCAAGGGTTATGCTGAGGTTTTGGGAGTTGAAACTTCGAAAAGTGTTTTAGACAAAATCAGGGATATAGAGAAAAGAGGCCGATACGTCGCTGAAAGGAAGGAAAAAAATGACTAGAGCCATCTGCAAACTTTCATATTGCGCGAAAACAGGAAGAATGTCTGAGGTTCTCAGCACAAGGCAAAGAGAAAAACGTGAAGTGGAATGAATTTTCAATTGAAAGGTCGCTTTATATTTTTCGCGACAAACAACGTTAACAAGTTCAATGAAGCCCGCAGAGTGCTGGCAGAATACAAAATATCGGTTGGAATGCTAAGAATCAAATCCCTGGAAATACAAAGCAACAGTCTCAAGGAGATTGCAAAAGCAAGCGTTACAGATGCTTTTGAAAAATGCAAATTGCCAATCATAGTGGAGGATGCCGGTTTATTCGTGGATGGATTGAATGGTTTTCCTGGGCCTTACGCTGCCTATGTCTATAAGACAATAGGTAATCAAGGTATGCTAAAGCTTATGGAAAACATTGAACTCAGGAAAGCTAAGTTTGAATCAGTAGTAGCATACTTTTCACGGGACGAAAAATCGCCAATCTGTTTCAATGGAATAGTCGCCGGAGAAATAGCGACGGAAGAGAGAAGAGGAACCAATAAATCTGGTTTTGGTTTCGACCCAATCTTCAAGCCACATGACAAGGACAAGACTTTTTCAGAAATGAATCTGGAAGAGAAAAACCAGCATTCACATCGTGCAAAAGCTTTCCGCAAATTTGGAAAATGGTACAAGAAGCTTTAGCAAATGTGAAAACTGTATCCATATTCTATCAATAATTTTAAATATGCGTACACCTTCGCTCATACAGAGTTTAAGGGATTGCCTTTGCCAAAGCAAGAAAAAGGAAAATCGCATCAGATAAGACCGGTAAGTAAGCGTCCTCCAAACTGGTGCAAGTACCAGCCGGAAGAGGTCGAAGCTTTAGTTGTTAAACTGGCAAGGGAAGGAAATTCGCCAAGTCGGATAGGAACAATCCTGAGAGACCAGCATGCGATTCCCTTGGCAAAGCCGATAACTGGAAAAAGAGTAATGAGAATACTCAAAGAAAACGAGCTTGCCCCCTCATTGCCAGAGGACTTGGCAAGCTTGCTGAAAAAAGCTGAAAGCCTTGCCCTTCATCTTGAAAAGAATAGGACGGACCTGAACAATAAGAGAGCACTTCAGTTGATTGAAGCGAAAATCCATAAACTCTCAAGGTACTACAAGCACAAAGGCATTCTACCTTCAACTTGGAAATACGTGGCAAAAATAGCCTCAATAGCCTAATTTTCGATCCCTAGGTCTGATTGGTTTTTAAAAGTGAAATATCCTAAGAATCACAAGTCCTCTAAGGTTTGACCGAAGATTTCTCTAGGGTCTATGGCGGCAAGATTTGTCACTTTGCTTTCAACTAGCATGCTTATGCAAAGGTCGCGGGTGGGCAAAACGTGAAATTTCCACTTCTTGTTATCTTTTTGATATTAACTTGCGTCAAGAACGGTTTCAATGCAAACCACATTAGTCCAATACTTTGACCTGTCAAAAAAATTTTCTTTCGACCTTTCAAATAATCACCGATCCTTCGAATCTGCTTTGAAAAAGAAATTCCATGCTTGGAAATTGCATATCATGCGCGAGTTTAAATCTTTAAATAATCAGCTTTCTTAGCCTAAAGTGATTCCTATGGCTTTAGCTTCAGACGATAAAAAAGCTGCAGGTTTTCTCAGTTCAGCCCAAGACGCAGCCAAGGCAATCTTGGAGGTAGCCAAGGAGGATGGCTTTGTCCATGTTTTTTCACACCTGGACGCTGATGGAGTCGCGGCTGCGGGAATTATCGGAAAGGCACTTTTCAGGCTTGACGCGAAATTTCGAATTCGGATAACTCAATGGATAGAAGATAAGATTGTGGGCGAAATTCTTTCAGATAAACCGCAGCTAGTAATCTTCACTGATCTTGGAAGTGGATACATTGACCTGTTAAATCAGAAACTTGCAGAATTCAAAATTGTGATCTTAGACCATCATCAAATCGTAGGCGAAGAATCAGACAACTTTGTGCACGTGAACCCGCACTTACATGGGATCGATGGAGCGCGAGACATAAGCGCTTCCGGCGTGACATATTACGTGGCCAAAGCCGTGGACAGAGCTAACATTGATTTAGCCTCTATCGCTGTTGTGGGAGCCTTAGGAGACCTACAAGACAAATATGACCAGCGAATGCTCGGAGGATTGAATGAAAAAATAGTCGAGGATGCAACAACCTCTGGTGTCCTGACAGTTGAAAAAGACCTAATATTTTTCGGCAGAGAAACACGTCCCATTCACAGAACTTTAGCCTCCACAACCAGCCCCTTCATTCCCGGCATAAGCGGCGAAGAAGACAAAAGCTTAGCTTTCCTGGCAAGCTTAGACATCAAGCCGAGGCAAGGCGATAAGTGGCGAGCCTTAAGAGACCTTTCGGAAGAAGAAAAGAAACGGTTGTGCTCAGCCCTAGCAGACCACCTACTTTCAAAGGGTTTGCATTACGAAGTGTCAAACCTCATCGGACATGTCTACATTTTGAACCGTGAAGAACCGTGGACACCGCTCAGAGACGCTCGGGAATTTGGCGTCCTGCTAAATGCAACCGGGCGCATGGACAAATCAGGCCTCGGTGTAGCCGTATGCATGGGGGACAGAGGCTTAGCACTTGAAGGAGCAAACAAGGTGCTAGAAGACTACAGAAGGGCCATCAACAAGTATCTTGGATGGGTGATGGAAAAACCCGAGAGGGTCAAAGAATTTGAGAACATCTATGTTGTCTACGGCGAAGACTTTATTGAAGACAAGATAATAGGGGCAATTTCATCAATACTTTCGGGAAGCCTTCCAAACCCAGAAAAGCCCTTGATTGCTTACGCAAATGTTGAAGGAGAGGGCATAGCGAAAATCTCTGCGAGAACCATGAACACGGTGACAAACAAAGGGGTCAATCTGGGAGAAATCATGCAGGTCGCTGCCCAAAAATTCCAAGGAAAGGGCGGCGGTCATAACGTGGCAGCTGGCGCACAAGTTCCCATAGAGGACATCAACGAATTCATAAAAACCGTCAATGAACTAGTTGGAAAACAGTTGAAAGGCGACAGAATTGGAAGCTGAAATAGTACTGGAATACGATGACGCAAAAGTTGCAGCAGCCATTGCAAATGCGGTCTCACCGGACAACTTCAAAACGCCAAGCGGCTTGTCCATCAAAACCACAAATGAAGTAAGAAAGGTAATCACACAAATAAAATGCAACGGAAAGCTTCCAACATTTATCGCTACCATTGACGACCTGCTTTTCTGTGTTTCAATCGCTGAAAGAGCGCTGCAAATGACAAGAAAGCTTGAATGAGAACAGAAATGCCTGCTTTTTCTAAACTCTAATACTGCACCAAATATTCCGTGATTAAATGCGCGGTGCTTAACTGTATTCTCTGAATGTGTAATTGCATTTCGTGCAGCGTAAGAACTGGGTTGAAGATTCATCTGCGCCTCTTGTCTGCACCTGCCAAACGTAAGCCAAGTTGTTCCCACACTTTGGACATTCCATCCTAACAGTTGGCAACGTCCTCAATTTCTGCTCTTCTTTACCAATGACCGCCACAAGTTGCTGCGGCTTATGCTGAATGACCTTGGCAACTTTTGGCTCAAACTTCTTATCCGAAGTCCGCTTCTTGTAGCCGCATTTTGAACAAGCCAAAACCAATGATGCTTCTTTGCCCGTTCTTCCTTTCTTGGGCGCCAGTCGGGAACCACATTTTGGACAAAATTCCATAACCATGTTTCTCCGCTGTCCGTTTGTTTTCCCTTAGCATAGTCTCTTTTAAACCTTTTCTTGTTTCAATAAATATTGAAACTAAATGAAATTTATCCCAGAAGCAATAATATGAGCTACCCGCAAAGCTTCAGGAACACTGCTTCGAGTAGAAGTCAGTCTCACGATTTTTCGAGCATCCTCCTGAAGAATTCCAGAAATTTCCATGTACACCTTCTCGCCTTTGTTTCTGGTGGGCACTTCAAAAATTTCTCCAGCATTTAGAACTGCCTTCCAACGCTTCTCACTCCCCGGCAGATTCTTTAACGCCTTGCGGATCTCATTAAGATCAGGCTTGTCACGCGTGACCGCAATGACTGGAAGCTCCGTCTCCACATTAAGCCTCTTGATGTCAACAACATTGAAGCCCGCAAATGTCACCCCGTCAAGCATAATTACTCTTAACTGCTTGTAATGCGGGGAGTTCATAACCATGGAAGCTATTTTATCTGTGGCATCAAATCCATCCACTTCAACTTTCGTGCTCATAACACCGTCAAGCCAGCATCCGCCTCGAAAGACCACTCCAATAATGGGAGCAAAACCTTTTACATGAGGAGTGAATACTCCATCATCAACACCTAAAACCCGAATTTCAGGTTTAATCACCCGGAATTTCTTAAAAGACAAAACAACTCCTCAACTACGCTATTAGGATATAGGAGGAAGAGGAATTATAAATCTAGCGAAGAATAAAGATAGCCGGAGGCTTTAGCTTCGAGTAAACTTTCAAGAATATTCTCTTTCGTGAAATCCCACAGGAACCTAACTGAAGTGTTAACGGATCATAGGCTGGCGTCTCTCGGAGATTCGTACATAAACCTTGCCTATTCGCTGGCTCTGTCAAATAGGACAGGAAAACCGTCAGGCGCAAAAGTCAAGGGAAGAGTGCTTGCGGAAGCTCTTCGAAAAGCTGAACTGAGAGAGTATTTGCCGTCAAGAATGACAAGGCACATGTTGGCTGACGCAGCAGAGGCGTTGATAGTTTACGCTTGGCTTAACAGACACGTCACGTTAGAGGAAAGTGTTGCGATACTAGAAAAGGTCGAAAA
>Ga0315280_10003342_pt1 | contig 24774 bp, 26 predicted proteins | sample YL17G06_40_MG_FD_203697 | JGI IMG/M metagenome (GOLD analysis project Ga0315280, IMG submission 203697) | Sediment microbial communities from Yellowstone Lake, YNP, Wyoming, USA - YL17G06_40 | ecosystem: Environmental > Aquatic > Freshwater > Lake > Sediment | place: USA: Wyoming | collected...
CTGACACCCGGCACCTGACACCTGCATCATGCCCAGAGAGCGGCTGGTTTCACCAGAACTGATCTCGAAAGAAGAAGAGGTTTTCAACCGCAGCCTTCGTCCGCCTACGCTCGAAGAGTACGTGGGACAGAAGAAGGTGGTGGAGAAGCTCTCGATCGCTTTGCAGGCGGCGCGACAGCGCGGAGAACCCTTGGAGCATGCGCTGTTCTATGGACCGCCTGGCCTGGGCAAAACGACGCTCGCGTACATCATCGCCAACGCGACGGGTTCGAAGATCACCACCACCTCCGGGCCAGCACTCGAACGCACCGGCGATCTGATGGGCATCCTCACTAACCTCGGCGCGGGCGATATCCTCTTTATCGACGAAATCCATCGCCTGCCGGCGAACATCGAAGAGTTTCTCTATCCGGCGATGGAAGATTTTAGGGTCGATTTCGTAGTGGACAAGGGGATGTTTGCGAAGACCATCAACATCCCTCTGAAGAAGTTCACTTTGATTGGCGCCACCACGCGTGCCGGCAGCCTTTCCGCGCCGCTGCGGAACCGCTTCGGCCTCTTCTATCACCTGGAGTTTTATTCGTCCGAAGACTTGCGGCAGATTGTTCTGCGCTCGGCGCGCATCCTGGGCGCGCAGATCGACGAGGCCGGAGCCACTGAAGTGGCGCGCCGCGCGCGCGGCACACCGCGCATTGCCAATCGCCTGCTGCGCCGCGTGCGCGACTATGCGGAGGTCAAAGCCGCCGGGCGCATTACCCCCGAGGTGGCTCGGGAAGGTTTGAAGCTCGAAGGCGTGGACGACGAGGGACTGGATGACCTCGACCGGAATTTCCTCTCGACCATCATCCGGATATACAACGGCGGGCCCGTCGGCGTCGAGGCACTCTCCGCCACGCTCAACGAGGAAGTGGACACCCTGGTGGATATGGTGGAGCCTTATCTATTACAGCAGGGCTTCATCAGCCGCACGAAGGCAGGACGCAAGGCGAATGAGCCAGCCTATCGGCACTTGAAAGTGCCCCTCCCGGGCGGCGCTGCCCCCACATTGTTCGAATAGGGGTAGTCTCCCGGAGAGAACTTACGACCAACTGCCCGCCGCGACGGTGTCGCGCCGCAAGCAGCGACACGGGAAGATTGCCGACCAGCATGCGAGATTCAGCCCCCGATCTCGCCGTCACAGCCTTCGCACGGGACAAGCAGAAGCAGGTCTTCCTTTCGCTCGGATCGAACGGCGGCGACCGCTTTGCCAACATCCGCGAGGCGCTCGACCGGTTAGCTACGGTAGGGGTGGAAGTCCGGCGAGTCTCCTCCCTGTATAAAACGGAGCCGGTCGGCTTCGGGCCGCAACGCTGGTTTGTGAACTGTGTGGCGGAAGTTGGAACCCAGCTCATGCCGCTGCAATTGCTGAAGGCGCTGAAGTCTGTCGAGCGCGCCCTGGGCCGCCGCCCAGGAGTCGCCAAGGGACCGCGCCCGATTGATATCGATATCCTGCTTTACGAGAATGTGGTGGTCCGCTCCTCGGTGCTGACCATTCCTCATGAGCGTTTGGCCGAAAGGCGGTTCGTGCTGATTCCCTTGCGCGAGCTGGCGGCCACGGCTCGCCACCCCGTGACCCGGCGGACCGTTCTCGAAATGCTGCAAGACACTCGGGACGCGAGCCAGGTGGTTCGGTTGAAGCAGGAGAGCTGAAGAATTAGGTGCAAAGTATGAAGTCTGAAGGCTAAAATCCAAGGGCAGCTAAGACACGAGACCGGAGCCTGTCGTACAAGGCCCGAGGTGCTTTCACACTTCATACCTTAGACTTCGCGATTCATGGTTGCGCATTCGTAATGCGCGAATTCCAGCCGTGTCAAGGCGCCAAGTGCCGAATCTTCCTGCTTACGAGCCGCCGCGCTTCATCGCCATCGAGGGTCCCATCCGCGTGGGCAAGACGAGCCTGGCTGACATTCTCGCCGACCGCCTGCACGCCCTTCGGCTGCGCGATGTGGAGGACAACCCCTTCCTCGAAAGTTTCTACCGGGACAAACCGGGAGCGGGTTTCCAGGCCCAATTCTACTTCTTGCTCCAGCGTTACAAGCAGTTGCGAGAGCTAGACCTGGCTGCCAACTCGAGCCGCATCATCATCAGCGATTTCATCTTCGAGAAAGACAAGATCTTCGCCTATCTGAACCTGAGCGACGCCGAACTCCAGATCTACGACCAGTACTATGAAATCTTCGCCGAACAGGTCCCTATCCCGGATTTGGTGATATACTTACAAGCGAAGCTAGAGACGCTGAAGAAACGGATCGCGAAGAAGAAGGTGCCGTTCGAGGATCGCCTTTCCGACGAGTACTTAGAGGCTGTGGTCAGTGCTTACGAGCACTTCTTCTTCCATTACAAGTCCAGCGACCTGCTGGTGATTGAGACGTCCGAGATCGATTTCATCGACCGGAACGAGGATTTGCAGGAATTGCTCCGCCGGTTGAGCCAGCCGGTCAAAGGCACACAGTATTTTCTGCCGCTTGGATCCGCGCCTGCGGACTGAGACGGTCGCGAGTGGCTGCTCCCGGGGTGGCCGGTGAGGCGGAAGCGCACCGGGTACCCCAGTTGAGTCGACGAGCCAAAGAGCTTAGACCCTCTCTGTCCAGGCAAGAGGAGACCCGCCCGGGGCTCCGGGCGTCCCAACAGTGGACGCCAAAAAGAAACCTGCGACAGAGAGGGTTCTTATTTTGGAGGGAGAGTTTCTTCAACAGCGACTACAAATCCTGGATTCTGGATTTCGCATCTTGACTTCTTACTTTCAACTTTGGACTACATGCTCGACGAGGTGACGCCATGGACCACAACCACGAGGCTGTGAGCAAAGTCACCGTACCGTGGATACTCGAACGGAAGCTCCGCGGCGAGAAGGTAACCTGCCTCACTGCCTACGACTATCCTTCCGCGCGCTTGGTGGATGAGGCAGGGATCGACATGATCCTGGTGGGCGATTCTCTGGCCCAGGTTGTGTTGGGCTATGACTCCACCGTGCCGGTTACCGTGGACGAGATGCTCCACCACCTCCGGGCGGTCCGCCGGGCAACGCGCCGGGCCCTGCTGATCGCGGATCTGCCCTATGGCACCTATCACGTGAGCGAAGAGCAGGCCCTCGCGTCCAGCATTCGGTTCCTAAAGGAAGGTGGCGCCGAGGCGGTGAAAATGGAGGGGGGACGAAAGCGTTCAGGCCTGATTCGGCGTCTGGTGGAGGCAGAGATCCCAGTGATGGGTCACATCGGGTTGACTCCCCAATCCGTGCACGCGCTCGGGGGATACCGCGTGCAGGGCAAGACACTCGAATCCGCCCTCGAGCTGCTGGCGGACGCTGAGGCCGTCGAGGATGCCGGGGTTTTCGCTCTGGTGCTCGAAGGGATACCGCGAGAGCTTGCCGCACTCATCACGCGGCGGCTGCGCATCCCGACCATCGGCATTGGCGCCGGTCCAGATTGCGATGGCCAGGTGCTGGTACTGCACGATCTGGTGGGCCTGAGCTTGATGCCCCGGCCGAAGTTCGTCCGGCTTTACGCCGACCTTTCTGCAAGCTTGCGGGAAGCCCTCGCCCGTTTCCGCGAGGACATCCTGGAGGGTCGCTTCCCAGATGACCGCGAGTCCTATCACTGGCTCCCCAGCGTGCGCGAACAGTTGGAGAAAGAAACCACGCGTCGAGCCTGAGGGATCCCGAGTCCCCATCGCCGTTAGGCTTTCCAGGACCACCGTTTCTGCAGAGGGACTCGACAATCCCTCTCAGGTGTTGCACACTGCTCTCTGGCGATGACCACGCAATTGATCAGGACAGTCGCGGACATGAGGACGCGCGCGCGCGAAGTGCGTTCCCGGGGCATATCGCTGGCACTTGTCCCTACGATGGGAGCGCTGCACGAAGGCCACCTGAGTCTCGTGCGGCGGGCGAAGCATCAGTGTGACGTAGTCGTTGTCTCCGTTTTCGTCAACCCGGCGCAGTTTGGTCCCGCAGAGGATCTTGCCCGCTACCCTCGAACCCTCACGGAAGACCTGGAACTCCTCAGGTCTTTCAAGGTGGACGCGGTGTTTGCGCCTGCCGACGCGGAAATGTACCCGGAGGGATTCAGGACTTTCGTGGAGCCCGGAGAAATCGCCGCTTCTTTCGAGGGCGCTTCCCGTCCCGGCCACTTTCGCGGCGTAGCCACCGTGGTGCTCAAGCTATTCAACATTGTGGAGCCGGATGTAGCTTACTTCGGCCAGAAAGATTTCCAGCAGGTCCAGGTGATCCGCCGCCTGGTCGAAGATCTGAACCTGGGCGTGCGGCTCGTGGTCTGTCCTATCGTACGGGAGCCGGATGGCGTGGCGATGAGCTCGCGCAATCGCTACCTGAGCGCGGAGGAGCGTTTGGCGGCACTGGTGCTCCAGAGGTGCCTGCAACGAGCCGAGGAGTTGGCGCAGGCAGGCGAAGCCAGCGCGAAAAAGCTCTTGGAGGAGATGCAGAGCGTGTTTGCGGCTGAGCCCCGCGCACAACTCGATTACCTGGCGATCGTCGAGCCGACCTGGCTTCGGCCCGTCGAGCGAGTCGCCGCAGGATCGGTGGCTCTGGTGGCAGCGCGGGTGGGCAAGGTGCGCCTCATTGACAACTTGATCTTCGGCCCGCCGGGTTCAAGCCCCGAAGTGCGGCTGCAGCTCGCGCTGACCGCTCAGCCGGTTGTGGACATGGGCGCCAGGATTCCGGGACTCGAAACCGAGACTCTGAAGCGCAAAATCGAGGATTGTCGGAACTGCGCGGCCATCTCTTCCATCTTGCTCCCACCGCGCGAGTTCCTGGCCAAGTACCTGAAGCGCGACTACCCCGACCTGAATTCCGTGCGCGTCGCCGTCATTGGGAGAGACGCTCCGATGAACCCGGAGCATTTCCTCTATCGCAGCCCCGAGGCAGCGAACCGCTTTGTGACCGGACTCTATGAGTTGCTGGGGGTGAAGAGTTTTGGAGAGTTCAAGGCACGCTTTGTGTTAACGGACGCCGTCCGCTGCCACGCTCACGCGAATCGCGTTCCGGAAAGGGCTCTCGAGCATTGCGTGAAACACCTCCGAGAGGAGTTGAGACTGTTTCCGAACCTCGAATCCATCGTCCTCCTGGGCGAGGACGCCTACCTGCAATTCCAGGATCTCGTTCTGGGTCGGGAGCTGCGAAACATCAGACCCTTCGACGAGCTTGTGAAACAGCAAGGTTGGGCTCAAGAAGTCATCCGGGTGCCCTCGCTCGGCGAACGCGCGCGGCGCGTCTTCTACTGTCACCATCCCACATACGGGTACAAGCGCAGTCCCTCGATTGCCGGCGTACTCACGTGATCTGACACACCCAGGGTCGGCGTACCCACCCCTCACGTCTTGAGTGCCTTGAGAACCTCCTGGATATGCCCATCCACTTTCACCTTGGGGAAAACGTGCTTGACCTTGCCTTCCCCGTTGATGATGTGAGTGGTGCGGACAATCCCCATCGTTTTCTTCCCGTAGAGACTCTTCTCTTGCCAGACTCCATACGCTTCCAGGGTCTTGTGGGCGGTGTCGCTCGCCAGAGGGAAATTCAGCTTATATTTGTCGCGAAATTTCTGGAGCCGTTCGATTGTGTCACCGCTCATTCCTAGAACTCTTGCTCCCAATTTATCCAGTTCTTTTTTGGCGTCACGGAACTGGTTCGCCTCGCTCGTTCAACCGGGAGTGTCGGCCTTGGGGAAGAAAAAGAGCACGAGCGTGCGGCCCTTGAAATCTTTCAGACTCACCTTGCCGCCGGAATCCGACGGCAGAGAAAAATCCGGAGCCTTGTCACCAACGTTGATCATCGGTCACCGCCTTCTGGGAATTTGCTGTCCCCCTCGCAGGGCGTCCGTCTCCCAGTCCCTACCCGCACTCACCCTTCAGCAAAGCATGCCTTCGCGTGCCGCTACTGCGCGCCCAGGATAAGCGGCAGCCCCGTCTTACCGCCGCCGATGACCACGACCTTGCTGTTGGGGCTATGCGCAAGCCTTTCTGTTGCCTCAACACCCTTCCACGTCAGGAGCTGCGGGCTAATGCCCTGGCTGACGATACGTTGAAAATCCGCAATGCCCTGGGCCTCGATGCGCTTCCGCTCCGCTTCCTGCCGCTCCTTTTGGAGGACGAAACTCATGCGAAGGGCCTCCTGCTCCGCCTGCTGCTTGGCCTCGATGGACGACCTGAGCATAGGGGGAAGCTGGACGTCGCGCAAAAGGATGCTCGCCACCACCACGCCGCGAGGTTCGAGTTCTCGCCGGAGTTCATCAGCGATCTTCTGCGCAACCATTTCCCTTTCGCCCGTGTAGAGGGCGTTCGCGCTGTTGGCTGCGGTCACCGAGCGGATGGCGGAGCGCAAGTTCGGCGCTACGACGACTTCGACATAGCGCGGGCCGATGCTACGGAAGGCCGCTGGCGCCTGCTGCGAATTCAGTCGGAACAGCAACGAAGTGTCCAGCGTCATGATCAACCCCTCCTTGCTGGGCACGCTGGCTGTCTCCTTCAATTCCTGGGTCCGCACGGACATCGTATTGTTCGTTTTGAAAGGGTTCACCAGATGTACGCCTTCAGGCAGAACCTCACCCGTAACCCGTCCGAAGAGCACCAGAACCCCAACATGGCCAGACGGTACGTATGCCACCGCCGCATACAACGCGACCAGCAGTGCAAACACTCCGAGCATAATTTTCGCGCGCGAGATCAGCGACCAGTAACCTTCCCGGAATCCACAAAGCCTAACCGGACCGTCATCTTGTAAGCGCATGATTGCCTCCTCGGGCAGATGGTATGGTATTCAACTGCCGTCTCCCCATTCGCGAGGCAGCAAGAATATCAGGGGCTCTTGTAGACGAGTCTTTTGAAAACCGCTGCCGAGGTGTCTCGCGCGGGCAACAGGGAACCGCGGGAGCCCGAAGGCTCCCCTATCCAAGCTCCTTCTTCAGGACCTCCTGGACTAACCGCGGGTTGGCCTGCCCGCGTGTGGCCTTCATCACCTGCCCTACGAACCAGCCAAGCGTGGCGGTCTTACCCTTGCGGTATACCTCGACCTGTTTGGGGTTCGCAGCCATGATCTCGCGCACGACGGCGGCAATCTTCTCGGCGTCGTTAATCTGCTCGAGCCCCTGCTCAGAGATAATCTGGCTGGCGCTCTTCCCTGTGGAGAACATCTCCACCAGGATATCCTTGGCCATCTTGCCAGTAATGGCTCCTTTGGCCACCCGCACCAACAACTCCGCCAGGTTCGACGCGGAGACGGGCGATTCTGTGATCTCCTTGTTCGCTTCCTTCAGCAGGTAGAGTAGTTCACTCAACGTCCAGTTGGCCGCCAGCTTGGGTTCGCCGCAGGCCTTGGTCACTTCTTCAAAATAGTTGGCCACAGCCTTGGACGACGTGAGTTGCGCCGCATCGTACTCCGTCAAGGCATAGTCACGCAGGAAGCGCGCTTGGCGGGCGTCGGGAAGCTCGGGGAGCGAGCGGCGGACTTCCTCTTTCCACTCCGCGGTGATGACCAGAGGCAGCAGGTCGGGTTCGGGAAAATAGCGGTAGTCGTGGGCGAACTCCTTCGACCGCATGCCATAGGTGCGTTGCTCGCGGCTGTCCCAGAGGCGGGTCTCCTGCTGGATCGTACCTCCACTTTCCAGCACCCCAATCTGGCGCTCAATCTCATACTCCAACGCCTTCTGGAGGAAGCGAAACGAGTTCAGGTTCTTAACCTCGGTCTTCGTGCCGAACGCCGAAGCGCCCAAGCGGCGCACGCTGACGTTGGCGTCGCAGCGCAGGCTGCCTTCCTCCATGTTGCAATTCGAGACCTCCAGATAGAGCATCATGGTCTTCAGCCGCGTCAGGTAGTCATAAGCTTCTTCAGGCGTGCGCAGATCCGGTTCGCTGACGATTTCCACCAGGGGAACTCCCGAACGGTTCAGGTCGATGTAGGATTTTCGGTCGGAATCAGGGAAACCCTCGTGCAGCGATTTGCCCGCATCTTCCTCCATATGCACGCGCGTGATACCGATGTGCCGCCGCGTGCCATTCACCTCAATCTCAATCCAGCCGTCCTGTGAGAGCGGCTCGTCGTACTGCGAAATCTGGTAGCCCTTGGGCAGATCAGGATAGAAGTAGTTCTTCCGCGCAAATCGCGAACGCGGGTTGAGGGCGCAGTTCAGCGCCAGCGCGGCCTTCATCGCCATGGTGACCGCTTCACGGTTGAGCACCGGCAAGGCGCCGGGAAGGCCCAGGCATACCGGACAGGTGTTGGTGTTGGGCGGGTCGCCGAAGCGGGTCGAGCAGGAACAGAAAATCTTCGACTTCGTCAGAAGCTGTACGTGCACCTCCAGCCCAATGACAGCTTCGTACCTGGCGCGAATCTCGGACGAGATTGCTGCGGTTGACATAAGACTGCACCCCACGTTTGCGATGCTCAGCACATGCTCGGTGTGAACAATGCAAGCCCCGGCTATCTATTATACCCAGAACCGGGACCGCCTCGTTCGCAGCTCATACCTCAGGTGGGAAAATGCCTCGCAAGTATCGTTCGTCATATCGAACACTTTCCTCTAACCCGAGGGGCATTTTCACCCCTTCGATATGGAGCCACCCGCGGTAGCCAGCGTCATCCATCGCCCGGCGAACTTCCGGGAAATTGATCGATCCTTTGCCGTAGAGGTCGTCGTAGTCCTTGGCGTGAAACTCGCAAATGCGCTTTCCGAGGACGCGGATTTCCTTGTAGATGTCGTAGCCCTGTTTGTGCGAGTTGCCCACATCGTAGTATACCTGGACGGCGGGCGAGCCTACGCGATCCAGTATCTCGATGTGTTGCTCGGCGCTCAGCCAACTTTCAAAGCCCAGGATCACGCCGGCCTTTTCCGCCTTGGGCGCTACTCGCTTGAGCCGCTCAACAACCAAGTCTCTGCCCTGTTTGTCGTTTCGCAAGTCACCTTTGGCAAAGAACGGCACGAGCACGACCGTAACACCCAAGGCCCGACAAACGTCGATGCTGTCGGCAAGCCACTGCTCTGCGCGCGGGTCACTCTTCAAAGGCACTTCATTCAAAACCCCGAGGGCGAGCGACCCGATCTCGACATTAAGTTTCTTGGCCGTCTCCAAATACTTCTTCTGCAATTCCGGCTTGCGCAGCGGCAAATCGTCTTTCGCGTCTCCCAGGTCCGCCTGGATGCCGTCCAGCCCGAATCGCTTCGCCAACTCCAGAGCCGCCGGGTCTGTTCTCTTCCCCAACGTCCAATCACATGCCCCGATCTTGAATCCGCGGGGGCGAGAGCTGACTTGCTGGGCTCTAAGGGAGGAAGCATTCAGAAATCCGCTGCCTAGCGTAAGCCCTGCGGCCGCCAAGCGTGCGCTATGAGCAATCATTTCGCGTCGGGTCAGATAAGAGAGTTTCATTCGGTTACCTCCGTGAAGAAGGATGGTGGCATGATCACCTCGTCCGACGCTCAGAGAGCGCCACTACAGGAGGATGCGCCGCGGATCTTGGGGTCCGCAGCTTTCCCTTATTGGACAACCGCAGACCTAAAGGTCTGCGGCACAAGGATTACGTCGCACTGAGGCGCCGCCTTAGGTCTGGACAACCGCCGCCGAGACCAGGACCGCTGTCCGTGCCAGCGGTCGTAGACCGCCGCCACACAAGTTCCGCCTGCCCGCCAATGCCGGTTAGTCTTTCAGACCCTTCAGCCTCGCGTCCAACCTCTCCTCGGACTTCATCATTTCGTCCCAGGTCACTTCGGCGCGTTTATAGGCTGCCATGCGGCCCAGGATCGTGGTCAAGTTACTGCGCACACTGGGCGCGACAGTGAGATTCGAGTATCTTCCCTGGGTGACGTCCTCATAGAAAGTGGCGATATTCCGAATGGCTCCGTTGGGGTAGAGGTTGTCCACCTTGCCACCTTCGAACGGCACCTTTCCGCGGATTCTCACGTCGCCGAAGTAGTGGGTATCAATCGTCCCTTCGGTGCCGTAGTACCGGCAGAGAATATCGTCATGGCCCTGGCCAAACTGTTTGGAGCAGAAGCTCACGAGCAGATCCTCCGGGAAAGTGAAGATCACCGAGAAGTGGTCCCAGCAGTCGCCCACAGTGCGCGCCTTTCGTCCGCCGGTTCCGTAGGCGCAGACAGGGTGTGCGTCCAGAACCCACGTGCCGACATCCAGTGAGTGGATGTTCTGCTCAGTGATGATGTCGCCCGAGAGTGCCCGGTCGAGTCCCCACGCGTGCAAGCGACGCTCGGGGTCGCTGGGGTCAACGCGCAGGATCTCCGCCTGCCGCTCGAACGGCGAGCCCGCTACATAGGTTGTCTCTCCGCACACAATGCGCCCGATATCTCCCTTTTGGACGCGTTGGATCGCTTCCTGATAAAGAGGATCAGTTCGGGTTTGGAAATCGACCAGGAAACAGAGCTTGTTGGCCGAGGCTTTCTTGGCGCTTTCTTCAATACTGCGGCAGCCGGGAACATCCACCGCAATCGGCTTGGCCAGGAAAACGTGCGTCCCAGCATCCACCGCCGCGGCCGCCTGCTCGGGATGGAAATAGGGCGGACTCTCGATGGCCACCGCATCCACTTTCTTTTCCAACATCCGTCGGTATCCCATCAGCCCGCTGTAACGGCGACTCGCCTCGATTTTGAACTTCTCGCCAAAGGCACTACTTTTTTCCGGGAAGTAGTCCATGGCAGCCACAACCTGGTAGCCGCCATGTTTCAGGAACAGGTCGGCGATCCACGTTCCGCGGCCACCGCAGCCAATCATCCCCAGGGTGATCTTGGAGTTCGCCTGCGTGCCACGCACCAGCTCCGGCTTCAGCACCGTAAACGAAAAAGCTGCTGCTCCCGTACCAGCCATGAATTGCCGACGATTGATCTGTCCCCGGATTTTAGTTGCATATGATTTCTTGGCTCCGTCCACCATTTTGTTGCTCCTTTTGATGCAGTTCTCTCGGAAAGCTGTCTGGGCAGTGGCAAAGTATCAAATCAGCAGGCGGGTGGCAAGGGAAGGAACGGCAGTGCGGTCAGACCGACGCGCGCCGTCCTGCCGTAGCGGCGCACGAGGTCTTGAGACCGCGGTTCGGAGCGCAGGTTGGCAAGCGCCGGGGCGGCTCCTGACATAAACAATCTGCGTGGAACCCACCCTTGACTTTCTTGAATCCCACTCGAGCTGCTTTCGGCTGCGAGCGGCGTTGAAAGGCATCGCAGATTTCGTCGTTGGAATACGAACGAATTCTTCAGACACCGTGTTTGGTGGCCTGGCTGTGATACAGGGCGGTCAATGCGCTAGGTCGCATCCAGACTACCCGATCCGCGTAGTGCGTCTGAACCCGGCGTGCCACCTGCCTGAAGGCTTCCCAACCCACGCCCTTGGCTGGGTTCACGCCTTGCCAATGAGAGTACAGGACGCAGCGCGGAGCGCCCGCGCGGATCTTCTCCACGATACGGCCGGACTTCCCGTTGGTGGTGATGTAGTAATCCGGATTCACGCGGGCCGGATCGTTCTCCCAGATCCCCAGGTAGTCTTCAGCGTTCGGATAGAGATCGTAAACGCCGAAGTCCGAGTCCCCTGCCATCAGCTTGAGCGGATGCTGCTCCGGCCCGCCAAGAATGAAGCAAGGCACGGTACGACCACGGAACTTCCCCTGCTTGGCCAAATTCAACAGCGCTTTCCACACATTGGGATTCACCTCGAGAGGACCACCCTGGAAGAGGTCGGCGAACCGCTTCCGGCATATCGCGCATCCACAGCCGGGCCAGGTAACACCCGTGAACCGGACCCCAATCTTCTCCCCCTCTTCGATGATGTGCCCGAAGTAGGATTCGTACTCCTCAAGGGAGACGTGCGGTTCGTGCAGCCAGATTCCTTCGTGCTGCGCGCCCTCCGGGACGCGTCCCGTACGAAAGTGAAACAGTCCTCCGTGAGTCATCAGCTCCATGTGGCTGTCGATGCCACACTCGTAGGCACGGTGCAGTTGTTCAATGCAGGTACGCTGCTCGTCGGTTCTTGGACGACTGAGGAGGCCGTGCTCTTCCCAACCATACGCCAGGATCACGCTCGACTCCCCAGCGATCCGCTCCGCGGCAACGAAGTCGAGAAAGCGCTTGCAAGCCTCGGCGCCAGCGACGTAAGGATTGGTGTCGTCCACGTAGAAAGAAAGCACGGTCTTGGCCGCCGAGCCTGCTGGGTTTCTTGAGGCGCCGGACGGCGGCTGCGCCCCAGCCGCACCGGCAGCCCACCCTGCTCCCACCTGCGCCCCCAGGGTCACGCCTGAACTCGCAGCGGCTTGCAGCAAGAACTCACGCCTCGACATGCCTGGCTTTGAATCACGAGCGCCCATTTTTTCTCCTCCCACGTAATACTGACTCTGTCCGAACAGGATGTGCTTGTTCCAACGGGAATGTACGAAGCAAGCATATTGAAGTTCCGCGTTTCTTTCGCAGTCCAAGAAGAAAGAAGACTCTGATCCCCGAAAGAATAGCGGAACACCATCACTTTTGGAAAGCACCTCAATGCCCGGCCGAACTAACATACGAGTTGGTACAATTGCCAAAGCGAGGTCAGGAGGACGTATGCCGAAGCGCGACTGGATGGTGGAATTTCGCGAAAACCTCTTGCACGGTATCCTGCAATTCTGGATTGACCACGGAATCGACCGCCAATACGGTGGGGCGATGGGCTGGCTCGACCGACAAGGCAACCCGGTTCCCCCCGGGACCAAGTCCGTCGCGCAGCAGGGGCGCCTCCTGTGGACGTTTGCCCAAGTTTACCGACGCTATCCCGAGCCTGCTTACGAAGAAGCTGCCGCACACATTCTGAAGTTCCTGCGCGAGAAGATGTGGGACGCGCAGCGCGGGGGCTACTACTGGCTGGTGGACCGTCAAGGTGGCTTGCGGGATGGCATGAAACTCCTGAATCCCATGGCTTACGTGCTAGAGGGGCTCGCAGAGTATTCGCTGGCGTTCAACGACGCTCGGGCTCGCCAGGAAGCGCTGGACCTGTTCGAGGTTATGGACCGCCAAGCCCACGATGATATGAACGGGGGTTATCACGTTGCCTTGACTGAGGACTGGCAGCCGATTCGGGACTATCAACCCGGCCCAAGAGCCTCTGTCTCGTCCTGTGTCGCGCCTGATGAGGAACTTCACCCGGTTCTGCTTAACTCGCACGGCCGAAAATCTTCGGACTGGCACCTCGGCATCCTCGAGGCCTTTGCAACGCTCTACGACGTGACGGATGAGGCCGGCGTCCGCAGACGCCTGGAGGAATTGCTGGAGATCTTCGCGGAGAGAATTGTAGATACGCAGCGGGGCTACGCCCGGTTGTACTTCTCGGAGGATTGGAACCCTTCCGACAAAGACGGCGATTCGACCACGTGTGTGTACGGCCTCGACATGGAGATGAGCTGGCTAATGACGGATGCCGCCGCATTGTTGGGGCGCAGCCAAGACCCCAAGGTTCGGCGCGCTTGCCTGGCGTTGGTGGACCACGCGCTCCGCGACGGCTTTGACCACGAGCACGGCGGCCTTTACCTTGAGGGCCCTGCCTTAGGCCCTGCGGACAAGAAGCGCAAAGAATGGTGGCAACAAGCCGAGGCACTCGTGGGGTTTCTGAACGCCTACCAATTGAGGGGCAATTTGAAATATCGGGAGGCGTTCGAGCGACAGGCCCGGTTCATCTTGGATGAGTTTGTGGATCAGGAGTATGGGGAATGGTACACGGCGATAGATCCGGACGGAAAAATCGACGGCACAAAGGCCGGCCCATGGAGAGGACCCTACCATGCTACGCGGGCCTGCCTGGAGATCATCCGACGATTGGGGGGCACGCTTTGAAAGCAGGGCAGTGCTGGAGCGTCTGGCCCTCTAGCAGCTCCGCAAGGATGAACGGCTGACCTTTGAATTTATCAATGTCGTGGATGACGCAAAGATTAGGCTGATTGAGTGGCGACGTGGCGCGGGCTTCGCGCTTGCAGCGCTCGAGGGCCGCGCGATCATACTGTAGCGGCGCCCTGCGAGCGCCGGGGTCCGCCTCCAGGCCCGGTCGGCGGTCATAGACCGCCGCTACAGATTCGGGCAGGAACTTCAGCGCGACGAGCCGGCCGAGCTTGGTGTCCTCGGCCTTGTACACCACGCCCATGCCCCCGCCACCCAGCTTCTCGAGGATGCGGTAGTGGGAAACGGTCTGGCCGATCATGGGGGAGGACCTACCCTTGAGACGCATCTTAGGGCGCACCCACAGGCAAGTCAACTAAGGTTGGAGAGGGCGGGTGTGCCTATCCGGGGGCTCTGCTCGTTCATTGGACGCCCTGCCACAGACAGATGAGGTATTCAAGTGTGGCGCGGCAGACTCTGACCGCGTTTAGTACAGGACCGCGTTCTCACCCTTCTCGGCAATGAGCTTCTCAAACTGCGCCACGATCTTGTCTCGCCGCGCCAGCACCGCCTCAACCTCTCCCTTGGTGAGGTCCCCCTTCGTTTTCGCCAGGAGTTCCTTCCCGTCCAATTGGCGCAGCTTCTCCAGCAACTTTCGATCGCAATTCGTAAGGTTGACGGGACTCTTCAGATCGTGATGCCGGCGGAAGGCGCGAGTGAAGTCGATCATCCAGAGCTTCCAATCCTCAGTGATGAGCAGGTTTCCGAGGTTCCGGTCGGTATCGTAGACAAGCTCCATGAACACCCGGACCTTGTACATCTGATTGTTCCAAGCGTCCACATCGGGCGGCTGCAAGTTCTGTTTCCAGCGCATCTCCTCATCCCACTTCCAGGGGATCCACCAGCTCAGCGCGCCCCAATTACCCTGCCATTTGCGTGTCACCGTCACGGGTATCATGTCGCCCAGACCAATCAGCTTGGCCAGTTCACGCGCCGCTATGTCGTAGTGGTACGTATCCCGGAAGCCGATCTCGGCGCGCCCAGTCTCGAATCGCATGACGGATTTGAGTTCATCGATGCTCACAAAGGCGGCATCGTGCGTCAGAGTGCCGTCGCTCAGCGTCAACCGCCAGGGATGAGTGATGCCTTTGGTGATTTGCCTGCTATTCACAATTCGGGCCTTCAGCAGGAACTCTTCCTTCTGCTCGTCCGTCAGGTTGGGTTCATCACTCAGCCTTGGTTCCTGCGCCGCGACAGCAAAATTCGCGGCGGCCAAGCAGACTACCCCACCGAATACCGGCAAGAGGTGGCGGTAGGACATATCACACCTCCTTGCGCGACTGCTCCCGCTCGATCGAGCAGTCCCAGTCTGCGCCCGGCTCTCGCCACTCCTGTGGCCAGCGGTCCTGAGGCCTCACCGCCGCCGCGGGAGCTTCAACGGGATTCAAAACAAAGCACAGTTAACGCCGCAGGTCGATTCGGCTCGCGTGAAACTCGCCCTTCTCATCGAACTTGCCAAGGCAGATCACGTCCGAGCCTTCTTTAACCTCGCTCATCTCGATGGCCGTCGTCCCCCTGGTCCACTTGGTCGAACTGTCATAGTGAATCTTCCTCTCGATTGTTCCCTTGCGGACGTCGAGGGTAGAGGCATCCTTGCTGATCCTGATGAGAGTGCCATGCCAACGGGCTTCCTTCGCAGCGACGGCAGGCTTTTCCTTCGTCTCTTGCGCTGTCGCCGTTTGCGTGGCAAACCCTATCGCCGCGAAAACGCCGAGTAGAACTAAGATCAGGATTTTCTTCATGACATCCTCCGTGGGTTCTGCGCCATCTTGGCGCACCGTAGATCTTCAGTGCTCTAGGGCCTCTTAGCTGAAGCAGATCATAGGCCCAAATGTCCCTGCTGTAAACAGGCAAGGTGAATATTTTGGCAACACCCCACCTTGTGTGCGCGGCGGCCGCGGCGCGGGCTTCGCGCTGGAAACGCTCGAGAGCCTGGCGATGGTGTAGGGGCGAGTTGCTGCCCCACCCTTCCTGCGCCGTCCCCTTATCCGGTCCTGCGGCCCACCCTCTCCCCGGGGGAGAGGGGCCGGGGATGAGGGGTACGGTTTGCGATAGGAACTGGAGAGCGACGAACCGGCCGAGCTTGGTGTCCTCAGCCTTGTAAACCACCCGCATGCCGCCGCCACCCAGCTTCTCGAGGATGCGGTAGTGGGAAACCGTCTTGCCGACCATGGGGAGGGCACCCGTCAGTGCTACACACCTTAGGCTGCATCCCTGGGCGTGTCAACGCGTGGCGCTATTCTGGGAGGTTCATGCGGCGCAGGAGGGCTCGAAACCGCGGGTCGGAGCGCCGTGGCCAAAGACGGAGTCCAAGCCGGAATTGCCTCTTTTGCATTAACGGCAGATCGCCAGGGAGGAAGGGATAGGCAGGAAGACGGTCTTCCATATCATCCGCGAGGACGAGTCGGAGCGGTAGTTCGCGAAGCTTGCCGGCATGCTGCCGGGGCTGGGGAAGCTGGCGGTCGAGGGTGTGGCGGCACGACTGTCGCCGGACCCTGAGGAGGCCGGGAAGGCCACCCTGGGCTACCTGCGCAGCAGGCACTACCTGGACAAGAGCGGCGCGCTCGACCGGCTAAAGATGCGGAGTGGTCCTGCCGGGTAAGCCCCTCTAAACCCCCAGCAATCGTTTGGGTATTTTCATCCCCTCTCCATGAAAGCGTAGTTTGCAAGATGGCGCGCGAACTTACCGCTGGTTTCAATCGTTTTCAATTCTTTTATTCCGAAGTAGGGTTCGAAAAGATCTCTTAATTCATCTTCAGAAGAAAAATACAAAGTAGTACCCAGCCGAGTTTCTCTGTACTTTCCTGAGCCACCAAACTGAGGATCTTTCTCGCTGAAACAAACGGAAAAATACTTACCCCCTGAAGCAAGCAGCCGATATACGTTTTCAATGTATTTCTTCCTTCTGTCCGGGAATATGTGATGTAACAACTCCCAGTCGTAAGCGAAGTCAAAGGTTTCGGTTAGTTCCTCGAATTCGCCAAGAACATGGGCAATAAGAAAATTGCGCTCGACCCCTTTTTTCTCCGCTTGTTCCTTGGCAATCTTTATCGCCGCTGGAGAAATGTCAATTCCTGTGACGTCAAACCCTATGCTCGCAAGGTAAATCGCGTAGTTGCCGGCGCCGCAGCCCAAATCGACCGCTTTACAGGGTTGCACTTTTCCGCTCTTGATCAACTCAACTAAAGCCTCGGGCGGTGTTTCAATATTCCATGGAATCTCTTCCAGAGGCATGTTTCTGTAAATCTCATCCATCTGAACGTTCGAACATCGCACTCTTGATAGCCTCTTTCCCGGTTCGCAAGGTCAATCCTCAACTGCGGGATGGGAGGGCATGCGCCACGCTTCTCCATGGATCATTGCCGGGCGTCCCGCGCTACCGCTCGCTGCCTATCGAACGCGCGCCGCCTTGTCTAAGTCAGAGACCGCGAGCACCACACTTGCCTTCCGCGACCCTTTCACGGTCGTCGCATAGCCGGAAGTGATGTTGATCTCCTTGGCGGCCAACTTTCCAGCAAAGCTCCCCAGCGCTCCAGGCAGATTGGAGAGTTCGACATGCAAAACATCTGCCTCAGAGTAAGAGAGCCCCGCGCCGTCTAGAGCCTTCTTGGCTTTGTTCACGTTGTCCACGACAAGCTGCACGGACCCCTCGGCTCCTGATGTGGCAGTGAGAAAGGCCAAGATATTGACCTTCGCGTCGCCAAGGACTCTTGCGATATGCGCCAGAGTCCCCGGCCGGTTTTCGCACGGAACGGTGAGTTGTTTAGCCTTCGCCATGGGTAGAACCTCCTTCGGGTGGCAGACTTGTGCGATTCTACCATGCGCGGCACCGGCTGAGGACGTATACGCAGCTCGGGCAGGCCTGGTACTCGGTGGGAAGGATGTCCGGAAAGTTGTTGAAATTCTGATTGTGAGAGCGACAGCTCTCGAGGCCCGGGCCTGCAAGAGGCTCTGGGCCATTCACCCAAAGAAGGAGAGCCGTCTGATGAATAGGATCTACCAGATCCGGGAGTGGAAGGCCATCGAGAGATTCCGCGCGCACCTTTCTAACGACCCTGGCACCAACCAGATGGTACTTCCCTTTGGCTGAAATTGCTCAACTGCTCCGGCAGGGAGTCTCGCCACTCCTTCACGAAGCCGAAAAGCGACTATTGCTGATGATCATGGATGACGAGGTGGCTTGGCTGACTGGCAACCGATACCCACGACGGCCGGGTCGGGGGCTGCGCCGCTGGAGCCTCGTCCACGGTTCAGTCGTGGTTCATGGCCAGAAGCTGCCGACTCGCCGGCCGCGGGTTCGCAGCCAACGCGGGAAGATGAAGCTGGGCAGCTACGAGCTATTCCGGCAGGAAGAGGCCATGCAGCGGCAGGTCTGATATCGAGTCATGCCTCGTTGCGCTAGGCATCGACAGGACGGGGCGCAAAATGATCTTGGGACTGCACCAGGGCGCCAGCGAGAATCAAAGAGTGTGTGATGCTCTTTTGGCCAATCTGACCGAGCGGGGCTTGGATCTCCAGCAGCCCATGCTGGCCGTGTTCGACGGTAGCAGGTCCCTTCGCGCGGCCTTGCGAAGATACTGCAGTGATCGCGGCTTGGTGCAGAGGTGTCAAGTCCACAAGCGGAGGAACGTGTGCGGGCACTTTACCGATCAGAAAGCCGCACACTAGGACCGCAAACTGGCCCAGGCCTACGACCAGCCTGACTATGCCTCGGCCAAGAAATCCCTGGAGCGAATTCTGCGGGAACTCCGGGAGGTAAACCCCAGTGCGGCACGCAGCTTGGCGGAAGGGCTGGAGGAGGCGCTCACGCTGCATCGGTTGAATGCGCCACCTGAGCTGCATCGGACGCTTCGCAGCACGAATCCGATTGAGTCGGCTTTTTCCATGGTTCGGGTGGCTTGCCGGAACATGAAGCGATGGCGGCCTGGCGACCATCTGGAACGCTGGGTGGGCTCTGGCTTAGTCGTGGCGGAACGCCAGTTTCGTCGCATCGTTGGGTATCGCGCCTTACCTGGTCTGATTACGGTGTTGGACGGTGATGGCAAAACGCCACAACGCACAGGTAGTGCCGCGTAACGCTCCCAGGGGAAGAGGCCACAAAGGGCGTCTCGGTTTCGCACAAGCGCATCCCAAAATCGAACAGTGCCTGACAAACCGAGGAAGTCCTGGCTTCGTATGTTATAGTCATTAAAGGGGCTTATCCCCCGTCGGAGTGGAGAAGAATTTGCTCGAAGATACCTGGAGGACTATCTCAATGCCGACACTGCTGCAAGACCTCCGCTATGGCCTCCGTATGCTGGCAAAGGACCCCGGCTTTATGGCTGTGGCGGTTGTGACGCTGGCGCTCGGGATCGGGGCCAACACGGCGATATTCAGCGTGGTGAACACGGTTTTCCTGCGTCCGCTTCCTTATCCGGATGCCGACCGCTTGGTCGTGATAACCGAAAAGACCAAGTACACACCCGAATGCCCGGTTTCTTATCCGAACTTCCTGGATTGGCAGTCGCAGAACCAGGTGTTCGGGCACATAGCCGTGTTTCAGGGTGAGGGGCTAACGCTGATTGGCGTTGAGGCACCCGAACGCGTGGCGAGCATGAACGTTTCCGCGGATTTCTTCCTGACTCTCGGAGTGAAGCCCATTCATGGGCGCAACTTTCTGCCCTCTGAGGATAAGGTTGGTGCGACCCCTGTCGTCATCATGAGCCACCGCCTGTGGCAGAAGCGGTTTGGCGGCGACCCCGGACTCATCGGGAAGACGCTGACCCTCAAGGGAACGCTGGGGACAAAGAACTACACGGTGGTGGGGATCCTTTCACGCGGTTTCAGCTTTTTTGGACAAGCCGATCTGTTTGTGCCAATCGGCCTGTGGGGCGCGGATGGATATCTCATGAAGCGCGAGAATCATGACCGGACGCTCGCCATCGCGCGGATGAAGCCCGGCGTCACTCTGGAGCAGGCACGCGCACAGATGGAGACGATTGCCCTCCGCCTGGAGCGGCAGTATCCGGCGACGAATACCGGGTTCGGAATGATAACGATGACTCCGCTTCGGGAACGGGTCATAGCCCACGCCCGGGCGGCGATGCTGGTGCTGTTGTGCGCGGTTGGCTTCGTCCTGCTGATTGCCTGTGTGAACGTGGCCAACCTACTGCTCGTGCGTTCGCTGGCGCGAAACAAAGAGGTTGCCATCCGTGTGGCGCTGGGGGCGGGCCGCGGGCGTGTGATCCGGCAGTTGCTCACGGAGAGTGTGCTGTTGGGGCTGGCGGGCGGCATGGCGGGATTGCTTCTGGGGATCTGGAGTTCAGGGGCCCTGGTTCGTCTGGTGCCGCAGGATTTGCCGTTTGCAGGAATCTCCATCGACCATCGGGTGCTGATCTTCACGCTCTTGATCTCCCTGCTCACCGGTGTGGCCTTTGGGCTCGCTCCGGCCCTGCAGGCCTCGCGACCCGATTTGAACGAGTCGCTCAAGGAAGGGGGCCGGACCTCGGCCGCCGGCATCGGACATCACCGGGTTCGAGGCTTGCTGGTGATCTCCGAGGTCGCTCTGGCTTTGGTGCTTCTGATCAGCGCGGGTTTGATGTTCCAGAGCTTCCGCAGGCTCCTGAAAGTCGATCCGGGATTCAACCCTCAGAATGTGCTGACGATGAACCTGGATATGTCGGATCCGAAGTACGATGCGGATCCGACTCAGTTCATGACTTTCAATGAGCAACTCCTGGAGAGAGTCCGGGCGCTCCCCGGCATCCAATACGCCGGTATGGTCCGGCCGCTGCCGCTGGCGGGTGGACGTTCGCTCATGGCGTTTTACCGCGAAGACCAGCCGGTCCCCTCTTCTGGAAACTTCCCGGCGGCGGATTGGCGCGCGGTTAGTCCCGGATACTTCCAAGCGATGGGAATCCCTCTCCTGAAAGGTCGCTTCTTCGCGGATTCGGATAACCGGAACGCTCCTCCGGTTGCGGTGATCAACAATGCGATAGCGCGACGCTACTGGTCCGATGTGGATCCCATCGGAAGGCGGTTGCGAATTGGGACGCCGGAGATGGGACTTCCCTGGTTCACGGTGGTGGGAATTGTCGGTGACACCAAAGCCTATGGACTAGAGGCAACTGCCCCCACCGAGTTTTATGTTTCTTGCCTCCAACTGGGCTCCTGGGTTGACATGAGCCTGGTGGTGCGAACCACGTCCCCTCCCCCTAGCGTCGCCGCTGCCGTGCGGGAGCAGGTTCTGGCCCTCGACAAAGAAATGTCCGTGACCAATATCCAGACAATGGAGCAACGTCTCGCGGTTAGCTTGGCCGGTCGTCGTGACAACCTGCAACTGCTCGGCCTGTTTGCGGCGCTGGCCCTTGTCCTGGCCAGCGTGGGAATCTACGGTGTCATGTCTTACTCGGTCGCGCAGCGCAGGCACGAGATCGGCGTCCGCATGGCGCTGGGGGCGCGGCAACGTGATGTGCTGAGGCTGGTCGTGGGACAAGGGCTGGTCCTGACTCTGGTGGGGGTTGCGTTCGGACTGGCCGGCGCATTGGCTTTGACCCGCTTCCTCGCCAGCATGCTGTTCGAGATTCCTTCCACCGATCTCACAACGTTTGCGGCCGTGTCGCTAGTTTTCACTGTGGTGACGGCGTTCGCAAGCTACCTCCCGGCGCGCCGGGCGACGAAGGTCGATCCCATGGTGGCGCTGAGATACGAATAGCGCAACTGAGCCATTGATTCATTGAGTTATTGTTTCATTGAAGAGGCGGAGGAGCGCAGACTGGAGGTTCTGGAGCCGCTCAATGATTCAATGGCCAAATGGCCCGATGGCTCGATGACCCGACGGCTCAATACGTCAATCTGAAGGAGATGCTTAGCAACGCAGTCTGGCGGATTTCGGGGAGCCGTCCAATTTCAACAAGGAAACGGACATCCTCTCAATGGGACCCGGCCGCAGTAGGTAGCGCAGAGTTGTTTTGTAACTCTGCGGCTCTTGCGTGTTGCCGATTATTGAAACAGCGAGTACTCTTTCCCCATGTCGCGCCTGCGGCGCTTGGTGCTCCGGGACCGGTATTTCTTCGTGACCTGCAATCTTGTGAGGACGCGGGCCGTGTTGAACGAGGATGATTGCGAAGTCCTGGCGCGGGTCATGCAGGCGCGGCGAGAGGAGCACGGATTCCTTCTGACCGCCTGGGTGTTTCTTCCTGACCGCGGGCATGCGATCCTCGGGCCGCGATATCCGAAGGGCCTCTCCCTCGTCATGGAATCGGTGAAGGTCAGCTCCACGCGGCAGATCAATGCGCAACGTGGAGACCGCGGGCGGCTGTGGCAGGGACGATTTTTCGACCCCGCGCCGCTTCCTCTGAATATCTTTGTGGCGGGGCGGCGTCGGGCGCTGCGGACGGTGAAGGAATATCAGGAGACGGTCGAATACCTTCATTTGAATCCGCTGCGGCGGGCACTGGTAAAGCGGCCGGAAGATTGGAAGTGGTCGAGCGTCCATGAATACGCGTTCCCGGCAGTGCCGGAGGCGCGGCACCAGCCGCCGTTACGGATTGACCGCGTGAGGATTCCGGCCGATGAAAGGGCGAGGATCTGAACAAAAGCCGCAGAGTTACAGAACAACTCTGCGCTAGTTGCTTTCCAACGAACCTTCGGGCCTTATCCGTCATCTGTGTTTACGCGGGTTTGAACGCGATGAAGACGCTCCGGAGGACGACACCCAATGGGTGAGATACAAAATCAGCCCTTTCAGCTCTCCGGTGGTGTCCTCTTTTCACCGTAGCGCCGGGCTTCAGCCCGGCATTTGCCGCCCTTTCCTTCCATGCTTCCTTGAAGGTCGATTTCCAGCGTTCCCGCGTCACTTCCGACGGCGGCCTGATCCTGGTGCGGGAACTCGACGAGCGACTCGGGTTCGGGGAATTGATCGAACAACATCTGACCGACTCCCACCGTGGGAAAAATACGCAGTTTCCCTTCGCCGACCTGCTGCGGCGATTTGCAAGGTAGCGCGAACTTTCATTTCTGAGAGAGTCTGCGGCTTGTGCTCGAATGAAGGACCGCGTAGTTCGAAAAGGCCGAACTCCGCGTTACCCCGCTCCGGCGCGGGTGATTGGCTGCTTCGCAGGGCACAGCTGCGGTCTGCGCCAGACGGCCACCTGAGTTACAGCGCAGAGGCACCGTCCCAAATTTCCTTAAATTGGTCGAGCAGTGCTGCGATGGCACTGGGTTCATTGAGTTTGACTAGCAACGAGAGCTTCTTGCCAACTGAGTTCAGTGACGTTCCCAACGAATAACAATCTTTCTCGTCCACGATTACAAATCTGTCGTGTACCTTCCCGTCGTGCTTTCGGACCTCGATACTGCGACCGTATTGGTCCTTGAACTTGGAAAGTGCAAGCTGAAACCCAGCCTTGGGTTTCTCGGTCAGGACGCGCAGCTCGACGCTGTCATTGACGGACTCGAACATTTCAAAAAGTGTGGAGTCTGGATAGTTGTCAACGACCGTTAAGCTGGTTCTTGCTGACTCGAAGATTCGCAAGACTTCCCTGTAGGAGGAAAATTGAGATTTCGGGCGAAGGAGTACCTCTCCCGGCCCCCCCTCGAAATATCTGAGCAATTTCTCGGTGGGGATGCCGCTTCCACTGACGCTCGCTGCTTGTATCAGCCCGTCTTGCTGCATGCGCCAGCCCACTCTTCGTAGGTCGTCTCTCGTCACCGCGAGCTAGTCAAGGTCTTCGTCTGCTTCCAAATTTACCCAAGTCTGAACGGGATTGTCATACACTCTGTGTCTGTACCCGAGCCAATAGAGCCTGGCCATCAAATACTCGCGAATAATATCGTCCGGCAGAGGCTCCCGAGCGGCGAGGAAATCAGCCCCCCTGACCTTTATCTCCTCCCGCTTGTCTTTTGGCCAAGTATCAAAACTAAGCTCGCCCCGGTCGAAAGCTCTTCTGATCGCGTTCCAGGGCAAGAGATGCTCCCTTAATTGGAAATTGTGCGCGTTTACGATGGCGGGCCTTGTAAACACAACTATCAGAACCCTGGTTTCCCCCGACGCAGCCAAGTCTTCGAGCCTGAACTCGTATGTCCGGTCCTGGTCGTATGATCCAGAAGAACGCACGAGGGTCGCTTTGAAGCATTCCCCGCTCACGGTTATGAGCGGCTTGGTCTCCATGGACTCACTTCCTTCCCGGTATGTTCCGCCTGACCCCCAGCGGCAATAACACCTGCCCCTATTCGCCTTTGGTTTTCCGCTCGCCGCTGGCTGCCGTCTCGACGCGATGCGCGGGAGAGACCACTTCGCGATACACCGGCTTACACCTCGCCATTGGCAAGGGTCGGCCTGCTTTGGCGTAGCACGATCTTGGGATGGCGATAGACCGTGGCGCTTGCGAAGCGATCAGCAGGGAGCTTGACGCCAAACGTGTGGGTTCGACCACCTCGACCTTCACCAGCCTTGCTTCCTTCGTACTTCCAGTCCTTTTCTCGAAGGAAGGCGACATCGACCCTCCAGATAACTACGGATTTCCCGGTTTTGATAATCTTTGTGGGGTCTACTAAATACCGCCAGACGATATACCATCCGGCGTGATTGTAATGCGACTGCAAGGCCCACGGACGTGTGGTGCCCTTCGACTCCAATGCCTGTTCTGGAGGTGGATTCAACCTGCCGCCCAGGGACATGTCCGGGAAGCGCTGCTGTGCCACGTCTGGGTGTTTGTGCTTCTTGTAGGGGCTTAACGAATGGAGCGCGCGCACGCCGAAAATCCCCACTAAGCCGCTGAATACATTCGCTTGTTCAAAGTACACTTCGATAAGCTCAGTGGCTTCCCGCTCGATGTACTCGATGGCCTTTCGAATG
>Ga0315280_10003344_pt1 | contig 24767 bp, 21 predicted proteins | sample YL17G06_40_MG_FD_203697 | JGI IMG/M metagenome (GOLD analysis project Ga0315280, IMG submission 203697) | Sediment microbial communities from Yellowstone Lake, YNP, Wyoming, USA - YL17G06_40 | ecosystem: Environmental > Aquatic > Freshwater > Lake > Sediment | place: USA: Wyoming | collected...
TACGTCCGCGGATAGTCCTTTCCCGCGACTGGATATGGTCCGGCATTCATGGAGAGGTATACTACATATACAAGCAACTTGCGTCAAGTAGATACCCCCCTTCCTTAAATAATATATGCCTAACCTGCAATTTTGCAGGACTCATAGTGATTATAGGTAGGGAGGCACAAGTTTTCAAGGGCTGTCGGACTGTGCGTAGACGCGTCGATGCCTAAGTCTGTCATTTCAGAAAGCCGGTGCTCGAGCCCCTCGGAACCTGAACTGATGGCAGAGCGGCTCACGATTGGCCCGCCGGGCGCGGGATAGACCGTGGCGCCGCCAACTTTCATTGCAACGACCCTACCATGTAGTGACCAGAACATACCTATTAAGGTGGTTCTCCATAAGAGAGCGTCCCATCGGACCCATAACCAGAGGTCGCAGGTTCGAAACGCTCCCCCGTGGTTAAAAGTCTCTGTCCATCCGTGTTCTTTATTCGATGTTAAAGCGAGCAATTGTGCCGTGTTTTAGATTATAATGGTAAACTCTAATAAAGAAAAAGTAGGTCAATAGAAGATAAATACAAGATAAAGCCAACCCGATACAAAGGTATATAAGAAGTCTGCTCGAAAATAATCCACGCGCAAGGATAGCTCTCATGCTTTCAAAAACATAAGAGGCGGGAATTACTCCGGAGAAAATCCGCAAAAACTTTGGCAAATTGGAAACCGGATAAAAAACTCCGGAAAACACAGAAAGCACCATAGGAATAGGCCAGCCGATCCATTCGGCAGCAGGCCCTAATCGGAAAATGAGCGCTGATACGAAAATGCCCATCGCAATGCCAAAAATAAAAAGTATCAAAAGAAAGGGAAGAAGAAACAAGCCGATTCTAAAGATATTATAGCCGAAACACAGGCCAGCAATCAATAGCATAAGCAAAAGACCGCAGACGCCCATGGCGATGCTTGTCACCACTAAACCGGATATATATTCGTTTATTTTAAGCGGCGAAGCAAAATAGTTTATAAAATTTCGCGACCAGATATCTTCCAAAAAACTGGTCATAACGCCATGCTCGATGCGGGTGGTAAACCCCCAAAGAATAATAGCGCCCAAGATGGTATTAACGAAACTGAAAGTATCTTGGCCCAGGCTGCCAAGGTACTTGGTGATAAAGCCCCATAGAATCACGTCTATTATTGTCCACAAAAACATGCTCACCAGCCTGGTGGGATTACTTTTTATCAGAAAAACCTGGCGTATGAAAACCGCGTAAATTCTTGAAATGCTCATATATCGATCTTTCATAGGTTCGGCGACCTTACTACAGGAATGAAAGGGGCTCTCTGGCTGCGCTTATGAACAATTCTTCCAAATCCTTTTTCCCGTGTTCGGCCGGCAGCGTTCGCGGATTGCCGCTGAGCAATATCTTGCCATGTGAAAGAAATAGAACCCGGTCGCAGACGGCCTCGATCTCGTACATATTATGCGAAGTCCACAAGACAGTTGTTTGCGTTTTCGCCACCCAATCTTTTATTCTTTTGCGGATAAAATTGGCGACGCTTGGATCCAAAGAGGCGGTCGGTTCGTCAAGCAGCAGTAACGATGGTTCGTTAATCAGGGCTTTTGCCAAATTGAGGCGTGTCAGCTCTCCTGAAGAAAGCAGCCCCGCCTTAGTTTTCGCAAAGGTGCCCAAATCAAAATCACGCGGAAGAAATTTTATTTTTTCTTTCAGATTCCGGACCTGGTACAGCCGGCCGAAAACATACAGGTTTTGGCGCACGGTGAGATTGCCAGGCATCTGGGCATAAACTGCCGCAAAATTCATTTGTTTTACAATTTCAGTGCGGTGTTCCTTCAAATTCTTGCCAAGGATTTCTATTGAGCCGTCGGTGGGTTCAAGGATTCCCAAAATCATATTAATCGTGGTTGTTTTTCCGGCGCCGTTCGGCCCAAGCAGGCCGAGTATTTCACCCGGCTTTACGGCAAATGTAATATTATCTACTGCCCTGAATGAGCCGTATTCTTTAACGAGCCCAATGACCTTCAAGGTTTCATTCATAACCTGTCCAGCCAATTAATGATCCTGATAATAATGTTGTTTCCGATTTGGGGATATTTATTTGTTGAAGTTTCGCGTTTTGAATATAGGCATCTATATCTCTGTAGTCAACGCCCGGCGCATATCCCAAAATAATACCAACGCAGCGAGGATTGGTGATCGCGCAATTCTCGATGATCCAGTACTTTCCCATCCGCGGGCCGACAGCACCTGTTTGCAGATCCAAACCTGGCGGCGCCCAGTTCGCAGCCGCGTGCATAAAGTGAAAGCCCGCAACGGTGATGTATTTCAAGCCGGTGATCTCTGGCGTGAAGAGACTCTCGCGGACGTTGATCTCGGTCAGTTCCGTGTTGGGATTTGCCTTGCCGAAGTTCGCCCAGACAGTCGTCACGTTTTCATCTGCCTGGCAATGCCACGTGTACTCGCCTTCTTTCACCTCCTGTGCTGTCTTTCTTTCGTAGAAGGCCTCGCCGGGCGCCGCTCGGTAGGTGATGCGTTTGCTCTCACTGGCTCCACCACGGATGGGCTTGACCCATTCTCGATACGTTCCGGCGTGGACAATCACGGTATCTCCGGGCTGCGCGGCGGATGCTGCATTGTTGATGGTCAGATATGGTTGAGCATAACTGCCGCAGGCCGAATCGCTTCCTGCCTTTGAGACATGTATCTGGCGTGCGGAAATGCCTTCAGAGTCAAAGATAACGCCGATAAATACCGCTATCCCAAGTTCGTCAGTTGTGAGGCTGTTTTGCATCTATAGGCCTATTCGTGGCATTTTACACTCAAAGTCTGTACTACATTTCCGTCATGTTCTCAGGTCGGCGGACCCACCGTGGACAGCCTAAACGCTCAGGCATCACCAAGCGCAGCCTGTCTAACAACGCCCGCTGGGCGGGGGAGGTACCTGTGAAACATGCAAGCCTATCTCCATTTGCATTTACGGTGGGCCAGGCGGTGAGCACCGTGACAATCTGTACAGTACTTTTTCTCGGCGGTACCGGCGAATAGAGGTTTGTGTTGCTCGACATCAATCTTATCTTTGGTATGACAGCTCATACAGAAAGGAGTGACCTTCTCCGGAGGATACATGATACCAGGTGGTGTGCCATTACCGCCTGAAGCCCAGGATTCGTCTGCAATGTGGGCATCACAATCGCCGTGGCAATCCGCGCAGCCGATGTTAGCCCGTGCATGAGTCACCGCAAGCTTTTCTTGCGCATAGTTCAGATGGCACACGTAACACCGACTATTGTCAGCCACAGGTTTGTCCGGCAAGTTGACATCTGAGTTATCATCAAGCAGCAGTGGCGGCCCATAATCTGTTACGGGTCCCTTGCTTGTCCTGGGTTCCGTGGCTCTCTCCGGCTTCTGCTTGACCTTTGTTTGCTCACACGCGGTTCCGGCAACAAGTACTACCGCCAGAATAAGTATCGAGAAACAGTATTTCATATCTTTAAGTAGCAGTGTAAGCAGCGAGGCACTATTGCTTTGCCTCATGGCGAATTCTTATTTGGCCCGTAGGTATCCGATTAGACGTATTCCCAATCCTTGAGCCATTGATAATGGGGTGGTAGTTTAGCCCACATCTTGCTTGTGGCATTTTCCAACTCGGCCTTTTCTTTGAGGTCGAGTTCCCGGCGTTCCATCACGGCCTTGGCCACGTTATCGACTTCGCGAGTGCTGTTCATACCGGGAATTGGTATCACGGTGTTACTGTGCAGGATGTACCGGATTGCAAGACGCCCACGCTTGTTATCTTCATCCTGGTCACCGGCGAACAGCGACGCGGCCGCAAAAGGCTTGATGCCGAACGCACCGACATCGCACTTCTTAAGAGCCTCGAACAGACTGTCTTTCGGAGCGGTCTTGCTCATCGTCGTGAAAGGAAAGAGGATGACCTCAATCTTGGGAAAGTACTCAATCATAAACTTGAACCATCGGCGGTCGTGCGAAGAGATACCGACGAATCGGGCCTTGCCCTGCTTTTTAGCCGTTTCGAGCGCCTCCACCACCTCGCAAGATGTGTCGAACGTGTGTCTGCCCCCCGGCTCGTAAACTGTGATACGCCACAGGTCGGTGTACTCGAGCTTTGCCCTCTTCAGAGATTCGTCCAGAACTCCCAGGAGTTTCTTGGCGGTGCGGTAATCCGGGTTGCGCGGCTCCTGACCGGTTTCGGAAATGCCGAGGTACATCTTTTCACGGTGCCCGGCGAGGGCCTTTATATCCCTGAGCAACTCGCCGCTGCCAGTACTATCGATGTAATTGATGCCCACTTCGATGCAGCGACTGACGACTTCGTAACGTTCCTTGTCGTCGCTTCTGGAATGGCCGCCCAGGCCAACGGCAGAGACCGTCAGATTGGTTTTACCCAGCCGGCGGTACTCCATATTGGGATTGTAATTCAGAATCCTGGATGTATCGGGCGTCTCACCGACGATGGTCTTATCGCTTTGACCACGTGCGGCATGGAGACCCCCTATCACACCTGCCGCTATCATCGCACTATCGCACATAAACCGACGCCGTGTCACTATTTTACTGTCCATCGTTCATCTCCTTCCGTAATCGTTTATGGCTTAGGTAACGGGCGACTGCTTTCCAACTTAAACAAAACCATTATCTCGTCTTCAGACAAAACCCGGTCATAGATACGAATGTCATCAACAAGACCCTGGAATCGTCTACCAATTCTGACATCTGTCTCATTGCCGGTCTCAATTGGCCAAAGGTCTAAAAGGCCGATGTCATGGATTTCCGAGAGGGTACCATCCTTATAAAGCTTGACATCATCGTGGAGATTAGGCATTTCAGCCTCTTTGACCACCGCCGCTATGTGATGCCACTTATCATCGTGTATCGCATCGTTGATGTAAAGATACCCACCTTTGGGCGTGATGCCGATGCGCTCTCTTATGAAGCCGAATATCCACATCTTGCCGTACTCGTTTGAGCCCCAGGAAATTATTTCCCCCCTTGGACTCGTCGTTTTGATCCAGGCCGTCACAGTGCGTGGTCGTGTGCCGGTAACGCCCTTGTATTTTGTTATCTCGATGTAATCATCATTGCCGTCGAGCTTCAAGGCTTTGTCTATCCGACCTGAAACCGAATCCTTGTTAAAAGACAAGCCACCTTTGAGCGCACCTTTACGGCGATGCTGGGAAGAATCTGCTGCGCTTGTACCCAAGACTTCATCAAATCTCCACCATGCGACAAGATTAGGATCCGTATCAAGGGTTATCGATTTGCTCTTGTCTGCCATAACAGGATTTGTCTCGGTCAGCCCAGGTGTGTAGCTGACCAGCCCTAAGAACACAATAGAGCATAAATAAAACGGCTTTTTACACATAATGCGTTCCTTAGCCTCATATTTCCCATCCGGCCCACTAATCCATGCTATTGAGACTTAGTTTCTTACTATACCAGATCTGCATTAGGAATCCAACCGCCGCAACATTTTTTGTACCTTGACAATACTCTAAAAGGTTTGGATAATACTCTGAGCGTTCATCAGTCTTGCAGTCTTGCAGACTAAGGAAACAGCCAACTGACGCAAAGATTTGGAGGTTAATTGTACCGATGACCAGAAAAACAAATTTGCCCAATGGACTCAATGATTCTAAGAGCAGTGAATACACCATGGCTCGTCGCGACATGCTCCGAGCAACCGGTGCTGCGGTATTGGCCGCTTCGGTCTTCCCAATGCATTGGGTAGCCGCCGCTGAAAAGAAAAAACAGAAGGTCCTCTACTTCTCACGCTCAGCCGGCTTCGAGCACGACGCCGTCAAACTCAAGGATGGTCAGCCCAGCATCTCCGATAGAATCCTCACCGAACTGGGTAAACGCCACGGCTTCGAAGTCCTCTGCACTAAAGATGGCCGCGTCTTCGATGGCGACCTCGACCAGTATGATGCCATCGCTTTCTACACCAGCGGCGATCTGACCAAACCCGACAAAGCGAACACTCCGCCCATGTCTGCTGAAGGCAAAGAGAAGCTTCTACACACCATCGCCGCCGGCAAAGGTTTTGTTGGCTTCCACTCCGCCACCGACTCCTTCCATTCCAAGGGCGCCAGAGACCAGAACCAGACTGAATTGGACCCCTACATCGCGATGATCGGCGGCGAGTTTATCGTGCACGGCGACCAGCAGGAGGCCATAATACGCGTTGCCTCGCCTGACTTTCCTGGGGCCAGGCAATTCGGCGAAGCTCAAAAGCTCAAAGAAGAGTGGTACACCCTTAAGAACTTCGCAAAAGACCTGCATGTGATTCTAATTGAGGACAATGAAGGAATGAAGGGTGACTGCTACCAGCGTCCGCCGTTCCCCGCCACCTGGGCTCGTATGCACCGCAAAGGTCGCGTCTTCTATACCTCATTCGGTCATCGCGACGACATCTGGACAAATCCGCAGGTCCAGGGCATCATGGCCGGCGGCCTGGCCTGGGCTATGGGCAACATCAAGGTGGACATAACACCAAATATCGACAGAGTTACGCCCAAGGCAAGCCAGTTGAGATATTGACTCGGCCGCAGGTGCCAAATGCTCCGCCGCGAGGAACTACGGGTTCGGCACGCTACCGCTCATTCCTGTACGTTCCTTTGCTGGTGGTCATCACGCAGAGCCAGGTTCCATCCTTCAACTTCGCAACGTATGGCTGGTCGCAATACACTTCTGAGGGAATCTGCCAGCCTGTTTCGATATCAATGGGCGGTGCCGCTTGTGCAATCGCGATGGGGACATCGGCTCCTTCAGAGACGTACAGAATGAGCACCAGAATTGATTCAATCGCTATCGTAAGCCGCATTCTGGTGCGTCTACTATCCAGCCAATAATGATTATACAGTCTGCACTGTGATGGCAACTCTGCGTTCATGCTCGCCAGAGACGTTGCCTCTTCAGCTTGCCGGACAGTATGTCCCTGGTAATGGTAACGTCCTCTCCGATCTGGAAGTCGAACATACCGACACAGACAAAATCAGCCCCATTCTCAAAGGCGTATCTAAATCCGTCGCTGGGATGAATGGCTCCCGCTGCTAAGACCTTGAAAGCGATCCAAGGCGTGGGCACGCTTCTCATAATCTCGATGGTTTTCTCAGGACTGATGCACCAGATGTTGTCATAATCATGCGGACCACCGCTGTCAACATTGAACTCTATCCTCTGTTCTTTCGGCGTAGCGGACCAATAGTTCCCATGGTGCAAAGTCTGCATGTGGAAATCAGGGCGTATACCAGCTTTTTCCACAGCTATCGGCACTTGTACCGAGTGCCCCCCGATACCAGCGATCAAGCCATTGTCCTTGATGAATTCGATTGCCTTACCCAGAAGATCTACACGGCCATTCTTGACGAAGCTATCCCCAACCCCTCCCTGAACATAGGCTCCAATTGCTCCGCTGTCGATGGCGTTTTTTATGTTGCTCGTTACGTCATCGGCCTTTGGATGGACCTGTGCAATCCACTGTATTCTCCCACCTCGTTCCTTCCAGTACTTGTTGAGGTAGTCGGAGGACGCCGTGATGATCGTGTTGATGCCATGCTCCTCCGCTATCTGAAGGGTCTCCATGATTTTCTTCTCTGTAGCGTAGGCCTTAAACAGGTCACGCAGATACTTCAAATCTCTGCTATGTGACCAGCCGCTGAATTGATTACCACCGATGATCAGTCGGCTGACTGTGACATCACCAATTTTGCCCATGGGCATACCTATGCTTGAATCAGGTTGGACTGGGACTGGCGATTCGCTCGACCTTACTGCCGGAGTTTTCCCAGCGACGGTTGAGGCCGATGTAACTGCCATAGAAGTAATAAGTGACTTCCTAAAGAACCGGCGGCGACTCAGATTCTTTGACATTCTTGACCCCTATCAATCAGGCTTTTCCAATTCGAGGTCACTTGAAATACATCGTCTGTGTACCCCGATCCAACATATATTAACAATTGGTTGCCTCAGATTCCTACCAAAAATTCAACCATCGCATCTGCCCATCTGCCCTGATCTTCTCACATTGCCCACAGTAGTTGCCGTCAAACTCGGACTTCCTCATCAGCCTTCCACATTCATCGTTGGCTCTATTGATTATCAAGGCCACAGACCTGTCAAGATCTCTTGGACCGGTCCTGCCAGCCATGAGAGTCAGTGCGCGCGCACGAATGATGCCTATTTAGGGCTACTTTCAGCGTTTGCCCGATTCTCGGCCAGTTGTCGTAAATGTTCTTCATTACTAATCTTATCTCAATTTCCTCAAAACCTGGAAACTGTGACATCCTAACTATTTGATAACTCGTCGTCCGGTTGTCAACGGTCGTTCCATGTCAGGGTGATGGCGAAGCCTACTTTCGCCCCTCCCCTGCGGTTTACAACCCATTATCTTTTCAAGTTTTGCTTGACAAAAATACGGGTAATTTGGTATAAGTCCGATTAGTGAGATCTGCGATTTGCTAATTTATGACTGGTTGGAACGAAGGAGGAATGTTATGTGGAGGAAATTGATTTGTTTGGTTTCTTTTGTTTTGGCGTTCGGGTTAGCTCTATCAAGTAATGCACTTGCGGGAGCAGCACAGTTTGACTTCCCAGGTGATTTGAGCGCGACGTTTGGGGGCGCGACTCTTGACTACTACAACGGTGCGAGGACTTCCAATACCGTCAGTTTCGGCACGGCAAGTTCGTTCGGGCTGCCTGCTCTGGCCGGCGGCGATGCAACTGTGATGCGGTTTCCGGCGTTTGCACCGGATCAGGGGCTTTTGCTTGAACCGGCATCTATCGCGAACGGTGGAGGGAACTACATCAACCAGTACACGATGATCTGGGATGTGCTTATTCCGGACGTCAGCGCCAATTGGATGTCCCTTTACAACACAAGCGCCACGAACTCCAATGACGGTGACTTCTTCATCCGGCAAGACGGCGGTATCGGCATTAGCGGCCAGTATCACGGCAAGGTCAACTCGGGGCAGTGGCATCGCATCGCAGTTGTCTTGGACCTTGTGGCCGGCACTATGGCCAAGTACATCGACGGCGTGCATGTTGGTACCCAAACTGCCAGTGGCATGGACGGTCGCTGGTCGATGTACACGACCGCCCATGGAATAAAGACATACCTGCTCACCGACGAGGACAATGAGACCAACAGCGGCTACATCAATAGCTTTTGTTTTATCAACAAGGCGCTGGACGCATCGACAATCGCAGGGTTTGGCGGACCGGGCGCCGATGGCGTCGGTATTTCTGCGTTCGTAAAGGCCGAGAATCCTAACCCATCTGACGGTGAGAAAAATGTAGTCACGCCACTACTACAATGGACTGCTGGAGAGACCGCGGTCTTGCATGATGTGTACTTCGGCACCAATCCGGCACCCGGCGAGGCTGAGTACAAAGGCCGACAGACGTGGACCGTCTATCCACTCGGCGCTCTTACACCAGGAGTCACTTACTACTGGCGTATCAATGAGGTCGAAGTCGATGGCATTACCATCCACACAGGCGACATTTGGAGCTTTACGGCCGCCGCGTTAATTGCTTATAACCCAAGCCCGCCTGACGGCGCCAAATATGCAAGCATCGACACGGACCTTAGCTGGGCCAAGGGCATCACCGCAATTACGCACGATGTGTACTTCGGCACGGATAAGACTGCGGTGGCTGGTGGCACCGGCGGTACGTTCAAAGGCAACCAGCCGGCAACAAGCTATACGCCCACCGGTCTTATGAATGACACTACTTACTACTGGCGGATTGATGAGGTTGAGGCCAACGGGACCACCAAGCACATGGGTGCTGTCTGGAGCTTCAAGACGGTACCTGATATACCCATTACTGACCCTACTCTTATTGGCTGGTGGAAGTTCGATGAGGGCTTTGGTACTTTGACTATTGACTGGTCTGGGCATAATAATCACGGCACCCTCTGGGGTAATCCGCAGTGGGTGGCCGGGTACGATGGCTATGCTGTATACCTTGATGGCAGCGACTACGTGACGATAGATGGTGTCGCTGACGATATCCAGGGCAACGACGTTACCATGAGCGCCTGGGTCAAGACGACCGATACCACTGAGTCAGACTGGTTCTCCGTTAATACCGCTGACAGGGACAACGTTATTCTATTCTGCATAGATAGTCAGGTAGCGGTCATGTATGAGGGCGCCTTCGAGGGTTATGGAACGACCGTTGTGACTGACGGCGAGTGGCACATCCTCACGTACGTTCGAAAGGGCAACACCGGCTACATTTACGTTGATGGGCGGCTGGAAAGCACCCACGATGCGAGCTTCACCCTCAGTAAAAGCGACCTCTGGTCGCTGGGGCAAGAGTGGGACACCGGTGGCCCCAGTGACTTTCTGACAGGGGCTATTGACGATGCACGCGTCTATAGCAGGGCACTGACGGCGGAGGAGGTCAAGCAGATTATGAGAGGCGATCCAACGCTCGCCTGGAATCCGAAGCCAGCCAACAGGGCCCTAACGGATATAGAAGGGGCGCTGCCGCTTACCTGGTCGCCGGGCGAAAAGGCAGCCCAGCATGATGTCTACTTTGGCACCGACCAGGCCGTGGTGGCTAATGCTACTACCGCTTCAACAGGCATATATCGAGGCAGGCAGGCTGCCGCCAGCTATACTCCGCTGGAAGGTATCCAGTGGGGCGGCGGACCTTACTACTGGCGAATCGATGAATACAATACCGACGGTACTCTCAGCACCGGCAAGGTCTGGAGCTTTACCGTGGCCGATTACCTTATCGTGGACGATTTTGAGAGCTATACCGACGATGTTGGCAGCAGGATATTCCAGACCTGGCGGGACGGATGGGGATTCAGCGAGCCGGCGCCTGGCTATCCCGGCAACGGCTCCGGCTCAACCGTGGGCTACGCCCAGGCACCGTTTGCCGAGCAAACTATCGTTAATGGCGTCGGCCAGTCGATGCCGTTTGGCTACGACAATAGTGGTGCCGCCGGCAAAGCACGTTATTCGGAAACCTTTCGAGAGTGGGCCTCGCCACAGGATTGGACCAGAAAGGCCGTCAAGGCTCTGACGCTGTGGTTCAGGGGCTATCGCGGCGCTGTCGGCGGATTCCGCTACGATGCAGGAGCAGGTATCTACACAATGACCGCTGCGGGCGAGGACATCTGGGGCACTTCCGACCAGTTCCACTACGCTTTTAGGCGGCTGTCGGGCGTCGGCAGCATCCAGGCAAAGGTGCTTAGCATCAGTAACACTGACGCCTGGGCAAAAGGCGGTGTTATGATCCGCGATACACTTGACCCGGGTTCGGCACACGTGATGGTGGTTATGACGCCTGGTAATGGAGTGGCCTTGCAGTACCGCGGCACAGCCGGCGGCACCAGCGGCAATACGAACCAAAGTGGAATTACCACTCCATACTGGGTGAAATTAGAGCGCGGCCTGGCCGGCTCGTTCACGGCCTATCATTCGTCCGACGGTAAGGCTTGGACGCAGCTCGGCCAGCCTGTGAGCATCGGAATGCAGTCGGACGTCTACATAGGTTTAGCATTGACAAGCAATGATCCGACTTTGACGTGCCAGGCTGAATTCTCTGACGTTGCACCTGCCGGCACCATTACCGGTCAGTGGCAGTCGCAAGATATTGGTATCACCAGCAACGCCCCCGAGCAGTTGTATGTGGCTGTGGAAGATAGCTCCGGCAAGATCGCAGTGGTCAAACACAAGGACCCCAACGCGGTGCTGTTAGACACCTGGCAGGAGTGGAACGTTGACCTAAAAGCGTTCAGCAACGCCGGTGTGAACCTGGCGACCGTTAAGAAGATGTACCTTGGCGTCGGCGACAGAGTCAACCCGAAGGCTGGCGGTACGGGCAGTTTATACTTTGATGACATCCGCCTTTATCGGCCCAGATGCGTTCCTTCACTTGCCAAACCCGATGCCGATCTTAGCGGCAACTGCGTGGTCGATTACACAGACCTTGATATAATGGCTGGGCAGTGGCTCCAGGCGATACCACCTGCGACTGCTTTGTCCGCTGACTTGAACGCTGACAAGAAGGTTGATTTGAAGGACTATGCCAAGCTGGCTGATTCCTGGCTCGAACAGACTTCTTGGCCATAACTGTAAATTCACAAGTTTTTTTCTTGACGGAATTGTGGGCAATCTGGTATAAATAGGCAAGACCACGAGTGTTTTGGCGTGTGGCCAAAGCACACGCATTCTTAACAGTCTTTAATCAGTTTAGTAAGGAAGGAGGACAGATGAAAAGTACGATTATTAGTATTGTGTTGGTGGTTCTTGCAACTGCCGGTTTTGCCAGAGCAGATGTGGTACTGCCCGCGGGGCTGACGGGGTTCTGGGAGTTCAGCGATTCAACGAATGTCGCGCATGCAACGGTTGGCACGGACCTGGGTCTTCATAACGTCAGCGGGTCTGACTGGGTGCTGGGCGGACTCGGCGGAGCCATCGATGTTGATAGAAGCGCCTGGCTGATCGTCACACATAACATAGGCCCCAACGGCGGTGGCAGTTATGTGAACGAATGGTCGATTTTGATGGACATAATGGTTCCGCAAAGCAGCATAGGGAATTGGGTTGCTCTATACCAGACCAATACATCAAACTCAAATGATGGTGATTTCTTTGTAAAAAACAACCCCGCCGGGCAGATAGGTGTTGCGGCTACGGGTTATTCAACAAACACCATCAGCGGCGATACGTGGTACAGGGTAGTAGTATCCGTTGATAACCCAGATTCTTACAGGATTTATGTAGATGGGGTGCAGTGGCTCGAGGGAACTCCTCAGTCGATAGATGGGAGGTTTTCGCTTGACCCGACGCTCCTTGCCTTTGCAGATGAGGACGGAGAGGACTACCCGAAATATTGCAGCACCCTTGCTATGTGGAACAGGCCATTAACCGGTGCAGAAATTGCTTCAATAGGCAATGCATCCACCGTGATTGTCCCCGAACCGGCAACTATTGCTTTGCTATGTCTTGGCGGACTGGGCATAATTGGCAGAAAAAGACGGTAGGTTGCAAGTAGTGAGAGCAAGCCAACTGAAGGAGAAAGGTAACAGAGGCAGTCTGCGCCTCTGTTACCTTATTCTTTTGTGCCTTTTTTTATGCGCCAGCGATTCTTCTTGGGGCGGTGGGGGATCGGATTCTCTCCGCAATGGGCTGACAGGATTCTGGGAGTTCAGCGATTCAACGAATGTCGCGCATGCAACGGTTGGCACGGACCTGGGTCTTCATAACGTCAGCGGGTCTGACTGGGTGCTGGGCGGACTGGGCGGAGCCGTCGATGTTGATAGAAGCGCCTGGCTGATCGTCACGCATAACATACCCGCCGGCACCGGCGGCGGCAGCTATGTGAACGAATGGTCAATTCTGACGGACATAATGGTTCCGACAAGCAGCCAAGGGCAGTGGGTTTCGCTCTACCAGACCAACACATCAAACGCAAATGACGGCGATTTCTTTGTTAGAAACACCGATGGCGCCTTAGGTGTTGCAGCTACGGGCTATTCAGCGAACAAGATTACCTACGACAGCTGGCTTAGAGTAGTAGTATCCGTTGATAACGGAAGTTTCTACAGGACTTATGTAGACGGGGTGCAGTGGCGCGAGGGAAATGTTCAGGCGATAGATGGAAGGTTTTCGCTTGACCCGACGATTCTTATCTTTGCGGACGAGGACGGAGAGGATTACCCGAAGTATTGCAGCACCCTGGCGATGTGGGACAGGCCATTAAGCAGTGAGGAAATTGCTTCTATGGGCAATGCTTACACCGTGATTATACCAGAGCATTGCGTTGAAATCACTGAGTCTGGTGGGAACACCGCCGTAAAGGAAGGTGGAGCAGCGGATAGTTACGAGGTTGTCCTTTCGTCTAAGCCCGCTGCTGATGTGGAGATTATCGCTGCACCAGGTGACGGGCAGATTGACCTTGGCCGAGGCCCGGGTTTGCCTGTTGTTTTGAACTTTAATGCCAGTAACTGGAACATACCTCAAACGGTAACCGTCGTCGCGGCGGATGATAACGTTTATGAAGGTAAGAGTCCTCACACGACCGCTATCGAGCATACTGCTGTCAGTACCGATGAAAATTATAATGCAATAGTCATCGCTTCCGTGGACGTCAGTGTCACTGACGACGAATTGACCTGCGGTGACTGGGGCTATTTGCCCAGCGATTTGAATAGAGACTGCTATGTAGACCTGCTTGATTTTGCGATATTTGCGCAACAATGGCTGCAAATTGGCAACGATTGACTGAGCGTGAACTGCTCACAATAATATTATTGGTTTCCGCCACGACGGTGGCCGGCCAGGCGACCTCTATTGCCGAGGTTGATGTCGGTCCATACGTACAATTTAGTGGACCGTTTACCGCGATAGTTCGTTGGGATACTGCCGATGGCCGCAATTCAATCGTGGAGTATGGAACCACCACGTCGCTGGGCCGGCGGGTTCAAGATGCCACTACTACTACCACCCATGAGTTAATCCTGGGCAACCTGCAATACAGAACAAAGTATTACTACCGCATAGGCTACAGCAGCGGCCCAGAGGAAGTCTTCACGGATGTTTACACATTTGATAATGCCATCAATTATACGCGTATGGATTGCTCGAAAGTACCCTCGCCTTATCCCGCCGATTCGCTCAACCCATCATATCAGACTGCTGCTGAACACGTCATCAGCGGGACCCGCATCAGGAAAGGTTACTGCCTTGTTTACGGCTGTGGGCAGGGACGACTGGCGTTCGAGCTGGCTAAACTCAGTGACATGATCATTGTGGGAGTGGACACGGATGCAGGCACGATTAGTGCTGGCATAAACAAACTTATGCAGGCAGGCGTTTATGGGGCTCGAATCAAACTTCGCCAGGTTACCTCGCTGGACAGCTTGCCGTTCAGTAAGTACTTTTTCAATCTGATAGTCTCTGATCGCAATATTTCGGAAGGCAGATGCGCCGGCTCTGCAGTGGAGATGTTCAGGGTCCTGCGACCGAGCGGCGGTATCGCCTATTTTGGTCAGCCAAATAGTTGCCCGAACCAGCTTGCCCAGGCCGAACTCGAAGCCTGGCTGAATGCTGCCGCCCTGACGTATGGTACGACCGACGACGACGAAGGGCTTTGGTCCAAAGTGGTTCGTGACCCGCTGCCGGGGGCGGACGACTGGCCGCGTCAGTACGGCAAGGCGGATAACGCTGCTAACGCCGGTGATACGCTCGAAGGAGCCACGCAAACCGGGCAATTGATGATACAGTGGATCGGCTGGCCCGGTGCTGATTTCGGAGCGGACCGTAATCCCCGTATGCCCCCTCCGGTGACGGCCAACGGCCGGCTGTACCACCAGGGTCTGGACCGTATCCTGGCGATGGATTCCTACAACGGCGCTATATATTGGTCGCTTGATATTCCTGGACTATTGCGCGTTAATACACCACGGGACGGTGGTTATCTCTGCGCTGATATAGATGGATTATACATCGCCGTTGACGATGACTGCTGGTTTCTTGAGGCAGATACAGGTGCTCGAAAGCGAACCTACACACTGAGCGAAGATGGTCTTGAATGGGGGTATGTAGCGATCTCAGAGGACATGCTGTATGGCAGTGCCCAGCTCGATGGGGCTCATTATACGAATATCTGGGGCGATAGTGGCTGGTATGATGCTGCTTCGGGGCCTGTCACCTACCAGGTTTGCAGCAAATACGTCTTTGCCAATGACAAAGTCACCGGCAGCCGACTTTGGATAGATATCCGCCCCGAACAAGGCATTATCATCAACTCAACGATTACGATTGGAGGTGGCGGGCTTTACTTTGTTGAGAGCCGCAATCCGGCGGTCAAAAACTATCCTGCAGGGCGCATCGGACTGTCTCAGTTATGGCAAGATCAGTATATAGTGGCTCTGGACAAATATAGCGGAGCAAAACTATGGGAGCAAGCCATTGACACTGCAGATGGCACCGTGGTGTTTTACTCGCAATATGCGGATGAGAAGCTATTCATTACTGCCTCGGACAATCATTACAACATATATGCCTATGATGCCAGAAGCGGCGCTGTCCTATGGTCCAAGAGTCATGCCTGGACAAATAATAATCATAGTGGTCACATGCAGCATCCGGTGATCGTCGGCAATACTATATACCTTGAGCCCAACGGTTATGACCTTGACACCGGCAATCTGGTCACTGCCCAGGTGGGGCGTCACTCAGGCTGCGCCACTTATGCCGGAACTGCCGGGGCTCTTGTCTACCGAGGTGCTGGCGGTAACATTGCTATGTGGGATATCAACTCGGGCGCGGTTACTACTTGGTCGGGTATCCGCCCCAGTTGCTGGCTGAGCACCATCCCCGGCGGTGGAATGGTTCTCTCACCTGAGGGAGGTGGTGGATGTAGCTGCAATGGCTGGCTCAACACTTCTATTGGCTTTATACGTAGCGACTCAGGATCGACCCGCAGATAGAGGCCCGAGAAAAAAGCTTATGGTGGCACGCAAGATACAAAGGCACAAAGTAGCAATGGCACAAAGGCACAAAGTAGCTCTGTGCCTGTGTGCCTGTGTGCCTGTATGCCTGTGTACCTTTCGGTCCATATTGGCTCAGGACTGGCCCACCTACATGCACGACAACGCCCGAAGTGGCGTGACTGCCGAATCGCTGGTCGTGAATGGGCTGGATGAGGGTTGGGTCTACGTACCACCCATGCCCCCTCAGGTTGCCTGGGACGGCGGTGCTCCGTGGGACGCTTGGCGCTCAAGCAGCAGCACGAATGTCTGCCAACTGACACCGCAGCGAGACTTTGACTTCGTCTTTTACGTCACGATAGTCGGCAACCAGCTTTATTTCGGCTCTTCGGTGACTGATTCGGTCCATTGTCTTGATGCCCGCACCGGCAAGCAACAGTGGTTCTTTGACACGAATGGCCCGGTTCGCTATCCGCCCAGCTATTATGATGGCAAGCTGTACTTTGGCTCCGATGACGGTTATGTTTATTGCATTACTGCCGACAATGGCGACTTCATTTGGAAATACAGTCCCGGCGGTGACACCCGTCTCATAGGCAACAATGGTAGCCTGATATCGATGTGGCCGGTCAGGACTGGCACGGCTGTGCTGGACGGAAAAGTGTACTTCGCGGCATCGCTTGTGAACTGGCAGGACTCATATCTGTGCAGCGTCGATGCTCAAACCGGCTCGGACAGTGGGCCAGAGCTTTATCAGGTCTCCGGAGGTGTCACGCCTATGGGTGCCATAATGGCTTCACCGACCAAGCTCTATCTACTCCAGGGCAGATTACATCCTTATGTTTTCAACCGCGAAGATGGCTCAATCTTAGGCAATTTCGGGCAGCGCGGACAGAGCGGATGCTACGCGCTTCTGACATCAGATTCTCGTTTTATTCGCGGCCATGCCAAGGTCAATGCCGCAGGTTACGAACTCGCGGAACACGATGCCGATACCAGAGACCGTATTGCTACACATCCCAATGGGCGTCGTCTGGTCGTCTCGGAAACCGTGGCCTATCTGCTAAGTGAGAATTCACTTTCGGCCATTAACCGAAGCAATGCAAGTGCGGTATGGTCGATTACGTGCGACTGTCCGTATGCTTTGATTCTGGCAGGTGATGTTCTTTTTGCCGGCGGCACAAACAAAGTTGTTGCGTACAGTACCGCCAATGGGCAGGAGCTCTGGAGTCGAAATGTCGAAGGTCGCGCGCGTGGTCTGGCTGCCGCTGATGGGCGTCTTTATGTAAGCACTGACACGGGACGAATTTATATGTTCGGGCCCACCAATTTGCCAGCCGACCTGAATAGAGACGGTGCGGTTGATCTGCTTGACCTGGCAATTTTTAGTGAGCAGTATCTGGGGTGTACCGATCCTGCCAATACTCAACAGCCTTGCCAGAACCTGCAGAGCCCATAAGAACTTAAAACTGAAACGGCAAAGCGAAAAACTGTTGAATTCCGCACCTTTACGTTTTTAGGTTTACGTTTTACGCTTTCTGGTGGTGAATGGGGCGGCTGTACAAATCGGCCGAAAAAGGATTGAAAGCAGACCATCGATTCTGGTATACTACAGATCGTCGAGGCAACAGAATGAAAAAGTGGAGAGCTTTCACCTTAATTGAGTTGCTGGTCGTGATTGCCATTATAGCACTGCTGATGGCAATTCTGATGCCCACTCTGAGGGCGGCGAAAGACCAGGCAAAAAAGACTGTCTGCACGGGACACGTTAAAGGGCTTGCGCTGGCAGTGAGGATGTACGCGGATGACTATGACGGGAAAACGCATGACTCCCCGAATAATGGGCTTTGGGACAACGCATGGGAGAACCCACCGGTGGTAAGGGAATACGGGCCGAATGATGATATGGCCTATTGGGGAATTGCATACTTTCCGTATGCCAAGAACAAGAAGATTTTTCGTTGTCCCAGCACAAAACGATTGGATGATTGGCCGGAATGGGGTCCACCTTGGGGACTGCCGTCGCAAAAGTACTTCAAATACTGCTCATACGGACTCAACGAATATATCACAAATAAGAAGATCGATACTGCCTTCAAACATCAAAGCGAGGTAATTGCTTTTCAGGACCATATAGAGCAGTTGCTGGACGACAACGGCGATATGTTTCACATCAGGCCCGGAGAGAAGATCAATCTGACACAGTGGAGATCTGAACCGAGAGCAACTTGGTTTCCCGAGGGCATCAGGGAGTGTTTTCGCCACCGCGGCGTATCCGTTACCGTCTGGTTGGATGCGCACGTGACGGAGATAAAAGAGACCACCGGCGAAGACGTTCCCCGCAAATGGTACACTGGCCAGTAGCATGCAGAATCGGTAGGATATCGCGCCCGCCACTACGATGCTGCCATGTTTCACCAGCCGTTGCCATGTGGGGCGTCGAGTGTTTCTTCTCTACTGTTGTGTCGGAATAAGGGAGAGAGACTTGTTCCTATCCGCACTACGGCCTTCTTCGGCGTTTGCCTGCTTCTGGGCCAGTTGCTGTAAATGCTATCTATTACTAATCTTATCTCAATTTCCTCAAAACCTGGAAACTGCGCACTTCAACTATTTGACAAAGAGTAGCGAGTTTAAGCATCGGCTAAGCACTTTCATATTCTACCAGATCGGATAGAACCTTGCCTGCTGGCAGGCAAGGTTCGCTCGCTAAAGCTATTACAGTCTCCAAAAAATCCAGATTTTTCGGTTGACCTGACTTGAGCAGAAGCTGTACAATACAGGTGTCATTTCCGAGGCTTGCGGTTATGGGTGCAACGCTGTTTGCCTTTATGATCGTAGCGGTGATTGTTATTGCGATGGGCGTGCTCAGCTCAACTACGTGCAACATCAAGGGGGTGGTCCTCACCCAAAGAGTCTCAGCACTGTACTTTTGGGCTGGCTTAGGCCTGGCATTGGGTTTGTGGAATATATGGCTGGGGCTTACGCTGTTCGTAGAAGATATGAATGCTACGGCGTCTGAACTGCCTTATGCTATGCAAATTCTCCCTCTAATTCTTAGCCCCCTGCCTTACGTTTGCTGTGCAGTACGCGCGGTAAGAGAAGAGTATTACCGCAAATCCATTTGGGTAACTATCGCAATTTTTGTGATTGCCTTCGCTGCCTTACCATGTACGTACCACCTTATTATTGGTTTTCTGGATTCGTTCTGAAAGATGCTTGGCATAAGTCATTTTACTAAGTGTTCTGGAACGGCACTGCTCCTGATCTTCATTGGTTTGGCAACTTGTCCGGCCCTGATTTTGGCGCGTACCGATATCGGTACAACTGAGAAGCCCATAGTGATCGTGACCAATCAGGAAGACTTGGTCAAGCGATTGGGTGAGAAGCAAGACTTGGTACTCGAGGCCTGCCGTCTTCTTTTGAAGGGTAAGACGGAACAGATTCTCGATGGCGGCAAGGCTTACGAGGGGCAATTTGGCAAGGCGCTTGGCATTGAAAGCTATCCCTCCGCAGAGGCCAATGGCAAGGCACGGTGGCTGCGCGAATGGCTTTGTGCGCGGGTTCCACAGGGCAGCACCATAGTTTTATTGGGAGATGAAAAATCTCTGCCTGTCTGGCAGTTCGACTTGGAAGGGATGCAGTTTACCACCGACTCTCCGTATAGTGACCTGGACGGCGACGGTGTGCCTGAGACGGCTGTTTGTCGCGTTTTGGGTCCACCCGAAATCATGGTTCGCCAACTTTTGGGAAAAGGTGGTTCTCGTTCCAGAGCCGTCATACTCTGTTCCGAAGACACCAGGATTCACCTTGAGACACGCGCTTTTGCGAAACATCTGGCGCATCTTGGCTGTGATGTGAGCATCCGCGGTGCGCGGGACGATGAGGCCCTCACAAGGTCCGATTTCATCATCCATTTCGGACACGGCGAACCAAGTAGTATTTCCAATCGATTCGGAGAGAGCTTCGTGACGGCCTCAGCTATTCCAACTCTCTCGCATTCGCCCATTGTTTTCGTGGATGGATGCGGGACATTGCCAGTTGGCTCCCCGCTCCTACATTCTTTTCTCAAGCAAGGAGCTATAGGTTACGTCGGCAGTACTGCCACCGTCCAGGGCATGACGCCTGCCCGTTTCACCAATGAGCTGGTGGAACATTTTCTCCGGATTCATGCTGAGCAGCCACGCTCTTCTATTCCTCTGGTTTTAACCACTGCTCGTGCCGCATACATACAAGGGCATCCCGGCCTCAGTGATAAGCTGCGTCAGCTTGCCGCTACAGGCAAAATCGTTGCTTTCGGCGAGGAACTCACCGATCTTCTGACTGCCGCCGAATGGGTCTACTACGGCGATCCCAGGGCCGTCATGCCCAAAATCGGCTCGCCGAAAGAGATGAGCCGGCAAGCTTTTTCACTCGCCAAATCCATCCACCTCAACGGAACCAACAGGTCCTGGCAAACGTCTTTTGAAACTAAGCCAGACGATGGACAGGTCACTCTTGCCCTGTACACGGAGGTCCCCATCTCTGACCGAGAGCGCTTCAGCATATCGATACGCCAGAGTGACAAAGAGATCTCTGTGTTAGATGGCCTGCACGACACCGTATATCAGAGAATCGGGCGGGACTGTCGCGGAGGATATGTCTGCGGCGACACCTATCGTGCCCGCTTTCTCCTGCCTCTATCCGATGGGCAAGGTCAGCAGCAGTTAGAAGTCCGGTTGGTCAAGGGTATGTCCGCCGTGCTGACACCCGGGACGGAAGTTGATGTTTGGCCGCCAGATTTCGAAAAAAAGATCGGCCTCCGCCAGGTCGCTCCCACTGGCAGGCCAATAGGGATAAGAACACCAACGAGGAGAGAACCAATAAGGGTTGGTGGCGTGGCAAAGTTGCGTTCCACAGGTGTTCCAGGGTTCCTGGCTCTTGACATCTCTTCGATGTTCAATCGTCCTCATAGCTCGATCTTAGTTGGGGGCGGCGACAACGCCAGTTTTAGGACCTGGTTTTCCGAAGACAAAGTCTCAGATAGCGGCGTCCCTTTCCTTGTGGAGCGAACCGGCAATGACGTTCTGGTTTCAGAAAACAACACCCAGAACGTGTATGAGATAAAGGGCATCGAAGCATCGGCTCGCGCTTTGCACTTTCTCATCTGGGGCTATACGTATCCTCGTGATTCTGCGCGGCTTCAGATCACGTTCGGTGACGGCAGCTCTCAAGAATGCGAATTGCCCCTTAGCGAATGGACCCGTGCGGTACCACCTGTAGCCTTTGATTTTGAGAACACTGTCCCTTCCTTTAAACACACTGCGGTCGCTCACCAGGTGGTGAAGATTGCTGATCCAGAAAAGAAGATCGCGGCTATTATCTCTAACTCTGGCACTTATGGGCTTATTGCCATTACTCTTCAGCAGAACTAACCCAGAGGCCCTTCGCCCGTCGACCGCTAGGGGCCAGAAAACACGTAGCCACCAGCCCTTTGACCTGCCAACGGTCGTTCCCTATGAAACAACACAAGCTTTCGGATCAGTCCTGCCAGCCAGTGCGCGCGCACCGATGACCCCCGAAAATGGCCCTTTTCCGCCCTCGCCTGATTTTTGGCCAGTTGTCGTAAGTGTTCTTCAAAACCAATCTTATCTTAATTTCCTCAAAACTCCGAAGCTGCGACATCCTAACTATTTGGTAAAGAGTCGCGAGTTTGGGCCGATGACCAGACTTTTAGTGAGAATAACGAACATAGTCATCAACGCCGTCAAACTCGATCGCGCCATCTATCTTCCTACCAGTTGGCTGCCGGACAGGGCCGCTGCGGCAAGATTCACGTCCCGGCCTGGTATCCGAAGAAGGTTCGTCCCAGTTTCCAGAATGCGTTGGCGAGTCTTCGGCGTCACCTGTTTGGCCAGCGAATAATATCGATGTTCGGCAAACGACTCGGACATGCCAAGAATATCGAGGTCTTTCTTGAAGCCCTCTCAAGAGCCGCATAAACCTTCATGAAAAGTGCGAAAGTTCACTCAGTTAGAATCTACGGAATTTCACTTCTTTCCGTCATTGCTGTTCACTCAAAAACTGTTCCAGACCTTCGGTCGTAGGAATCCCGGCACGCCCGCCAATCTTTGTGGCACACAAAGCTGCGGCGGCCGAGGCGAATCTCGCGGCTTCGATAACGGATTGCTTTCGGGCAATAGCCAGCGCAAATGCGCCGTGGAATGTATCGCCGCACCCGGTGGTATCGACAACGTCAACTTTATATGCAGGCAGTTCGAACACGCCTTTGTCGGTCAGACCCACACAGCCTTTGTCTCCGCGTGTAATTATTACGGTTTGCTGTGAATCGCTTCGCAAAGCGGTCAGCATATCCGCTATGCTTTCTTTGCCCACGTAACTGCCTGCAAAATCCTCGGAAACAACTATATGCGAAGACGTCCTCATCGCCTCAGTAACGTGAGGCTCATCCCGCTCAACGTCAATCACAACGGGGATATTGTGCCGCCTGGCTATTTTAGCCGCTTCAATTCCCGCGACCCCGGATTCAAAATCAATCAACAATACCGATGTCCTTTCAAACCAGTTTTTGTCTGGAAACTCCCCCGGCATCGGATACCGCACATTCTGGCGGGTCCAGAAGATGTTCCGCTGCCCATCGATGCTACTTGTAATAATAAAGGCGATAATCGGCTCAGCATCCTCAGTACGGAGCACAAATGACGTGTCAATAGATTCTTTACGAAGCGCCTGCAGCGCACGCCTTGCCATTTCAGACTGACCAAGCTTGCCCGCAAAAGCCGCTTTACCGCCCAGTCGTGCAACGGCCACTAACGCTGTGCCAACGAGGCCTCCATCACAAACCGAAAGGCCGTCCAGCATTATCTTAACGCCTTTGCCCGGCCAGGTCTTCACAGTGCCCACGAAGTCCACCGTTACAGAGCCGAGGCCTAAAACATCAATAGGTGTTTGCGATCCCATAACAATACCTCGTGCAGCGACGTTTAACGGCGATTGACATTGCCATTTCCATAACTTACATTAAATTGTCGCCGACGCAAGTTTTGTTCTATTGCCTTGTGGGCGAAAAACGTTGGCACGATTTTTGGTTCCGGTTGTATTACCACAAGAGTTTTGCAAAAGTTCAATTACCAATAGGGAGGATAAAAAATGACCAGACCTATAACATTTGTTACCGGGCAGTGGGCGGATTTACCTTTGGAAGAACTGGCCAAGAAAGCGTCAAGCTGGGGATACGATGGACTGGAGTTGGCCTGCTGGGGCGACCACTTTGAAGTAGATAAGGCCCTCGATGATGACGGATACTGCAAAGCCAAGCACAAGCAGCTTGAAAAGTATGGCTTCACGGGCAGTTCTATCTGGCATCTGGTTTATTCGTTTCCGCCGGCTTCGCCCGATATGATTCAGGCCGGTTACGAAGATTTTGCCAAGCGATGGCGATGGCACAGTGGGCGTATTCGGTGGCCACACGGCGTTCGGCGACCCACGCCGCTATTGGGAGTTCCGCTCGCTCGGGCATGGTGACATTAACTTCGAGCAGATTATCGTCGCACTGAACGATGTCGGCTACAAAGGGCCGCTTTCAGTCGAATGGGAAGACAGCCGAATGGACCGCGAACACGGCGCCAAGGAAGCCTGTGAGTTTATCAAAAAGGTGAACTTCAAGCCCTCGCAGGTCGCCTTCGATGCGGCGTTCGCTAAATAGAGCATAAGTATGATCAAGCTGACCGGTAGGATATGCCGAAGCCTGCTCGACCGTCTACTGCGGTTGACATGGTTGTTTCCCATTGTGGGCTTGGTATCGCTGATATGGTTCTTGATCCGCGTGGTGCCCAAGCCTTCACGAGCGACTTACCCCTGTCAACGAGCTGCTTTTCCGCTTGCCTCGGGTTTTATCATTTGGCTTTTGGGCCTGGGGGGTTCTACAGCAGCTTTTCGTAAGGCCAGAAGCTCCTTCTTGCGTTCACGTTACCTCATCAGCGTCTTGTGCATCGTGGTAAGTATTGTCTGCCTATGGCTTTCATTGACGCTGACTGCCGATAGAAAGGCGCAGGCGGCTGTCTTGGAGGCGGCCAACAATCCTATCGGGGCTGCTAAGGGGATTTATCCTGGCCGGGTTGTGTGGGTGCACGATGCCAATGCCACAAATTGGAAAGGCCCGAGTATGGGCGACGGATACTGGTGGCAGAGCAATCATACCAGCCAGGAAGTTATAGATACTATGATGCAACGGGCCATCTGCGCACTGGCTGGAAAATCAAATATCTCAAAGGCCTGGGA
>Ga0315280_10003345_pt1 | contig 24765 bp, 20 predicted proteins | sample YL17G06_40_MG_FD_203697 | JGI IMG/M metagenome (GOLD analysis project Ga0315280, IMG submission 203697) | Sediment microbial communities from Yellowstone Lake, YNP, Wyoming, USA - YL17G06_40 | ecosystem: Environmental > Aquatic > Freshwater > Lake > Sediment | place: USA: Wyoming | collected...
AGCCCGCGCTCTGGCAGCAGGGCGGGAGGGAACTGCGGGCAGCACTCCGGAAGGGGCGTCGTCCGAGGTGGGGTCCGGGCGCGGCCTGGGCGTCGGTGCATGAGCTGCCGCGCGCGCCGGACGCGAGCTTCTCCGAGCTATGGCGCAGAGAGGAGCGCCGCGATGGCTGACCGTGCGCGCCGGGCTGTGCTGCATGCCGTGGCCGCCGCTGTGAAGGACAGGCCGCTCCCCCCGCCACCGGCGCCGAGGCCGCCGAGCCCCGCTCTTACGCTGGCGGACTTCGCAGAGCGGTTCATGCACACGCTGATGGTCGACGGAGGGGTGCATGGGACTCTTCAGGTGGTCCGTGGCGTGGAGGAAGCCGGAGAGGCGGTGTCCGGGATCGTTGGCGGCCGGCCGGTGGTGGCATGGCCCAGCGAACTCACCGGCCGCGTGGCCGAAGCGAGGCAATGGGCTGAAGCCCATTGCCTGTCCGAGGGGGTCGGCATCGTGGAGGCCCTCGCCCTCGTCGCTGAGACGGGCAGCCTACTGCTCGCGCTGACAGAGGAGACGACGCCGTGGAGCACGGCGCTCCTGCCGCCGGTGCAGATAGCTCTGGCGCGGGCGAGCTCCCTCGTCAGCTCACTGGAAGAGGGGCTCTGGAGGGCGTCGGAGGCGGGCGCCCCGCATGTCATCCTCGTCGCGGGACCCAGTCGCACCGCCGACGTGGAGAAGACACTCGTGGTGCCCGCCCACGGGCCGCGAGAGCTGCACCTTGTCGTGCTACTCGACTGATCCGTCGGCCAGCTTCACCAGGCAGGCGCCCGAGGGGCCGAGCGTGATCGACGCCGGTGCCGCACTCCCGTCGGAGTAGCCCTGAGGGGCGAGGACGACCGCGGCGATCGTCGGAGACGCCATCCCGAGGCCCGGGGCGCGCAGCGGGAACTCCAGCGTTCCAGATCCGACGTTGACGGCCATCAGGTAGGTCCCCGAGTGCTCCGTCTCAAGTAAGGCAGCGTGCACGGAGTCAAAGGCGGTGTCGATCTGACGCGTCAGGATCGTGTCGGCCAACACGGGGCTGACCTGCGCCCTGATCTCGCGCGCGAGCCGCTTGCACTCGTCCCAGAGCGCCTGGCTGCGGGGCCGGTAGACAAAGTACATGATGCCGCGCATATCGTGGATCAGGGCGAGGTAGACCATGGCGCGCTCTTCGCCCGGAGTGGGCTCGCGGGGCCACCACTCGATGGCGCCGAAGGCCTGCAGCCAGAGCCACTGCGGCTTACGCCAGCGCCCGACCTCATTGAGCCGCTCGGCCCAGGTGGCGACGGTCGGAACGCCCAGGTCGGGCACGGGGTAGTGGTCTACCGAGAACACGTCGCAAGCCGGCTGAGCCTGGCGGGCGTAGTCCATCGAGTAGTCCCAGAAGGTGGCCTCGTTGATCCAGACGGGATGGTAGGGATCGAGCCGGCGCACCAGGTTGGCGATGCGCAGCAGCTTCTCGGGTGTCGCGCGCGGCCCGGGCTCGTCGACGGTGTCCCAAGCGAGGAGCGCCGGATGGTCCATGAACGTCTCGACCAGCTTCTTCACGGCCTCCTCGTCATGCACGCAGTTGTTGTCATTCAGCTTCATCGGCAGATGGAACATCACGCGCATCCCGCGCGCCCACGCGGAATCGAGGAAGCTCCTTAGGGAGGCGAGCGACTCGTCGGTCACGTTGCCGGTCGCGTACACGGCCCCGGTCGGCTCGTGCCATCGCTTCTGCATGACGGCGTTGAACTCACCGTCGGCGACGGCGGGTATGTTCTCCTCTGCGAGCCACCCGGGGGCCACGACCACCATCGGGGCCCCACCAACTACGAGCGTGCGGCGCAGGTAGTCCACCTTGACCTCGTTCTGGCGCGGCGGCCGGATAACGAGTTTCGCCGCTCCGACCTCCCGCTGACCCGCCTTCACCCTGCAGACGGACACACGGTCTGCCCCGGCAGGAGGCAGGGACACACTGAGGAAGCCGATGCCGCGCCGGTCGATCGAGACTCGCCCCAGGGGCCGCTGCTGAACGGCAGGCGCAGACTCCGTCTCCGGCGCGGGCGGCGCTCCCGCCGTGGGGGCGACCGGCACCTCCTCCGTGACCTCCAGGGGGGTCGGCTCAGCGCAATGGGAGATGATGACGAGCCGGGCGAACTGCTCGGTGGTGTAGTAGCTCCGCTCGAAGAACACCTCGTACGGTGGAGGAATGCGGACGTTCCTCGCCGTGCGGCGCGCGAGCAGCTTGCCCGTCGCAGACTCTGATACCGCGACCGCGACCGTCGCGCGCGTTTGCTCGGGCAGGTCGACCGGCGAGGCCACGAAACACACCGCGTCTCCGTCTCTGCTCGTAACGGTTGGCACGGCTTCACCGCCGGCGGTCACTTCGGCCGACAGGTCGGCCCCGTCGGCGGCGCGCACCCGGAGCACCCCCTGTATCTCAGGGGCGTCCGGTCCGTGAGTGACCTCCATGGACAGCGGCCCCGACCCGTAGCTTTCGAGTGTGCGCGGGTCGAGGCCGCTGAGGGACACGAACACTTCGGCAGTGTGGAGCGACGCCCCGGGGAACGAATAGGCGGACCACTCGCCGGACGCGGCGCGATAACGGGCCAGGTTCAGCCTGATGGTCTTCGGCGTGTCGAGGGGCAGGCCGATCTCGCCGAAGGGTATCCGCATCTCGGCCGACCAGCGTCCCTGCCCCGGAGCCGCCCGGGCCTCCAGCCCGCTCTCGAACTCGTCGCCCTGCCCTGCCGAGGCGTAGGTCCGGCCCTGTACGTCTACGGCGTACTGACGGTAGCCAGCGCCGTCGGGCTGCCCGCTCACGAACACCTCGACGTGATCGGACTGGAACAGGCCGGCCCCCACGAGTGGCTTCAGGCCCTCCTGGCACACGAAGCCTACGTACACCGCGTCCTCGTCGAACATCACCCTGGCGCGCGTCATCGTCTCGGAGTCATGGTTGTGCGAGAGGGTTCGGAACGCCTCGGCAGGCGTCGCGCGCTGCCATTCGCGCTCGTCGAGCACGCCGTCGATCATCACCGGACGCAGCGTGCGGTGAGCCATGATGTCCGGGCGCGTCGGCGCGGTCGGCGGAGGGTCGTCGCCCGGCCTGGGGCCGTAGTCCGATGGCCTCTCGCCCGACTCGAGCTGCAGCCCGTCGATCAGCAGCGACCCGACTCCCTCCGCGAGCACCACCACGCGGTTCCGGACCGTCGAGCCCGGCCTGAACGGCGGCGAGACGATCACGTACCGCTGCCACTCAGTGCCGACCTTGACAGCCTTCAAGACGGAGTTGCTATCGACCTCGCACTCCTCGGGGGCCTTCGTCCGGTCGAAGCCGCCGTAGATGCCGATGCGCACCGGGTAGGCCGGTCGATCGGCGCGCAAGTAGACCGAGAACACGCACGGGCGCGACTTGTCCGGCACGCTCATGTACGGGTAGTCGAGCGCGGCCTTGCTAGTCGCTCGGGTGTTAGTGAGGCGGACGCAGCGCGAGTGGAATCGCGCGCCCGAGTCCTCGACAGCGTAGGAAACACCGAAGTTGCGCTCGCGGAAGTCGCTCCACGCCTCGCCCGGCCGCCAATAGTCGGGGATCCCCGGCGCGGTGCAGACTTCGAGCGAGGAGTTGTGAAGAAGGTTCGCGGGGTTAGCCTCGGGCGCTTCGGCAGTCCAGTGTGGCTGATCGGGCTGGCGGGCCGCGACGAGTGCGGGCGCCTGCCGGGCAACCGTGCCGCTCGACGGCAGCAGTCCCAGAAGGGATGCCGCGACGAGCAGCAGGCCCGCGAGCTTGAGGCGCTCGCGCCACGAGCGGGTACCGGTTGAGCGCGGGGCGTTTGCGGGTATCATCGGTGTAGAGATAGGCGGCCCGAGCGTGCTTCCCTTCACGGTTCGCCTCAGGCCACCACCTCGATCTCACCCGCCCCGATGCCCGGCAGGTCGCCTATTGCCGCGGCGGCGACACCGGCGTCGGCCAGCGCGGCCAGGAGACCCGCGCACGCGGCCGCCGGAAGCGCGAACAGAAGGCCGCCCGACGTCTGTGGATCGCACAGCAGCATCCGGCGGTGCCCCGGCAGGCTGTCGGGCCACTTCACGAGGCTGCCGAGCGACGCTTGGTTGCGGTACGCGCCGCCGGGGAACAGGTCGTGGACGGCCAGCTCTTCGACGCCGTCAATGAACGGAACCGAGCCCGCGCGCACGATAGCGCGAACGCCGCTCGCGGCGGCCATCTCACGCAGGTGCCCCAGCAGGCCGAAGCCGGTCACATCCGTGCAGGCGCTGACGGGGAAGCGCTCCGTGACCTCGGCGGCGGCGCGGTTGAGAGTCGTCATCACGCGCACAGCGCGCTCCAGCACCTCCAGCGGGGCCTTGTCATTCTTGGCCGCCGTTGTGATGAGCCCGCTGCCGAGTGGCTTCGTGAGCACGAGCGCGTCGCCCGGGCGCGCGCCGGCGTTCGTGAGTACCTTCTCGGGCCTCACGACCCCGGTGACCGTGAGGCCGTACTTCGGCTCATCGTCGCTGAGCGTGTGCCCCCCGATGACCGGCGCGCCGGCCTCGAGCATCTTCTCCGCCCCGCCCCGGAGTATGTCGCACAGCACCTCCAGCGGCAGGCGGTCTCTCGGGAAGCACACGACGTTGAGCGCGTACAGCGGGCGGGCGCCCATCGCGTAGATGTCGCTCACGGCGTTCGCCGCGGCGACGGCGCCGAAGGTGTACGGGTCATCCACGACCGGAGTGATGATGTCGACGGTCTGTACGAGCGCGGTTTCCGCCGAGAGGCGGTACACGCCGCAGTCGTCGGCAGTCGCAGTGCCGACGAGGACGTTGGGGTCCATTGTCTGCGGCAAGCCGGACAGGACCTGTCCGAGGTCCGATGGACCGAGCTTAGCCGCTCACCCGGCTGCGCTCGCGAGCGAGGTGAGCCGGATGCGCTCCTCGTCAGCCACGCGCGACCTCCCTTCGGGGCAACTCGTGTGATGATAGCGGCTCCGCGAGAGGCCGGCAACGGGTGGAGGAGGAGGCCCCGGGCCTCTTCCTCTTGACGCGAGCGCATCCGCCCGGCACCGACCTCACCCCCCGGCCCTTCGACTAGCTCAGGGCCGTTCCCCCTCTCCGCTAGCGGAGAGGGGGTGCTCGCTTGCACAGCCAGCGACCGGGGGGTGAGGTTGCGCGGGCACCGCAAGGTTGGAATGGAGCGGCCCTGGAGCAGCCCGAGCACAAGCCGTCAGCCTGGGTGTCGGTTAGTGCCAGACACCGGCCGCTGGTGGATGTACGCCGCGGCCGCGATGCACGGCAGACAGCCCATCGCCGTCATGACCAGGCCCGAGTCGTTCACGAGGCCGGCGAATACCGAAGTGATCCCGCCGGCCAGGATGTAGGCAATGGGCGGGCCGTGCTCCGAATGGTCACCATCGGCCCAGACCCAGGGCAGCAGCAAGCCCGCGGCTCCCGTCGGCACCCACCATAAGCGGTTGCTGAACCGGTCCTTCACAAGGTCGACCTTGCCCTTCAGCGTCCGCCCCAGCCACTCCCAGTTGCCGCCAAGCACGTCCTTCAGGGCGATGCCCAGGTGAGTCGTCGGATCGTGGTGGGTCTTGATGTCCAACATCCCCGCTGCCAGGACCGCCAACGCGCCGATGACCGGAGCCGCGAGCAGGAAGAGCGGAAGCAGGCGCCTGTTCCGAAGGGCCAGGCCGATGGCGAGCGTCGTCGCGAACCCCGCCGTCAGCAAGCCGCCCGTGTTGGCGCCGAGCATCGGCGCCCCGATCGCGACCACCGGAACGAACGTCAGTGCCCATGCCCAGCGCCGAGCCCGACCTCGCGACAGCGTGCCCGCAAGCAGCAGCGTGGACACAATCGTCATTATGGACAGCGTGTTCCCCACCCCGTAGAGCCTGCTATCCTGCGACAGGCAGTAGCCGAGGAAGCTGAAAGTCGCAAGATCTCCGCCGAGTAGCTGGTCGACCACGACCGTCAAGGGCACCACCGCCAACGCAGCGACGATGCACGCCATCTCGGGCACGAACTGCACAAGCGCCGCTGCGATCATGAGGGCCATAGCCAGCGCCCAGCGGACGACATGCCACGGGTCGGCGGGGGTGAGGACCGACGAGAAGATGAGAATCGGCGCGGGGGCGATAGCCAGCGCCAGCGCCAGCGCCCTGATGAGCCCCCTGCACCAACTGTCCGGGCCGAACCACCAGAACACCACCGCCGCGATTGCAACTACGAGCGACGCACCTACGAGCAGATCGAAGACCGCGGTGCGACCCTCGCCGGACCGCAGGACCCGGGCTTGAAGAGTCCGGAGATAGGCCAGGTTCCCCTCTCGCCTCGGCTCTCTGAGGACTGGCGCTCTGCCCTCCATGTCGGTCGAGGGCTCCACGCCTAGCGCGGCCAGGACCGCCGGGCACACATCAGTGATGCGGATGACGCCGAGCCTGCGCGTAGTCGGCGACTCCAGCAGCCCGGGCCTGCCGTCGTAGCGCAGGAACAAAGCCAGCCGCTCCGTCGCCCAGACGCTCCCGCGCGGAGGCATAGTGAGCACGAACAGCGTGCCACCCGACGCATCGACCGCGCGTCGTGCGAGCCTGAGTAGCGGGTCCAGATCGGATGGCGGGAGCCCCACAACCCGGAACGCTCGGCCCGTGCCGTACCACGGCGTTGAGACGGCGGCGGCGAGCTCGGCTTCGAGGCGTTCGCGCGCTATGAAGTCCGCCGTACGGTTGTCCGTCAGGGCCACAAGCCCAGGGTCGAGGCCGTAGTCTCCGGGCTCGTCGTCGAAGAAGCTGCAGGCCGCCACGTCCCAGCCGGCGCGCGTGAGCTCGTCCGCGAGGCGCCCGTAGGGCTCACCGGGGTCCAGGCCGCTGTAGAGGTAGAGATCGCGGCCGCCCAGGTCGTCATACCCAACGCGCTCCCGCCATGAGGTGCCGTGCAGAAGCCGCCTGCCAGTAGCCGCGGCGATCAGACACGCACGGGTGTCGATGTAGTGGATCTGTTCGGTGCTGTGGTCGATCCGGCCCCCGCTGTACCAGTCACTCCTGGTCCGGCAATGCACGGCCGCACAGGCTGAGACGTCGATCAGCCGCGCCAACTCCGGCTGGCCGCCAGCCGCGATGCTCCCGAGAGACACATCATCGACCACAACCAGCAGCGCAGGCCCCGGGCCTGTGGCGCAGAGGCTCAGTGTGCACAGCCAGAGCGCCGTCATCCCCTGTCCTCCGCCAGCTCGGTGTACAGCTCGGAGAGGCGCGCCACGGCCGTGTCGAATGAGAACCGCCTCAGAACGTTGGCCTTCCTGCGGCTGAAGTCGTCCGCGATGATGTCATACTCATTCAGGTCGCCGTCGGAGATGTCGTACCCGGTCGGCGAGGGGCGGGCCCATAGCGGGAGCTCGTTACTGTCGCGTTGTCGCCTCGCCAGGAACCCGCGCAAGGGGCTGACCGACTGGCCCGTCCTGTTGAGGACCTTGAGGAAATGCCCCGTGAGGCCCGGCTCGTCGCCCTCGGTGACCCAGGTTACCTGCACCTCGCCGTCGAGCACCTCCCGGTGCTCGGGGCAGTCGGACGCGATGATCGGCGTCCGACACGCCGCCGCCTCGACCAACTCCCAGGGGAACGATCTGGGGCGGCCCGGGAAGACAACCGCGCTCAGCGTCGACAGTACGCGCGCCAGGCCGTGGCTCGCCGGTACGAAGCGGAACCTGCCCAGAACGCCAAGCTGATGCGCCAGTCCCTCGAGGTACCCGACGTGATCGCCGCTGCCCATCACGACGTAGTCGCAGAAGGGTATCACTCTGAGCGCCTCCGCAGCCGCCCGCACGAACCCCTCACCACCCGATGACGGGCCCGAGAGATCGCCCGCCATCCCGATGTGAAGAGTCATCGGGTCAAGCCCCAGTTCGCGCGCGACCCTCTCCGGCACCGGGGAGCCGTCAAGGTCGCGTTTGTCCACCCCCCAGGGCAGCACCTCGACCGGCCGGGCGAAAAACGCCTCTATCGGGGCCTTGAATGAGCCGAGCGGCACCACGATCCTCGCGGCGCCCCGGGCCGACGACGGCTTCACGGAAGCGGCCGTGGGGATCTCGTACACCGACGCGATCAGGCTCGCCCGAAGCAGACGCGCGGCCGTCCACGCGGTGCGCAGGGAGCCGGGTCCATGGGCGTGCACGACGCGAGCACCGATCCGCCGGCCCGCGTTGCGGCACAGCAGTGCGACCCGCATCGCCGCCGGCAGCCCGGAGCCCATCTCGTCGAGGCGCGTCACCACTACGCCAGCGCGGGCGGCCTGGCGCTCGACGAGTTGGTGCGGCGGGCAGACGATCGCACTGGGGTGGCAGAACGGGTCGCGCGCCAGCGCCGGCACGAGCCTGCTGAGGAACCGCCGGGTCCGGGCGCTCTCTTTCACGTCGATGTGGAGCACGCCCGGCGGGAAGGCCCTCCGGGGGCCCGTTGCGGTCGCTGCGCTATCGTCTCTGGCCTTGTCAGGCATCCGGTCTACCGTGTGCCTCCGCCGTGGCCGATCCTGGGCTCCGGTGCCGCGGGTGCGCCGGTGCGCCGAACCCTCGCGCGCTCAAGGGTGTTCTGACTCTCGGTTCTACACTCCGGCAATGAGGCTGTTATCAATGTCCGCTGCCAGCCCATCGACAGCGCTCGCGCACCCACGAAACCGGCTCAACGACCTCCCGAGCGGCGAGTGGCTACGGCGCACGAAGAGCTTCTGGCTCTCGGCGCCGAGGTCGGTCGAGGCGTCGTCGGTCGCCGACCTGGCCGCTGCGTTCACCGCGTGGCTGAGGGAGAAGGCCGGTGACGAGGAGACCGAGCGCCTCCTCGGCCAGCTCTCGGAGAGCTTTGCCTACAGTATCGCACCCCCGCGGGACCTGCTCAAGAGCAAGCACCCGGCGACATTCTCCGAGGTCGACATCGAGCGGCTGATAACCCTCTTCACGAAGTCGGGCGAGGTCGTGCTCGATCCGTTCGCCGGCGTGGGCTCGAGTCTCATCGCCGCCCTGCGGACAGACCGGCGCGGGGTGGGCATCGAGCTGTCGCCTGAATGGGCGCAGATAGCGAGGGAGCGCCTGAAGATCGAGGCGGAGCGTCTGCGAGCTGAGGCGGATGACACGGGTCAGATCCTCGTCGGGGACAGCGGGTCAGTGCTTGCCGAGTTCCCCGCCGAGTCGGTCGACTACGTCGTCACCTCACCGCCGTACTGGGCGATCCTCAGCAAGCCGGCCGGCATGAAAATGCAGGCCGAGCGCATCTCACGCGGCCTCGCGACCGACTACGGCGTGGAGTCCGCCGACCTGGGCAAGGTGGAGGACTACCACGAGTTCATCGCGCGGCTCGCGGACGTGCTAGGCGAGTGTGCCAGGTTAGTCCGTCAAGGTCGGTACATGTCGGTGATCGTCTCCGACTTCCGCCACGGCGAGCGCTTCTACCTGTTCCACTCAGACCTAACGCGAGCGGTGGAGGCGAGGGGCTGCGTCCTCTGCGGTCTCACCGTGCTCGCCCAGGACAACAAGACTCTGTACCCCTATGGCATCCCGTACGCCTTCGTGAGCAACGTCCACCACCAGTACATCCTCACATTCCGCAAGCCCAGGCCCAAGCGCGTCGCGAAGCCGAGACCAATGGATCCGAGCCGTGCGTGAGAGGTGGACATGATGCCGTCGCCGCTGCCCCTGCCCCCCATGCAACTCGGCGACCATGTCCTTGAGTGGGGCACGCGGACGTTCGTGATGGGCATCATCAACACGACCCCGGACTCGTTCTCGGGCGATGGGCTGGCCGGCTCGGTGGAGGCGGCAGTGGCCCAGGCCGAGCGGATGATCCGCGAGGGCGCGGACATTCTGGATGTCGGCGGCGAGTCCACCCGCCCGGGCGCTGAGCCCGTTCCCGAGGATGAGGAGTTGCGCCGAACCGCGCCTGTCGTCGCCGCCATGTCGCGGCTGGGCGTGCCAGTGTCCATCGACACCCGGAGGGCCGCCGTGGCCGACGCCGCGCTGTCTGCCGGCGCGAGCCTCATCAACGACGTAACCGCGCTGTCGGAGGAACCGGACATGGTATCCGTCGCCCTACGGCACGAGGCGGGGATTTGTCTGATGCACATGCGAGGCGAGCCGCGCACGATGCAGGACGCTCCCGAGTACGACGACGTCGTCCGTGGGGTGGCGGACTACCTCCGGCAGCGGGCGGAGGTGTTGGCCGATGCCGGCATTCCATACCAGCGGATGCTCGTGGACCCCGGAATAGGGTTCGGAAAAACCCTGGACCACAACCTCGACCTCATGAACAACCTGGACGTGATCCGAGAGCGGTGCAAGCTCCCGGTGCTGGTGGGACCGTCGCGGAAGTCGTTCATAGGACGGGTGCTTGACTTGCCGGTAGAGCAGCGCATCTTCGGCACCGCCGCCGCGGTCGCCGTCGCCGTCGCGCGCGGAGCGGATGTCGTGCGCGTCCACGACGTCGCTGAGATCGCGCAGACCGCTAGGCTGGCGGACGCGATCGTGCGGCGCTAGGCTACTCGTGCAGTCCGTCTACGAACTCGATGACGGCCTCTTTGTCCCTGGGGCTTATCCGCTCGAAGTAGAGCGCCATGCAGTGGCGGGGCGGGCCGCTTTCCTGCTCTACGGGGTCGTGCCGGACAACCACCGCGACGGCCTCGACTTCCTCGATCCCCTCGGCCTCATCAGGGCCGATGATGGGAAGCAAGAGGAGGACCCTGTAGCGGCTGAACAGCGGCAGAGGGTCGTCGAGCAGCACGTAGGCGCCCGAGCCACTCAGGTTCTGCGTGCTCGCCGCGATGAGGTCGCCGGTATCGGGAGACGACAGCGACATCCCGACCTCGGCATCCACGCGCTTCTCCCTGCGGCGCTCGCCCGTGCGCGATCGTCTTGCCGAGTTCATCGCAACCCCCGTCTGGGTGCCGTTGTACTCTCTACCGGCCCATCATGCTGCCCCGTGGGCCGGCGAAGGTCAAGTGTCCAGCAGCTTCGGACACAGGTCGCTCACGACGCAGATGTCGCACCGAGGCTTCCGCGCGTGGCAGACGCGCCGGCCGTGGAAGATCATGGAGTCCCCGGCCGCGATCCACCGGCTGCGCGGCAAGATGGCGAGCAGGTCCTCCTCGATCTTCTCCGCCAGCGCCTCCTCCGTCAGGCCCATTCGCCGGGAGAGTCGCGCCACGTGCGTATCGACCACGACGCCCGACGCGATCCCGAATGCCTGCGTCAGCACGACATTGGCCGTCTTCCGGGCCACGCGGGGCAGCGACAGGAGCTCTTCCATCGTGCGCGGCACTTCGCCGCCGAACCGCTCGACAATCTCGCGGCTCGCCTCCTTCACGGCGTAGGCCTTCTGCCGGAAGAAGCCCGTGGGGCGCAGCCTCTCCTCGAGCACCGACAGGTCCTCGGCCGCGAACGCCTCCGGCCGGCGGTAGTCGCGGAACAGTGTGCTCGTGACCTCGTTGACCTTCACATCGGTGCACTGGGCAGAGAGGATCGTCGCTATGAGCAGCTCGAACGGCGTGCCGTACACAAGCTCGGTGGCCGCGTCCGGGTACTCCTTTGCGAGCCGCCGCACGATGTTGCGCGCGCGCTTCTTGCGGTCCTCGAATGTCTCGGCGGCCAAGGGCTTGTACCTCTCCCCTCTCCCCGGCCCTCTCCCCGAGGGCGGGGAGAGGGAGCGGAGCGGGGTAGCCGCAGGCTTAAGCCTGCGGCTCCAAGCACTAAGTCGCCGGCGACCAAGCCGGCTGGGCATCCATGTCGATGTGCGTGGTGATCTGCAGCTTGCCTGAGCCGTCGGCGTTCATGACCCAGATGTCCTGCACCTGCTCGCGCCCGAAGCGCTCATAGGCGATCTTCGTGCCATCGGGTGACCACGACGGATGATGGTGACCCCAGCCGTCCGTCGTCAGCCGCTGCTGGTCGCCGCCGGTTACGTCCATCGTGTAGATGTCGCGGTCGCCGCTGGGCTGCTGCAGGACGTACGCGATCCGCGTCCCGTCAGGGCTGAACTCGGGCGCGAGCGATGCCCAGTGCTGTGTCGAGTGCGTTATCTGCCGCACGTTCGACCCGTCGGCGTTCATGATGAAGATGTCCGGCGTGTTACTCGTGCGGTTTGAGCTGAACACGATCTCGGACCCGTCCGGCGACCACTTCGGCGAGCTGTCCGCGGCCGGGTCGTTCGTCAGCCGCTGCACGTCATCCCCGTTGATGCCCATGGTGTAGATCTCGAAGTTCGGGTCTTCTCTGTCGGAGATGAAGGCGATCCGGTCGTTGACGGACCATGATGGCCCGAAGTTCGAGCCTTGGCGACCGGTCATTCGGTAGTAGTAGGCGACCTGGCCGTTCTGGTCGATGAGCGTGTTGTTGTGAACGGAGGCTCGTAACAGGTCAGCGGAAGTCACCCAGCTCGACGAGAAGACGATGTTGTCCCCGTCGGGCGACCAGGCCGGAGTCTGGTCGTGCGCGCCCGTGGCCGTGAGCCTGATCGGGTTGCCACCGGCGGAGTTGACCGCCCAGATCTCCGCGCTGCCCGTGCGCACGGAGACGAAGAGGATCAGATCCCGCGTGCTGCCTAGTATCCCGCCATTCGGCTGCCCGATCACCGTGTCGATGCTGTAGTTGCCGCCGTCGCCGCCGCAGCCGACCGCGACGGCGCCCATGACCACCACCGCGGCCACCCCGAACGCGGTGAGCGTTTCTCGCCTGTTCATGCTTCCGCAGTCCTTTCTCTACCGGCCGGCCGCGCGTGTCACGGCCGAGCGAATGGCGGCCAGGTTCGCGACCGGCGCGTCGGTGGGTACCGCACAGCCACAGGCCACTATCATGCGGCGCCCCCCGAGCTGCGCGATGGCGTCCTCGACCTGGCCGGCAATATCCGCAGGGCTCACCGCGCCTGCCGTTACCTCATCGATGCCGCCTGCGAGGCACGCATCAGGGCGGAGCCTCCGGCCCGATGTGAGGCTGACGTCCGTCGTCCTGTCGCTCCAGTTCACAGCTTGTGCCGGGCACCCCGCTAACAGGGCGAAATGAAGCTCCCCTGCTCCGTGGATGTGAAGCACGTTCAGTGACGCTTTCGAGACCGCCGCGTCCATCACCTTGACGTTGAGCGGCAGGATCTCGCGCTCGTACACGTCGGCCGGCAGCACGGAGGCGCTCGCGGCGCCACAGGCAAGAAAGATCCCGTCCACAACGTTCAGGCAGCAGTCGGCCCACCGGACAAGCGACTCGGTGACCGACGCGAGGCCGGCCCGCGCGGCTTCAGGTTCCTGCTCGAGGTACTCAATGAGCTTGCGTCCGGTGATCTTCTGCGCGTATGCGAATGAGTCGAACACGGTGTCGACCATCGGACGATCGTCGCCGAGACGCTCCTTGATCGCCTTCAGCGCGGCGAGCTGCTTGCCGAAGTGACCGGCGGTCGGGTCGATAAGCGGCAGCTCAGCGAATGCCTCCGCCGTGTCCACCTCGAGCGCCCCGCCGGGAAGATCGAACGGTGGGTCGTGCATCACCTTGAGCATGTCGACGTCGAACCGCAGGGCAAACTCGACCTCGTTCCTGATGAACGCTTCATCCGCCCGGTCTCCGCCCGGGAAGTGGTACCAGAAGCTGTATGGCACGCGGTCGACGTCCGCACCAACGACCGCGGCGAGCACGCGTTCCCTCTTCGTCATCAAGACTCACTCCTGACAAGGAAGTTTCCGCTGAGCCCACGCCTATGCCTGCTCCCGCAGGTTCAGACGGCCGGGACAGGAACAAGGTCCCTGACAGGGAGGCGACAATGTGGAGCAGCTCGGCAAGCGGGAGGTAATGGCCGAGGGGGTGTTCCTCCGCCTCGTGCGTCGCGAAGTCCCAGGCGGACATTGGGAGTACGTGGAGCGACAAGGGGTGGACTGTGCGGTGGTTGTCCTCGCACTGACCGACGATGGGCGGGTCCCCCTGGTGCGGCAGTTCCGGCCGCCGGTCGGCCGCGAGGTGTGGGAGCTGCCGGCCGGGCTCGTCGACCGGGACGAGCCCCTCGCAGTAACGGCCGTGCGCGAGCTGGAGGAGGAGTGCGGGTACACCGCCGAGCGAGTCGAGCACCTTCTGACGACGCCGGCGGCTCAGGCTTCGGCGGGGCTCCTGCTCGAGTTCTACTACGTCACCGGCCTGCGCAATGTGACCAAGCCTCCGGGGGACGAGAAGTTCCCACTGCACTGCGAGCTGGTCCCCCTTCCGGACCTGACGGGCTTCCTGCTGGCGCGCTCCGCAGCCGGGGAGCTCGTGGACGCCCGCGTCTACGCGGCACTGCATGTGGCCGTCGCGACGGGCAGGATCGCCGCGAGTTGGCGAGACCATGGGCTGAAGCCCATTGTCTAGGTTGAGGGCTCAGGCCCCGTGTTGAACCAACGACGAAGCGGAGGAACGCGGACCAATGAGCAAGCGCCCGAGTGTGGTTGTCGAGGCCGGGTACCATTCCCGGCGCAACGTGGTGTGCTCCCTGCAGCTTCCCGCAGGTGTCGAGCTGCCGCCGACCCTCTGGCTCGTGGCCGGTCGCGCGTGGACTCCCGGCCAGGTCGTGAAGACGCCGGACGGATCGTACCTGAGCTTCCTCCTGGGTACGCTGAACGCTGGTCGGGAGAGGGAGCTCACTGTTGACCTAGGCGATGCTGACGAGGACGTTGTCGCGCTCAGGGATGCCGATGGGCGTATCGACGTGTCCATCGACGACGATCCGCTGACGAGCTACCACTACTCGGAGGAAGTCGCCAGGCCGTACCTCTACCCGGTCCTCGGGCCAAGCGGCGTCCCGCTCACGCGCACGATCGAGAAGAGCGGAACGCCGGGGTACGACCACCCTCACCATCGCTCGGTCTGGATCTCACACGGCCTGGTGAATGGCACGGACAACTGGTCCGAAGACCCCGGGCACGGGCGAACGGTGCACCGCGAGTTCGTCTCCGTCGAGAGCGGGCCGGTGACGGGTGTGATCGTCGAGAAGTGCGACTGGGTGACGGCCTCCGGCGCGCGCATCATGGGCGACTGCCGCGTGATCCGTTTCTACGATCTGCCCGAGGGCGCGCAGTGCATCGACTTCTGCTACACCCTCTCGGCCGGCGACGAGCCCGTCCTCTTCGGCGACACGAAGGAGGGCGGGATGCTGTCCGTGCGGGTCAACCCGCAGATCAACGCGCCGGGCGGAATCATCGAGAACAGCTTCGGCGGCATCGACGAGGGTGAGACATGGGGCAAGCGCGCCCACTGGTGCGACTACTCGGGCTACATCGATAGTGTGCCGGCGGGGATCGCGATCTTCGACCACCCCGCTAACTTCGGCCACCCGGTGTACTGGCATGCCCGCAACTACGGGCTCATGACCGCCAACCCGTTCGGAGTGTCCCACTTTGAGCCAGGCTCCGGGAAGCGCGGCGACTGGGTGCTCGGCGCGAACAGCGAGGTGACGTTCCGCTACCGCCTGTACATCCACGAAGGGGATGTACGCAAGGGTCGTGTCGCGGAAGCTTATCGCGACTACGTGAGCCCGCCCGTGTGTGAGTGGGTGGAGTAGCAATGAGTGCTTCGGACGGGCCGCATGGGGGGAACCGGCCGAAGGCCGGTGGGCCCCCAACCGGCCCCAACCAGACAGCCGAGTATCCCAACAGGAAGCACCCGTTCCGCCTGGCGCTTCAGGCGTATCGCGTGCCTGGGGCCGTCGTGTTCATAACCGCCTCGGCGCGGCCTGGCGTGAGCCTGCTCGCGGAGGGCGTCCCCGACCGCGTCCTGGGGGCCATGTTGGACGTTGGACGCAGGCATGGCGTCAAGGTCCATGCATACTGTCTCATGCCCGATCACCTGCACGTGGTTTGCTCAGTCGCTGAGCACCGCGGGGACATCGCTCTCTGGCTACGTCGGTTCAAGAGCGCGGCCTCCCGCCGCTGCGGGCATGCTCTGTGGCACAGGAGCTACTTCGACCGCCATGCCAGAGCAGGGGATGATGTGGTGCAGATGGTTGAGTACACGTTGGCGAACCCCGAGCGGAAGGGGCTCTGCCAAGTGTGGACAGACTGGCCCTGGAGTTGGTCGGAGTGGCACACATGCGATCTCCGAGAGGGCCGGTTGGGGGCCCACCGTCGGCCTACGGCGTCCGGTTCCCCCCATGCGGCCCGTCCGGGATGCGCGGAGAGGTGATCGCCAATGCAGTCCCACTCAGCCTACGACTCGCTCGCGGCGGACTACGACGTCATCATCGACTGGCCGTCGAGGCTCGCGCGCGAGGGACCGTTCATTGAGCGTCTGGTCGAACGGATCGGCGCGCGCACGGTGCTCGACGTCGGCGGAGGCACGGGCCATCACGCCCGCATGCTTCACGAGTGGGGCCTCGAGGTCACCATCGCCGACCCGAGTCTCGCGACACTCGATGCTGTGCGAGGCGACCTGCCGCCAGACATCCGTCTGGAGCCGGTCGGCTTCGACGGCCTCGCGCCGCTCGGGCGCTTCGATCTCGTCGTCTGCCTGGGCAACACGATCCCTCACGTTGCCGGCCTGGAGGAGTTCCGCGCAGCGCTCGGGGCGCTCTACGGCGCCGTCGGCCCGGGCGGGGCGCTCCTCGTGCACCAGATCAACTACGAGCCGATCCTCGCCGACTTCGACCGCGAGCGCTTCATGCCGGCACGAGGTGCCACCGGCAAGTTCCTGCTGCGGTTCTTCGAGAAGGCCGGCGAGCGGCTGCGATTCGTCATCATGCGGGTTACAGGCGAGGCAGGAGAGTACCAGACCGAGTTCATGGCGACCTATCACACCGTCATCGGTGCCGGGGACTACCGCGAGGCGCTCGTGGCGCTCGGAGCGCCGGAGCCCGAGCTCCTCGGTGGCTGGGGACGCGCGCGGTTCGTCCCGGAGGAGTCCGACGTGCTGATCGTCGCAGTGCGGCGCCCGTAGAGGCGCAAAGGCGCTCAGCGCACGGCTGTCGAACCCGCCCCTCGCAGGCGAGACGGCTGCGCCACAGGACGGGAGGCGCCCAGTGAGCCCCGCATCGCGCAGGCTGACAGCCTGCGTCATCCTAGCCTTCGGATGTGTGTCCACCATGAACGCTCTTGCGAGCTCGGTTTCGCCCGAGTATGACCCCGCCAAGGTCCGCGTGTTGCCCCGGGCCGACATGCGCCTGCTGCCCTTCAGCCTCCGCCAGGTACGCCTGATGGACGGCCCGTTCAAGGACGCGATGGACCGGGACGTGCACTACCTGCTGTCCCTCGAGCCGGACCGGCTCCTCCATCGCTTCCGGCTATACGCGGGCCTCGAGCCGAAGGCCCCGATCTATGGCGGCTGGGAGACGGGAGGTGTGTCGGGTCACACACTTGGGCACTACCTGTCGGCGTGCTCGATGGGCTACGCGGCCACCGGCGACGGGCGGCTCCGGGAGCGGGTCGAGTACATCGTGGGCGAGCTCGCGCTCTGCCAGAGCAAGCATCCCGATGGGTACGTCGGGGCGATCCCCGAGGCGGACCGCATCTTCCGCGAGGTGTCGGAGGGGATCATCCACTCCCAGGGCTTCGACCTGAACGGCGGCTGGGTGCCTTGGTACACGCTGCACAAGCTCTTCGCGGGGCTCATCGACTCGTACCTGTACTGCGACAACCGCGAGGCGCTCAGCATCGCCAAGACGCTCGGCGACTGGGCGATCCGCACCACGTTCAGCCTGACCAACGATCAGTGGCAGACGATGCTCGCGTGCGAGCACGGCGGCATGAACGAGGCGATGGCGAACCTGTACGCCATCACGGGCCAGCGGAAGTACCTCGACCTCGCGCGCAAGTTCCACCACAAGAGGGTGCTCGGGCCGCTAGAGCTGCGCGAGGACCGGCTGGCGGGCCTGCACGGCAACACGCAGATCCCGAAGGTCATTGGCAACGCGCGCGAGTACGAGCTCACTGGTGAGCAGGGCTACCGGACCATTGCATCGTTCTTCTGGGACCGTGTCGTGAACCACCACTCGTACGTGATCGGCGGGCACAGCCTCGGGGAGCACTTCGGCCAGCCCGACAAGCTGAACGACAGGCTGGGCACCACCACGGCCGAGACCTGCAACACTTACAACATGCTCAAGCTCACGAAGCACCTGATATGCCTGGACCCGCGCCCGGAGAGGGCTGACTTCTACGAGCGGGCGCTCTACAACCAGATCCTTGCCTCCCAAGACCCCGACAGCGGCATGATGTGTTACTACGTGCCGCTCCAGCCGGGGTACTTCAAGCCCTACAGCACTCCCTTCGACTCGTTCTGGTGCTGCGTGGGAACCGGCATCGAGAACCACGTGCGCTACGGGGAGAGCATCTACTTCCAGGACGCCGAGGGGCTCTACGTCAACCTCTTCATCGCCTCCAAGCTTAGCTGGCCGGAGCGGGGAGTGCGTGTCACGCAGGAGACGCGGTTCCCCGATGAAGGCGCGACCCGTCTCACACTGTCGTGCGACCAGCCGGTCGAGTTCGCGCTCCGCATCCGCTGCCCCGGCTGGGTCAAAGGGTCGATGACCGTCGCGATCAACCAGCAGAACGAAGACAATGGGCTAAAGCCCATTGTGCGCGGCGGCTACGTCACCCTCCGCCGCGAGTGGCGCGACGGGGACCACGTGGATGTGCGCATCCCGATGAACCTGCGCACCGAGCCGATGCCGGATAACCCGAACCGCGTGGCCCTGTTGTACGGTCCTATCGTCCTGGCCGGGGACCTGGGTCCCGAGGACCTGGGCGTCGGCCCCGAGGGCGAGCCGGCCGAGCCGAGGGTTCCTGTGTTCGTGACCGAGGGCAAGGCGCTCGAGGACCGCGTCGTGCCGGTCTCAGGGGAGCCGCTGACGTTCCGCACGGACGGCATCGGCAAGCCTGAGGACGTGACCCTAATCCCCTTCTACCGGATGCATCACCGCCGCTACTCCGTCTATTGGGACCTGTTCAGCGCGGACGAGTGGGCGCGTCGTGAGGCCGAGTACCGAGTGGAGCAGCAGAGGCTGGCTGAGCTGACGGCCCGCACCGTCGACGTGATGCGGATCGGCGAGATGCAGCCGGAGCGCGACCACAACCTCCGGGGCGAGAGCACGGGCGCCGGTGACTTCGGTGGGCGCAAGTGGCGTCACGCCGTGGACGGCGGCTGGTTCTCGTTCGAGGTTGGAGTGCTGCCCGACAGGCCGGTGGATCTAGTGCTCACCTACTGGGGCAGCGACAGCGGGGGCCGCGAGTTCGACATCCTCGTCGACGGAGTGAAGATCGCGACCCAGATGCTGGATAACAGCAAGCCGGGCAGGTTCTTCGACGTCATCCATGAGCTGCCCGAGGATCTCACACGGGGCAAGGACAAGGTGACGGTGCGCCTGCAGGCCCATCCCCATCGCACTGCGGGCGGTCTGTTCGGCGCGCGAACCGTGAAGCGATAGGGCGTCAGTTCGCGGCAGGGACAATCGCCGGAGCTGTCGGCAGCACCTCGCCCACGTCGGCGACGCGCGTTCCGTTCGCGCTCAGCAGAACGGAGCGCCACTGACCTCCCCGGCGCGCCGTGAAAACAAGGTAGCCGCCGTCGGGTGACCAGCGGAGCCAACGAATCTCCGCGGCCCCGGCATACAGCATGCGCCGGGCGCCGTCCGGGTCGAGGCCGGCTAGGTACAGGTGCAGCAGCGGGCCGCCGAACTGGCTCGTGACCGCGATGGCTGCTTGCTGCGAGCGCGGCCGTCTGGCGAATGAGGTGATCGTCTCTCCCGGCTTGCCGCGCATGAGGGTCTCCGTGTCTGTCTTGCACGACACGCAGCTCGATGCGATCACGGTCGGCCCCAGCGTCACGTCGTCCTGCTGCCCCTGAGTCCCGGCGAAGGCGAGCATGCGCTCATCCCCCAGCCAGCCGTACACCGGTGCGTCGGGATTGAAGACATCGGACTCGAGCGTGTCCAGGTTCAGCAGCATCGAGTATGAGCGGCCCGTGTCGTCTACGTTGAAGACGATCGCTTCGCCGTCGGGGCCCCAAGCGAAGTCCGTAATGCGGGGGCTGCCCTCGGGTTGAGGCTCTCCGGTAGCTATGCGCTCGCCCGTCGCGGCGTCCAGGACGGCGACCTCGTTCTCGATGATCGCGGCCACTCGCTGCCCATCGGGGGACCAGGCGGGTCCGGACAGGGTCTGCGCCTTCGCGAGGGTCCGTACCGAGCCGTCCGCCTCGACCAGGCGCAACTCCATCGCGTACGCCTGTGGAGCTCCGTCCGCCGGCATCGCGGCGTTGGGGTCCGGCACCGGCACGGCGATCATCCGGCGCTTGTCGGCGGGATCGGCGGGCACCGCGAACCCCAGCACTCCGCGGTCGAGCTGCGTCTGCGCGCCAGCCGCGTCACGGAGCGTCAAGGTCCCGGCTCCGCCGTCGGGGGAGTGCACGTAGGCGAGTGCGGGAGCAGGCCCCTCGGTCGCCGGCAGCTCGTCAGCCGTCAGCGGGCGGGTCGCGAGAGACTCGATCCGCAGGGCACGACTTCCGCCACGCCCGTAGCCCTCGCCCTGTTTGGCGACCGACAGTCGCCCGATGATCTGCACGGGGATCCCTGCGCCCGACGCCTCCGCCAGCTTGGTCAGGCGGGCCAGATCACCCGTGACAAGGCATCCCAGATCCGCTTTGGCGTTCTCGTCCGGCTTGAGGGCCGTCAGGTCCGACAGACCTTCCCCGAGGAACAGCAGGCCGCGGACCGCGACTACCGATCCATCGCGCTGCGCCGCGGTCGACACGAGCGCGGAGTAGTCCACGACCGACCCCAGCGGGGCCAGCGCCCTGACGGTGATGCGGTACTGATACGCCCCGTTCGGTCCGAAGCCGTTGCCGTCCCTGAACCGCGCGCGTCGCTCGAACAGCCCGGTGAGCTCGACGCGGATCCGCTCCGCCGCGCCACCGGCCGCGGCGCGGCTGAGCCCGGCGAGGTCGCCCTCGACCCATGCCTGAGGCAGGTCGGCGCCGGCCGGACCGAGCGGCCCCAGGATCGCTTGCTCGAAGCCGGTCGCAAGCGACCCGCGCACCGTAACGACCATCATGTGCAGCTCATCCGCGCGCGCGACCAGGTCGGGGTACTCCAGGACCCCGGGCGCCGGCCCTCGATCGGGGAGTACCTGGATCCTCTCGGCGACGATGCGCGCCGGGATGCGGCGGCTCCGGCCGAAAGCTCCGCCGGGCCGGTCGAGCGCGCGTACCTCGGCGGGCCCGGTGACGCGGACGAGCGCGGAGGCGCCATCGGCATCCCCCAACCTCTGGCCGATGAACGGCTGCAGGGCCGGGCCGGCAATCAGAGCCGGAACCGCCTTCTCAGGCACGTTCCCCGGGTCCACCGTCCCCTCGTATAGGAGCGCTTCCCTGTCGCGGTAGACGAGGGTGCCGTCGATCGCCTGCCGCGGCACATTCCCAGGCGCCGACGCGAGGAGGTCGGCGAGTTCCGCGTCCGGCGCCTCCTCGAACGGTCCGGCGAACACGATCCCGCCCGTGTCGGAGGCGTGATAGGCGTACAAGTGGTCGGCGGCGCGGAGGACGATGAACTGACCGGGGACGATGACCTGTGCGTAGGCCATACCGGGCTCAGGCACGCCCATCGAGGAGTCGGGCCAGTGCACGGGCCACGCGGCCGCAAGCGCGACCTGGTCCGCCGCGATCGACAGTCGCTGGGCCAGGTCCCCGGTAGCCTTCGCGATGATGTCCGGCGGGGCATCCTGCACAGCACCTACGATGATCGACAGGACCAGCAGAACCGCACTTGGCATGACGAATCTCCTCCCCGGTGGCGAGCCGGCCGAGACGCCTCCTTGTACCACATATAAGGACTGTTGAGGGTTCCTATCGGTTGCGTGGGGCCCAGCCTCGTGACGGACTGGGCCGCATGTGGCATAAATGTGAGAGACCCGGCTGCCGGCAACCGCGTCTGTACGCTCGCAGGCGGGGCCCCGCGACCTCGGTCACGGGGTCTCCGCGCGTCGCGAGGTGGTAGTCGATGGCGGTCGGATGCCTTGTGTCCGTGGGGCTACGACGGATGGCGACACCGTCAGAGACGCACGTGCTTGCCGATGCCGCGGCCGCCGGCGACGTTGACGCGTTCGACGCGCTGGTCGCCGAGCATCAGGTGCGCGTCTATAACGTCGCCTACCGCATGTTGAGCGACCCCGACGACGCCGCGGACGCGTGTCAGGAGACCTTTGTGAAGGCATTCCGCGCGCTTCCGCGCTTGCGCGACCGCAGCCAGTTCAGTTCCTGGGTGCTGCGGATCGCGGCGAACTGCGCCCGCGACACGCTCCGGCGCAGGCGGAGGCGCGAGGAAGTGCCGCTTGAGGAGTCGGCTTCGCCGACTGTCGATGATCATCTGGACGAGTCGGCCGGCCACCGGGACACGGCCCGAACCGTGCAGCGGCTGCTGATGGGGCTGCCGGAGAAGCACAGGATCGTTCTGGTGCTGCGGGACATAGAGGACCTTAGTTACGAGGAGATGGCGCAGGTGCTCAGTTGCACCGTCTCCAGTGTGAAGAACCGCCTGCACCGCGCTAGGCGGATCTTCCGCGAGCGTCTTGAGCCATTCATGAGCGAGGTGCAGTGATCGTGGGACGCGGCGAGACGACAACTTGTCGTGCGGCCGAGGGCGACCTTGACGCGCTGCTCGATGGGCGCTTGCGCGCCGAGCGTCGCAACGCTGTGCTGCGTCACGCCGAGGGGTGCGCCGAGTGTGCCCGGTCGCTCGCGCTGGCGCGTGGCGCGCGGCAACTGCTGCTCGCGACGCCTCGGAAGACGCCCCCGGAGGGGGTCCGCGCCGCCGTCTGCTCGGCTGTAGCGCCAGACGCCACGGCCGTCGCCGTCCTGCGGGCCTTGCCGAGGGTGACGCCGCCACCCGAGCTCGCGGCATGCATCCATCGCGTCGTGGCCGCGGAGGCGGCTGCACGACAAGCGGGGGTCTGCGCGCGCTTCGCTCGCGAGGTCGACCGGCTGATTGACGGAGAGCTTGTAGAAGGCGAGGCGCTGGCGCTTCACAGGCACGCAGCGGCCTGCGGCGCGTGTAGCGTCCTCCTCGAACGGGCCAGGGCCGCCGCGTCGGCGCTGCGCAGCCTGCCGCGTTTGCGCCCCGCCTCGGCCGCCCTCGCGGACACGTGTGCCGCGGTGGCGGGCGAGCGCGAGCGCAGGACGGGGTCCACCAGGCGCGCGCCAGCCTGGGCGGTCGCGGCAGCGGCGGCGGCGTGTCTGGTGTTCTTCGCGTTGATGTACGGGCCGAGCTTCGTCGCGCCTCGTCCCTCGGCTCCGGTTCCGGCATCCGAGCGCGCAGCGGCCTACATTCCCGAGGCCCCCGCCGGGGAGCCTGGCGAGATCGCGCCCGCCGAGCCCGCTGTCTCCGGGCCCGGGACCGGCAGCTTCACACGGTCGGTGCAGCCGGCACGACGAGCCGCCACGCGCAGAGCATCTGCCCACGAGTACGCCCCCAGTACTGCGGGCCACGAGACCACCGGCACCCCAGAACCGGTCGCCCCGAAGCCCGACGGCGCGCCTGACAGCTTCGCGCCAGGGCGCGGGCACCCGATCGTCGTGGTCGCCTCGGCTCCGCCCGCGGGTCCTATCGAGCCGCGCCCCGAGCCCGGTGGCGCTGCCGGCGCCACGTCGGTCGGCAGAGCGGACCAGGCCACCCTCGCCCTGTGAACGTTCCAGTGCCGCACGGAACCCGGGCACCGCCTTCCGTCGTCGAAGCACGAGACAAGGACCCGGCCACGCATTGTGGAAACCCTTTTGCGTAGCCGTTGTCAAACGTGCGAGTGGGCGCGTGACCGCGTCCCATCTACGACGACAGCCGGGCCCGTTAGGCACCTGGCAACGTGAAGGGGAGTCGCACTCATATGCGCAAAGCGGCGATGTTCGTGTTGGCCTGCGCCCTGGCGGCAGCCTTGCTGCCCGCCGCCTTCGCCCAGGACCAGTACACCCTCAAGTACGCGCCCAAGACGGGCACCACCATTTCGTACGAAGGGTCCGTCCAGGGCGAGCTGGTGGTGCCGATGGTGGGCGGGCCGGTCCCCTTCACGGGCGACATGGCCTATGACGTCGCCCCCGAGTCGATCGACGACAAGGGGACCGTTACCGAGAAGATCACCTACACGGCGGCCGCGGCCCAGGCCATGGGCATGCCGCTCACGTCGCAGTACATCGGCAAGGCGGTCTCCGTGAAGCGCGAGCCTGACGGCGCTTGGTCGCTCGGCGGTGAGAGCCTTCCGCCGCCCGACCTGATGTCGGCCGACTTCTTCGTCATGTTCGCTCAGCTTCCCCGGTTCGCGCGCTTCTCGCCAAATGCCGTGAAGGTCGGGGACCAGTGGACGATCGAGAAGCAGCCGCTGCCCCCGCTCTTCTCGCAGCCCAAGCCGGAGGGCGAGCAGCCCGCCGAAGGCGAGAAGACGTCCAAGACCTTCGTCGAGCAGCGCTGCACCCTGACGGCGGTGAAGGACTATGAGGGCCGGAAGGCCGCCATCATCATGTGTGAGCTCAAGGTGACGATGGAGCAGGAGGAGATCATCCCCGGGATGCCCGTCGACGCCGAACTGGCGGCGCAGATGGAACTGGCGGTATACACTGACACCGGCGAGCTCATCGTCTCCGACGTCAAGCTCGACAAGTCGTGGCTGCGGGTGGAGATGAACGGCGCGCCGATCGAGATCACTCTCCAGAACATCAAGGGCCGGTTCAAGGTCAAGGGCGCGGGCGAGGCGGGGGAACAGCCCCAGCAACCACAGGGGGGCAACGGAAACAAGCGGCCGGGGACGTAGGCTAAC